>JAEEGL013312952.1_pt1 | contig 15241 bp, 14 predicted proteins | sample 9134231 | NCBI WGS metagenome assembly JAEEGL01 (sample SAMN16246548, study PRJNA631951) | gut metagenome | biome: gut microbiome; feature: rumen; material: fiber-attached | host: Bos | place: Iran: Karaj | collected 2018-10 | reverse complement strand
CTGAATTTGCTCACTTCATAGCTGAAAATATGCACAAGGAGATACCTTTGGGTATCTCCTTGTTTTTCATTTTTGCTTTTTTATACTGATTTATACTGAGCCAGGAACACCTTGGGATCAGTCTTAAACTCTGTCGACTCCCACTCTTCGAAAATTACAGCCATTCTCATTCCGGAAAAACCCTTTTGTGTCATCCCCATTGTATCCCATGCTGCTTCAAATTCAGCTTTTCTCTGATCAAACTCCGTTGTCGTTCCGCCTGAAACGCCTCTAAGTTCTTCTTCATTAAGTCTTCCTTCTGTTCCCATTTCTATTACCTCCCGGTCTGTATTTTTCTTGCGAATCATCTTCACATTTATATATACGAAAGCAAAGAAAATTTGGCAAAAAATAATAATACAATTATACTAGAAGGGAACAAAAAAAGAAAACAACAGCGAGGTAATGATGAACAGCAAAGTTATTATTGAGGCAATTGGTTATACAGGATCAGCACTGGTGCTCATATCCTTTTTGATGGTTTCAGTGGTAAAACTAAGGATCGTTAATACCATAGGAAGCATTATCTTTACCATTTATGCCTTCATTATCCACTCATATCCCACCGCCATAATGAACCTATGTCTGGTACTGATCAATATTTACTACCTGATAAAAATGAGTAACACCAGCGAAAATACAAGATCCTATGACCTTGTCAGGGCAGATGTTAACGACTCAATGCTCAGATATACTATTGATCGCCAAAAGGATGACATAGAAAAGTGTTTTCCCGGCATAACTCTGGATTTTAAAGATGCAGACACTGCATATATAGTCTGCCACAAAGGCGCACCTGCTGGCGTATTTGTCGGAAAACGATGCGATGACGGCGATGTAGATATCCTGTTGGACTACAGTCTCCCCGAATACAGAGATTTCTCCATCGGCCACTATCTATTCTCTCAGCTCAAAAACGAGGGTATTTCTTCACTTACCTACAGCGGCCCCGATGAAAACCACAGAGATTACCTGGAAAAGAACGGCTTTTTAAAGAATAACAGTCGCTATGTAAAGGTTCTTTAACCCTGATTGGCCGGATCCGTCAATATTTTTATTGTCTCAATGTCATTGGCAGTGAGCTTAATGTTTGACTCCAGTATCTTTCCGTCGGGTGTTGTTACTTTCATTGCAAACACTGCACCTTCCATGAGCGCATTGTCTTTTACCGCCGTAAGAAAGGGTACAACCTTTGGGTGATCCTGCTGAAAAGTCTGTATTCTCTGTTGAAGCTGCATAAGCATCATTGGGTTCATGTTCATATTTTTAATCACCTTTCTCCTTTTGTTCGTAAATTTTAATGCAAAACTTGAGCGAAATCAAACTTTTTTTGTAACCTTTGTTCTATAATACGTTTGCGCCAAAAAATGTATGCGCTTACATTGTCAATAATCAAGTACATATTACATATTTTAAGGAGGAAAAAAGATGTACGGATTTGGTGATATGATCCAAAAGCTTAAAAAAGACCCTAAAACAATAGTTTTCCCGGAAGGCTCTGACCCCCGTATCCTTGAGGCAGCTTCACGTCTTCTTGCCGGTAACTTCATCAGACCCATTCTTTTGGGAAATGTTGATGAGATCAACAAAGCTGCAGAAGATGCCGGATACAATATCCGCGGTGCAGAGATAATCGATCCCGAGACTTATGATAAATTCGATGATATGGTGGCTGAGTTCTGCGAGCTCAGAAAGAGCAAAGGAATGACCCCCGAAAAGGCTATCCCGATTCTTAAGCAGACCAACTATTTCGGTACCATGCTTGTAAAGATGGGACTTGGTGACTGTCTCCTCGGCGGAGCTGCCTACTCAACTGCAGATACTGTTCGTCCTGCGCTTCAGATCATCAAGACAAAACCCGAGAACACCATAGTTTCTTCATGTTTCATTCTCGTTCGTCCTTCTGCAACAGGCGAGAACGAAGTGATCGCAATGGCTGACTGTGGAATCAATATCAACCCTAACGAGGACGAACTTGTTGAGATCTGCGGCGAGACCGTTAACTGTGCACAGAGATTCGGTGTAAATCCCAAAGTTGCATTCCTCTCATTCTCAACAAAGGGATCCGCTAAGGATGATACCGTTACAAAGATGCAGAATGCCACAAAGAAGGCTCAGGAGAAATATCCCGATATCCCCATCGACGGAGAGCTCCAGTTTGACGCAGCCGTTTCACCTCGTGTTGCGAAGCAGAAGGCCCCCGGCTCAAACGTTGCAGGACACGCCAACACATTCATTTCCCTGATATAAATGCAGGAAACCTTGGATACAAGATTGCACAGAGAATGGGTAATTTTGAAGCTTACGGCCCTATTCTTCTTGGTCTTAACGCTCCGATAAACGATCTTTCCCGCGGATGCAACGCTATTGAGGTTTATTCAATGTCAATTATCACTGCATCGCTCGCATAATCGCAATATAAACTTATATATGCCATATAACAACTACACAAAAATAGAGAGTAGCTCAAAAAGCTACTCTCATTTTTTATTCTCTAAAACACCCTCTTAAGTATTATTCGCGTGACGCCTCTCGTGGCTCTTATAATACTGTGCCTTATTCCTGTACATTGACTCATCAGCCTTCTTTATGACTTTTTTGAGGTCAAAGGAATTATCAGACCATTCATATCCGACAGCTATCGAGACTTCTTTAGACTTATTCTTGAATTTGTCCACCATCTCCGTAAATTTGTCTTGTTCCACATCAGGAACTATGGCCACAAACTCATCACCGCCTATCCTATAACAGTATTTTTTCTTAAAGATAGTACTAAAGGTATTTGCTGTACCGATAATCAGCTGATCACCGGCCTCATGTCCTCTTTCATCGTTTATTGCTTTCAGGCCGTTTATATCTGTATAGCAGACACCAACAGGCGTTGAAAGCCCCGAAAGTACGCCTATTTCCTGATTGAGCGCATATCTGTTGCCAAGTCCGGTCAGCGCGTCATGTCCGCCCAGATACATCAGCTCTTCAGTCAGTTCATGGTTCTTAATCTGGTATGTTATAAATGCGGCAACTGTCTCCATCACTTCTGCAATATTTACATTAAGCTCAAGAGTATAATTATCAGCCACAAGAAATCCTATGTGTTCATCCTTGTCCTTTAGCTCAGAAATTGCATATCTTGAACATTTGCCTGCCAGATGCTCGATATATAATTCAGGAATGCGGTCAGCCACAGAGGCAAGGTCATTTAAGCAAAAGAAAGATTTGCCCGCTAGCTGTCTTGACCAGATTGAGACAAGATTATACTTTTCAAATACCTTTTTTGACGGAAGATCTGTAGGACATGTCTTACTGATCCACTCATACTTCTCCTTGATCTTACCGTCAACATCCCTTATCACATATACCCTGTCAGCTTCAATTGTCTGCCCTATTTTCTTCAGAACTCTCCTTAATCCCTTGGTAAAATCCGGAGTAGATGAAGCCTTTGCACACTCGATAACCAGATTGTTGGTATTTGTCTGATATGTCCTGACTTCTTCATCTCTTTTATCTGCGGTTACATCATGAATTATGAACGCACAGAATCCCTTCTGGTACACAGGAACAGCCCAGAATTCAAACCACTTATCAAAAGTGCTGTTATAGGTCCTGTTTATGGAGGACTGGCGCAGTATTGCTGCCTGATAGCTAAACTTTATCCAATCTTCATCCTGATTGGTAACAGATGTAAAAAACGTCGATCCGATCAGTTCTGCGCTGTGTTTTCCTGTAAGTTGCGCATATTTCTCATTCACAAACAGGAAAAGCATGTCCTTTACAGTACCAAAGGGATCTGTAAGGACTTTAAATATGCAGCAAGCATCCGGAAGGTCTTTCAACATATACAGGATGTCATTTGGTGAAAACTCAACTGAAGATGAATATCCAATCTTTCCATCAGTGCTTCTGGCCGGCATAAATTATCTCCTTTATGAAAATCTATGGAATGCTCTAAGTTAATTATACCCCATTACATAATCATTTATAATTTTTTTTTCATATATTTCGGTTCGAAATATGATAAAATAAAACTTACCGGAGGAATTGCAATGAATAAGCACTTAAAATTAATCACCTCAATAGTGATGACACTGATTATTTGCACAATAATGTGTAGCTGTGGTTCAGCAGGATCATCAGGAAATGGAAAATCAGGCCAGACATCGATTACCATTGCTGCCAGAGACGGCTCGCACACCGAAGTCATTAATGCTGTAAAGGGTGAGTTCGAAGCGGAGAACAGCTGTGTCGTTAATGTAGTATCACTAAGCGCAAACGATATCCGCAGCACTACTTTGGATGATGCAGGCAATACTCCGGGAATCTATGATCTGATAATGATCGATGACCCGCTGATGCCGGAATACATTGAAAATGATATTATCCAGAATCTGACACAGCTTGGATACTCAGATGACGATGACTTTGTTGAAAAATCAAAACTTCTCGGTAAAGACCCCTACCCTCTCGGCGCAACCTATGCACTGCCATTTTCAGGAAATGTTCAGCTCATCTTCTACAATCCTAAGGTCATTAAGGATGCCTCTGCTCTTGATAACTGGGAATCGATTCTTGATGAGTGCACAAAAGCAAAGGAAAGCGGCACAAACGGATATGCTATCCGAGGCCAGTCGGGAAATCCGATAGTATCCGACTTCCTTCCCATACTTTGGGCTTTTGGCGGAGATCTTTTTGATGATATGGGGAATGTGATACTCGATTCAGAAGAAAGCCGTGAGGCTCTTGAATTTTACATTAAGCTGTATGAAACCGGCGATAACTACGAAAAAGACGACCTGGTAAATGCGGTGACAAAGGGAGAAGCAGGAATAGCTCTGGGATGGCCCTCCTGGTTTATTTCAGGCGAAGGAGCCAGCGCATCCATAGCACCTATTCCGGGCAAAAAAAATGCCTCTTCCGAGGCTTTGGCTACAGGCGAAATTGGTAACTGGCTACTTGGGATTACAAGTAATTCTGCCAATCCTGAGCTTGCCCTGAAGCTGGCTGAGTACCTCACCAGCCAGCAGGTCCAGAGAAAGGCACTGGAACATGGCGGTGTTCCTACCAGAAAAAGCATTTTCAGAGACAACGACGTGCTCGCAAAGTATCCTTTTTTCTCACAGATATATGCAGGCACCAACAACTCAAGAGTCCGTCCCAGAACAACCGCATGGTCAAAAATCGAAGATGTTTTTGGCGCTGAGCTGGTTAAGTGTATCAATGGAGAACAATCTGCTGATGTCACCATCACCAATTCATCCGATGCCATAAAAGCACTTGCAGGACAATGACGTCATCTGGGCTGAATCTCAAGCACCCCTGATCTTACCATCCTCTTTTTTAGTGCCGGCCCCAAAACCGTAACCATCATTATTTTAATAACAGATGTTACCAAAAACGGTGCCACACAAGCAACAAATGCTCCAGCCATGCTGTTTCCGGTCACTTTAGAAAACCACAGCATACCAATCAGATAATTTAACATAACACCGATAAGCTGCCCCAGAAGGAACACTCCATAAAAGGCAGCTTTTTTATTTGCTTTTCCGGAAGCTTTAACCGCCAGGGTATAGCCTACTCCGGTTATAAGTGCCATAAAAGGGAATGAGTAAATAAAGCCACCGGTCGGTCCCAAAAGCGCATCTATACCGCCCCGCATCCCTGCAAAAACCGGCAGCCCGATTGCACCTAAAAGGATGTACAAAAGTGTTGAAAGAGTTCCTTTTCTGGTTCCCATCACAACGGCAGCCATAGGGATAATAAAGGTCTGAAGTGTCATGGGAACACCGGCAGGCATCGGTACACTCAGCTGTGAAACAACTGCAATAATCGCCGCAAATACTGCAATATGGCAAAGGTCTTTAATACTTATCACTTTCTTCATTATCAACTAACTCCGCAATCTCTTTCTTCAGTGTCAAAAGGGATTTTCCCGTCCTTCTTGCCACTCCCGCCAGATCCTCATACTCAAGCTTACTGCGCTTAGTATCATATCCGAACGATTTCTTTATTCTGATGTCCCCATAGGGAGTCTCGATGTTTTCAATTGTTCGTGACAGCACATATCTGTTGCTTCGGCTCTCACGTATACCTATGGTAGTTGTATGCTTAAATATTTCTTTTATCAGTTTTTCTTTTTTATCCTCACGGCACATGCAGGTGATGATGAATCCCGGACGGTTCTTTTTCATGCCTACGGATATTGTATAGACTTCCAGGGCCCCCGCCTCCATGAGCATTTCTGTAGCAAATCCAATCTCTTCCGAAGTCATGTCATCCACATTGCAGGACAACTCCACAACCATGTCTGCATCCTCATGTGCAGTGCCCCAAAGAGCCCTTACACAGTTTGCCTGCTCAAAGTCTTTTTTGCCCATTCCATACCCGATCTGATTAACAGCCATAACTGGCTGAGGCCCAAATTCAAAGGCAAAATACTTTACAAGCGCCGCTCCTGTAGGTGTACACAATTCACCCATTATTCTGTCACTTGAGTAGCTCGGTATGTCTGTAAGCAAAAGAGCTGTTGCCGGCGTAGGTACAGGAAGAATTCCGTGAGCGCACTTCACCTGTCCACTTCCGACATTTATCGGAGACACGATTACCTTATCGGGATCCAACTCGTGCATAAGATAGCAAACAGCAGCAATGTCAGCTACAGCGTCAAGATTTCCAACTTCATGGAAATGAATCTCGGAAACGCTTGTATCATGTACTTTACTCTCCGCCTCTGCCAAAAGCTCGTAAATCTCCCTAATATCGCTGCGGATCTCCTTTGACACCGAAAGAGCTTCTATTATCTCCTCTATGTCATACATTGTGCGGCCATGGTGGTAATGGGCATGAGCATGACCACCATGGTTTTCATGCTCATCCTCGTGGATGTGTACTGATCTGACATCAGGAACATCTATGCTTTCTTCTTCGAGCCCCTCTATCATAACCGAAAGATGGTCACCCGTAATTCCGCATTTTTGCACCTTGCCTAGTGAATATGTCACTTTTGGAACTCCCATTGCATTGAGGTCTGCAATAGTTTTCTGCTTGTCCTCAAACAGCCCAATAAGCGCAGAAGCAAGCATATCTCCTGCGATGCCCATTTTACATTCAAGATAAAGAATTTTCACCTGATACCGCCTCTCTAGTCTTCAATGACCACATTAGACAACTCCACTCCTTTTCCCTCAATTATATGTGCTTTTCTGCCTCCACAAAAGGGACAAAGATAGTGATTCTCCCTCTTGGGATTATATTCACTTCCGCATTCCTCGCATAATGCTTTAACATCAACTTCCTTGCATATAAGGGTTGCGTTTTCCAAAATTGTACCTTTGGAAGCTTCAGGATAATACTTGTGCATGTAATACGGCATTACCCCGCTGGTTTTTCCAATATTGACCTCTATCTGTCTTACAGTCTTTGCATGGTTGTTCTCTGCCACCTCTATCGCCATGCTTACCATCCGGGCAATATAACTCATTTCATGCATCTACACTTCCTCAATTATCGATATTCCAATAAATTTATTTTGATTTTTATTGCAATTTAATTGATTATATACGTTTTTCTGCAATAATAGTAGTATGGAGGTGAATTATGGCTCACAATGTTGTCATTACCTGCGTTGGCTGCGGTAGATCTTTTACCGCCAGAAACAGCGGCAATCCATTCTGCTGTAAAGCATGCAAGATCCGTTATTCATATCATTATACATTCAAGTGTCGCGAATGCAGAAATGCATCATGCGAAGTTCGCAACAATTCGCTTCAGGGTTGTGCATTTGACTGCCCTAATCTCAAGTGGAGCCCTTAATAATTGTCGGCATGTATATGTGTTATATATCTTTTATATCTTATATGCTTTATATATTCCTTGTGCCTGCCAAATGATCTATAAACTGCTGTGCTGTCCTGCCTGATATTCCTCCATGGCTCATTTCCCATCTGTCTGCTTCAAGCTTTAATTCCTCATCCTGCAACTCAATACCGTTTCTGCGAGCGAGCGTACCCACTATCTCATAAAAATCCTGTCTTGAAGGCTTGTAATATCCTATCGTAACACCAAATCTATATGCGAGCGACAGTTTCTCTTCCATAGTATCCGATCTGTGAATATCGCCGTTTTGCTCCACGTCTGTCCTGTCACGCCAGGTTTCGCGTATAAGATGTCTCCTGTTGGAAGTAGCATAGATCAAAATATTGGCTGGTTTTGTCTCAACTCCGCCTTCTATCAATGCTTTCAGAAATTTGTAATCTGACTCATCTTCCTCAAAAGAGAGATCGTCCATATAGATAATAAACTTATAGTTTCTGTTTTTGATCTGTGCAATAACCTGAGAAAGATATCTGAACTGATGCTTATAAATCTCGATCATCCTAAGACCGTCATCATAGAATTCGTTGACGATAGCTTTTATACTGGTTGACTTACCGGTCCCGCTGTCTCCGAATAAAAGCACATTATTTGCCCTCTGGCCTCTGACAAAGGCCTTAGTATTTGCAATTAACTTCTCTTTCTGAAGTTCGTATCCGACCAGATCATCAAGGACTACGGTGTCCATGTTACTAATGGCATTAAATTCAACTCTTCCGTTTGGAAGCTCATGAAACCTGAAGGCTTTATTGATTCCAAACGCCCCGACTCCAATATTCCTGTAAAAAGCTGTCACTTTTTCAAAAAAATCTTCTTCGGATCCTGCCTTTTCCAGGCACTCACTCAGACCTCTTACTTTTTCACTTACGCTGCCGTTATACATCAATTTTGGCTTATCAATAGCCTTATAATCAGTTATACAGCTAAAACAATCGATTCCGAGCTCCTTTTCAAGGCCGGAAAAATCAAATTCAAAAAGTTCTTTAAAGGCCTTGAAGTCATTAAGCGCAAAATGATTGACACTCCCATCCTTGCTTCCAACTTTTTCGCAAGTAAGGCTAAATGGGTTTTCGTCCATAATGAGTAGATAGGTTAAATAATTGTGCCATAAATTCCTGTCGAAAGCATATGCTGTCCCCATCTCAAGAAGTCGCTTAATTTGCCTGTAACACCGCATTATCAAGTCTTCTTTATCATATTGTCCGGCGTGAAGCTCCTTATAGACATTTGCCAGTTGTATGAGTACGGAATCCTCCGGCATATCGCCGTAAATAAGCAATTTTGCGACAATTTTCTCCATCTGACCCTCCATTATTTATGTTATATAACATAAATATCATTAGTTCTCCAACAACTGTCTCTCAAGTTCATCAAATTTCCAATCATTATGCTGCTCAAAATTATTAAATGAATTTTGGGGCTTTTTAGGACCGGGCGAACTGTTATAGTACTCATTCTTGATGCAGTCCTTCATAAACGCTATGGGGACGCTGACTGAAGCGTTGTAATTGTTCATATACTCATAGGCCTTTTTAATGCGATCCACATCATAATCAGCTGCTTCAGCAATCTCACGCACTTCCCTGAACTTGAAGTCATCATGCATAAGGTCCATCAGATCATCAAGTATTTCATCCTTATTAACAGGTACTTCCTTTTTTTGTACAGCACTGTCAGGATCTTTTTTCTCCACAAAGAAACGCACGCCAACAGTCTTTCTCCCGCCTTTGATAGGTTCATAATCTACGCGAAGACTGGTTTTTTCATTAAGTTCCTCTTTTACCTTGGATAAAACATTTCTATTGAATATCTTGTATTCCTTGTACTTATTCTGACCGCTTTTTTCAGCGAGTTCTTCTATTCTGTCATAATCAGGATAGTCTTTTTCAAGCTCAGTCTTTATCTCTTTTGCGCCGCCCGAGTTAATGATTCCAAGCTCAAGCTTAAGTTCTGTGAGCATATATTCAAAAGACATCTCTCCGGAGCGCTTTGTCACTGCTCTTTGAAAATCGTACGCAGAATTCAACATCTCATACATTCTAAGTGAATAGACACTCTTTAAGCTTATTGTCTCAGCCAGGCTAAGTACTGTATAATCTTTTTGTAAATTGACAATTTTATCAGTAAGATAGTTGTTGTATCTCAGTTCAAGTGTTCCGTTTTTAAACGAAGCATCTGTGACAACCTGATGAGCTTCAATCTTTCCATTTTCTTTATCTTTCATGAGAAGGTTCCAGTCAAAGATTGTCTGCCTGCCCTTAACCTGTCTGTCACAAAGAGCTTCTATGTGCTCATATAGGGAACCCGAATTTGAATTAAACATCTTCCTGAGATCCGTTCCATATATAGTTGCAACGACGTTATTAGTATCATCAACATGAATGTGCTGCATTCCTATAGCAAACAGCTTTTGACTAAGAGCAGTGCCCTTTCCCATGGCATTAATGAGTTCATTTGACTTTTTATAGCTCTTATTTGCAACAATTAACTGGTCTTTTTTTTCATTTTTCATATAAATCAGTCCTTTTTTCATAATTGATGACCAAATTCCTATTATGGTCACCATAATGCAGAGGCCGTCTTCCTTTTTTTGTCACTTTTTAGATGTACAATTTAGTTACATCTTCCCTTTTTATAAACCTCATCTATATTATATTCCCATTTTTGTCACTTACAAGCCATTTTTTCCAATATTTTGTGGTTTTTTGCTATTCATACCACAAGAAATGTCGACCGTTTTAGTCAGTTCTTAAAATCCCCTTTTTAGTCACTTTTCAGCAATTGCTTTCCCTTTGCATGCACTTTTGACCTTTATCATTAATATATTCCGGTCAATATTACTCCTTTTTTATTCACCTTTCATTCCGTTATTAGCACTTTAAGGATCTTGTTCTAAGTACAGTTACATCATAGTACAGTCACAAAAGTAAATATTGGCCTATTTAAAGCCATAAAACATGTAATAGCCAACTAATATCCAATATCGTATCTTCTCTTTAAAATCTGGCCTTTATCAGATTCTTTATTCCCTTTTTGGTCACCTAAGAGCAGGCCTTGTTCCCTTTTTAGTCACCTATAAGCCGTAGTCTTGAATTTTATTGCTGGATATATCCCCTATTATCTGACTTCACAAGCGTAGTTGGATATTTATATTCATCCGCAATCACCCATTCCCATTTAGTGCACTTTTCTATACCCTTTTTAGTCACCTTTATTTATTGACAAAAAGAAACCAGCCATAAACACTGGTCTATAGCTGGTCATATTATTTGATCCGGGCAGCTTCCCTTTTTAGTCACTTTATAACCTTATTCATGCGCCCAACCGCCTTATTTAATGCACTTGATGACTATTCAAGATGTTCCATTTAATAACACTATTGAACCCCTTTTACTGCACTTATACTCCCTTTTCTTGTCACATTGACAACCGTTTTTGGTTACCATAAAATCACTGATTTCAAGATTTTATAGGCTTCTTCGAGGCTCTTAATTAATAATAAGTGTTTGTTATATACAAAATAATAAACACACTTTGTGCTACTTAACAAAACTTTTCTTATATACAAGGATATAGAACATTGATCATTTTTGAACATGGAATTACTTCAAAATTTTAATGAAGAATAAAAATTATATCAATATTGGGATTATGTAATTGGCAGCAAATCAGAATTCAGGTACTGACCCAGATCTTTTATTGATTATCCACAAAAAGGCATTTCTGTAAATAATTACTACATCTAAACAAAATCTATAATTCAAAACAGTCTAAAAGAGTCCCAAATATAACATATATCATATTAGACAGATCGTTGGTTTATACCAGAATATAAAAAAACAAATAATTAAAATATTAATTAATTATTTGTTAAAATCTAAATGTATTCAAAAGTATTTGTAAAAATATCGCACGTAATATATAAATGATTAAATTGTATTTTCTGATGAATGTATAAGCAACATAGTATTGAATATAACATTTTTTATAGACCACTAAATATAGTTCAAAAACCTGATTTGACTATATTGGTCAAAATTAGTAAAAGAATTTCGTTTTGATCATAATTCTAGACCTAATAATAAAAATGAAAATTAATAAATAAAAAAAATAGCTTATATATGGCATAAATAACATATGTAACAGAATAATCTCCTGATTGTACTGCAGAGAATAATGCAAGAATATATGCAATATACAAATTTTATAATTGCAAAAATTAATTATAAACTCTGAAGTGCAGCAAAATAGCGGATTATAGCAATGAGATGGTAGAAATAATTGTTGCATCAAGCTGATATATTAAAAAATGATAAAATATTTATAAACAAAAAAGCGGCCTTCTCTTCTACATTATATACATACTTTCTGCACACATAACTCAAATATGTGCGTTTTGATTAATTTCATGACATATATTGATGATATTTAATGCCTTTTGGCTGAGTGATCCAAGATCAGGACCTGTCGCAAGCTATGCTTTAGAATGCGATATGATTTTCACCTAAAACTCATATTTAAAATTTAATGCAATCTTATTATATAAAAGATATATAACATATTATATATAAATATATTATAAATGATATCGCATCTAATTGCAATATAAAAGAAATATATGATATGAGACAAATATTATATATTAAAAATATTAAAGATATGTAAAATATAAAAAATATATAAAATAGTTTTACTATCATTAAATATAACAGAAATAACAAATATAGCATATAATACATATATAACATACATATATTTACCATACCAGGTGATAATGCTGTTACAATATATAAAGCATAATACATATATAGGATATATATTATTGAACTATAAATATATAGCATGGCGATGATATAAAATAAATAAAATAAATGAGATAAATAATGTCTATAATATATATAACATATATTGCAATGATAAATGTATTGTATTATTCCTGCTAAATAACGCTCGAAATAAAATACCAGCAAACAATATTATATATAACATATAATATATATATCTTATGAATCCTAACTGCTGATAGAATGCATATTTAAAAATTGGATCACAGTGATAAGTGTAAAACCAGATTAATTATTTGGCAGGCTGAGATACGTGTATATAACATATATTACACATATAATTATACTTGATCTATATATTCAATTCATATTACGTCTATTTCGATGACATTTAAAATATATAACATGGATAACATGTATAACATCATCTTTTTTAAAAGTTTTATAAGGCTATAATTGTGTCAGTTGAAATTCTGATTAAATATAATATATATTGCATGTATTAAATATATAAGATACATATCATGTTTGCTTGAGGCGTATTGCAATGCAATTTTTAAAATTAAATAAATTATATTGATTATATAACATATTTAAACTATGTTATATATATTGTCTATATTTTTCATATTATATATTGATATTAAATATAGAGGAGTATATAATTGTTATTGGTAAATATTTGGAAGTAAAGAGGAGATGTTATGCGTATTGTTGCATTTAGTAACCAAAAAGGTGGTGTGGCTAAGACCACATCAAGTTATGCAATGGCCGTCGGCCTTGCCAGAAGAGATTATAAGGTCCTTGTAATTGATGCAGACCCTCAGGAAAATCTATCGATGACAGCAGGCATTGATCTGAATGAAATTGATCCGGATCCTGAGGATATTGACCAGTTAAGCCCTGAGCAGCGCAAATACTTTTTGGAAAATGTTCCGGCCAAACTATTTGAAGTGATGAAAGGCGAAAAGGACATAAATAAAGCAATCATTCCGCTTAATGAGAACCTGGATCTTATTGTGGGTGGTTTGGACTTGGCTGCGGCTGATATGAACTTCACAGGCATTAAGAGAGTGCTACTTCTTAAAAATGCAATTAACAAATTGGAGAAAGAGTATGATTACTGCATCATAGATTGCAGTCCGGCTCTGGGTGTGGTTTTGATGAATATCCTTACTGTAGCGGATGAAGTGATAATTCCGCTTGAACCAGGGGCATATTCACTTCAAGGATTATCTCGACTGTACAAGTTTATAGGAGATATTCACGATTATACTAACGATAAGATCAAGGTTAACGGAATACTCGTTACCAAGGTCAGAAATACTGCAAATTCCAAGATATGGATTAATGATATTCAGGAAAAAGCAGAGCTTTTAGGAACAAAAGTGTATAAATCCAAGATCAGGCTGAATGTATCCGTAGAAGAAGCTCAGACAATGAATATGGACATTTTTGAGTATTCTTCAGGATCAGCTGCAGCAAGAGACTATGATGATTTTATTGATGAATTTCTTGAGGAGGAGGAGTGATGGCAAGCAAAGCTGATATGTTGAAAAAGGGGGCAAAGAAGACCGGACATGGGCTTTTTAGCGGAATGGAAAAGCTAAATGCCAGAGAAACAGAGGCTGAAACTGCGAATGCAATATCAAGCGATATCGAAAAGCAGGAAGATGAGACTGAAGTAGTCAATGAAAAAGAAGGTTCTCCAGTTAAGGAAAAAGACAAAGAAGTTAAAGATGTGTCAAAGGAAGATCCTGTGATTGAACAAAAAGATGAACCAACCGTACATACAGATGATGATTCTTTGTCAAGGCGTCCTGTTGAGCAGAAAGATGAGATGTATGGTAACGAGGAAAAATCTGATGTGTTGGATGAGATACTAAAGGATGTTTCTTCGGGAAATAATATGGAATCTATTGATAAAGCAGTGATTAAAGAGGAAGCAAGCACAGAAGTTGATAATATTCAGGCCGCACCGGAAGACAATAAAATGCAAATTGAGGGTATAACGGAAAATGGTGATGAAGTTAAGGAGCAAATTAATATAACCCAGAAGGACGATAAAAAGCAGTCCAAAAAACAAAACAGCCGTTATGAAAAAGATAAATTTCTTTTGCTGGATATCAGAGGATACAGGGATTATATAGAGCATATTGCAAAGGCAGCAAATATGTCTGCTACAAAGTATATAAGAAGCCTTATCGAGCAGGATATGGAAAAGAATAAAGAAATATATCTTGCACATAAGAAACTAGAGGAGATGCTTCGCGGCAAATCAGGTAATTGATAATATGAGATGAAAATAAAAAGCCCTCGGACAAAAGTCCGAGGGCTTTTCAATATCCTATTTATTTCTTCTTGCCATTAACAGCATCCTTAAGAGCCTTGCCTGCTTTGAACTTAGGAACTACAGCTGCAGGAATCTTGATAGCTGCGCCAGTCTGAGGGTTCTTGCCTGATCTAGCTGCTCTCTTTGCAACTTCGAATGTTCCAAAGCCAACAAGCTGAACTTTACCCTTTTTCTTAAGCTCTTTTGAAATAACGTCTGT
>JAEEGL011803786.1_pt1 | contig 15241 bp, 10 predicted proteins | sample 9134231 | NCBI WGS metagenome assembly JAEEGL01 (sample SAMN16246548, study PRJNA631951) | gut metagenome | biome: gut microbiome; feature: rumen; material: fiber-attached | host: Bos | place: Iran: Karaj | collected 2018-10 | reverse complement strand
CGTTTGTCCTGATTGCTGCTATTTCTTCTTTGAATTCCCTCAATGCAATTAATCTCTCCCTGTCATTGCCTGCACGGACATAATCTGCCGAAAGTTTGTCAAGATGGTTGAACTTTTCGCTAAACAGAGAACCTAAAAGTGAAGCGTTTGTCTGCTCTGCCTGATGAAGTTCTGATTGTGCGACGGAGAGGTTGAGCATCTGTTCTTGGATTTCCTGCTCTTTTCTTTTACGATAGGATAGAGTCAAGCCAGATAGAAGTGCCAGCGCGAGCAGAACGGTCGCTGAACCAAGGCGGTTGCGTTCGCGTAACCTTCCAGCCCGCTCCTCCTGCAGTTGCGACTCTGCTTTGTAGTAGTCCCTCTGGGCATTACTCACAGATTGTTGTAGCAGTACCCCTGTCAATGAATCCTGCACAAAAGCAGCATTTCTTGTCAATTGGTATGCCTCGTTGTCCTTTCCGCGACGGTGTAAGATATCTGCGTACATAAAATCCACAGCAACAGAATCTACATTACTATGACACAATGCGTATGCCTTAGAAAAATACTTGTCGGCAGAGTCTCGTTGCCCGATTCTTTCCATGGCCAATGCATAAAAACTATAATCGTGAAGGTCGAAAAGACTATTTTGTGATACTCGGAATAAACGTATGGCTTCAACAGGATTTTTGTACTTTTCTATTTGAATGATAGCCTTGTCAATAGGATAATAGCTGTTAAGATTATCATTATTGTATGAAAGAACAGATTCCAGTTGTTGTTCCGCCATTGAGAAATCATGGCTATTGAGATAGCTGTTGACCAATCCTAATTCAGAATATGCAGCATAATCGGGATTGTCTAGGAATTTAAAATGAGCGATTGCTTCCTTTAAACATGACTGTGCTGCCTGATCGTTTAGCGTTTTATTGTATACCTCGCCTTTTGTTCTGAAAATCAGACCGGCATATAGATGGTCATCCAAATCTAAAGCATCTTTTTCTGCTTTTTCAAGTGCTATGATAGCAGCAGTATTGTCGTTGGCGTTATTCAGAGTCAGACCTTGATAATAATGGGCCATCATCCTGCGGTGTTGATCATTTCTAATTGAGTAATAATCAACAGCGACCTTTATCAAAGAATCAGATGATATTACTATGTAATTCTTATTCAAAGCAGCAGTCATCAAAAGCGCATATCGAGCTTTTTCTTCCTTTGTTTTGAGGTCGTTCGGCGCGATGGACTTCATTATTGACAGACAACTGTCTGGATTGGGTTGTAACAATGACTCTGCCGAGTCCAGTTTCTTCTTGGTTTCCAAGTTGCAACACGACGAAAACAATATGCCCAAAAAGATTGATAAGAATATGACTCGTTTCATTCTCTCGCTTTTGTTCAAAAGTAACAATAATAGAGAGCATAAATGCATAGCATGACCTATTTGTTACCTGCTATCGTCTGCATGCTATTGATTATCAGTCACAAAGCTCAAATAAACTGTTACCAGATTATCCATGTATTCAGAGATGGGATTGTGAAATTTGCAATGTTATTAACAATAGATAATGTATTGCAACGCAACTTGTATTAATTGCATCTGTATAAAAACGATTTAGAGCATGAAAAATATCCATTTTTCTTTTTTCATAGCAATAATGGCATTCTTGCTGTCTGGATGTGGAAAGGCAGAACCTGAAATCGCCAATTATTTTCGCCAATCACCACCGATTCCGATGGATTATTACTTTTTGCATATATCTTTTAAAGATGTTGCGGGCAATGATTTAGTAGCACCATGGTGTAGTTGGGGAGACAATAAAGATGATAATTATTCACTCGTCATCAAACTGCCCGATGGAACGAATTACGGAGCATCGTATTTTACTTTAGGAAAGTTTGATAATCAACATAGCATAGCATAGCGTGGTCTAGAGAAGATGAAACGTATCGGGAAGACGGTAGTTGGTATCTGGTAAGTAACATCAATAATAGTGGAAGAGACATAACTGTTCTCGATTCATTGACTTATATGATTCAATGCCCTTTGTTGTTTGGTGACAGGTATTATCACAATCTTAATACATGGTGGAAAGCAGGCGAGGCGGGTCTTACTAAGTATGAGCATTACTCTGAATGTGTAAAAGCTACATTTGAAGGAAAGGAAGTATCACTAGTAAAGGGTATAACCTATAATGAAAAATCAGAGCCATCATATATAGGTTATTTCATAGACATTGTCTTGGTTAAATAAGCCTATTACGAACTTTGAGGTACTGATAAGCTATGATTCAGAACAAGAGATAGTATGTATAGAAATAACATTACTTTTTACATAAAGCTACTTGAAGAAACAGCCGAAATATGAAACGCTTTCCCTTCTTTATTGTACTGCTCCATTCATTCTTCCTACTTCTGATGGCAGAACTCCCTGTTTTTGCACAAGTGCTTGCTCCTGCTGACACAGCCCAATCAATCAATAATATGATTATTGGGTATGGAACGAAGAATCGTAATGACCTGACTGGTGCTGTGAGTGCAGTACAGCGACGAGAAGTAAAGGACCGCGTTAATCCAGATGCAGCAAATGCTATTGACGGCAAGATGGCTGGTGTCAGAGTCCTGACAGATTCCGGTGCACCCGGCGCATTTTCAAGCATCCTGGTCAGAGGCTATCAACGGGACAATGACAATGCCGCTCCTCTCTATCTGGTTGACGGACTGCCGGTCAATGACATACAGTTCCTTGATCCGGAGATGATTGAGTCGGTGGAAATTCTGAAAGATGCCGCATACGCTTCCATCTATGGTGTTCGTGGCCGCAATGGAGTAGTGGTTATAACAACCCGCAAGGGTGCGGGCAGGGTACAGGTCTTTTATGACAACCGTGTTTCGCTGTCCTTCCTCGACAGAAGACCGGACCTTATGAATGCCAGTGAGTACATACAGTCTGGCAAGTCAGAAGGATGGCTCACCGATGAGATGCTGAGTGCTGCCGGTTACAATGGCCTTGACACTGACTGGGTCGGCGAGGCTTTCGGTCCAGCCTGGGGTCAGCACCATACCTTTGGTGTGCAGGGAGGGAACGGCAAAGGACAATTTTTCGCTGCCTTCAACCATACCGGTCAGGACGGAATCTTTAAGGGAGACAAGGATAACTACAAGAGGCTCTCCGGCCAGTTCAATGCCGGGCTCAGACTTGCTGACTGGCTCAATGTAAACTTGAATGCTTCCATCGACCGCTGGGACAGGAGATATATTTCTGAGGGAACGGAATATGGCTCTGCTATGCGAGACATTCTTGCAGCATCGCCTTTGTTCCCGGTGAAAACCGACAAGGATGGTCTTACTCCGGATATGAAGGAACATCTGGCTGCGGGTGACCACATCGTCGAGGCTGACGAGCCGGGAATGTACTGGGCGATGCCCTCCATCGGAGTGCCATTCGAGTGCAATCCTTTCATCCGTCGCGATGTGAACGTCAATACCTCAAGCGGAAACGCTGTTAATGGGATACTGGCAGTTGATGTGAGGGTTATGAAGGACCTTACGCTCACGTCCCGTTTTGGCTACAGGTCCAGCAGTACGACTTGGAAGGAGAGTGTAATTCCTTATTATGCAAATTATCGCAATACGAGTGCCGGCTATCCTGGAGTCGACAAGAAAGAATCAAGTTCTTTTTGGCTTGGAGAGGTATTCGCTGACTATTCCCGCCGTTTCGGCCAACACAAGGTTGATGCGATGGCTGGTGTATCGTACGGAAAGGGAGATGATGCACTGATGGTTCTTGGAAGCGGCGGTTCGTTCTCCTTTTTCGGTCGGGTGTCATATTCCTATGCCAAACGCTATCAACTTATGGCTTCTTTCCGCTCCGATTCGTCGCCTGCCACCAATTCACCGGCAAAAGTTCCGGCATTTTCGGCAGGATGGACCATCAGCAATGAACCATTCTTTGGCTTAGACGTTGTGGATCTGCTGAAACTCCGTGCTTCCTGGGGAAACTATGACGGACATTTCACAACATCAGGAACATCCACATTCGCCATAGAGAATGGTAATCAGATGGATTTAGGCCTTGATATGCGTATGCTGAACAATCGCCTTCTCCTGACGGTAGATTACTTTGAAAAGAACAGGGAATCGCTCTTCGCTGCTGCGGTTGTGGCAACCGCGGATGTTACTCATCCGGCAGAGAAAGGTCCCTCTGTCAGGAATCTGGGTGCCGAACTGGAACTTAGCTGGGAAGACGTGGTCGGTGACTTCAGCTACTCATTGAGAGGCAACCTCACCTGGCTTAAGAATGAAGTGACTTACCTTGATCCCTCTATCGCCTATTATTCGGTTGCAGGACCAACAGGTTCAAACTTGCGTCTGTATTATGAGCAAGGCTATCCTGTCTGGTATATAGGAAAGAATCTTGATTATTCCGGAAGAGAGATGGTTGGAAGCAGCATACCAGACTTCGCTTATGGATTGACATTCAATATGGCGTACATGGGGTTTGACTTTGAATTGTCCGGTTCTGGATTACAGGGCAATGAAGCCGTTTCATTCCTTCGTCGTCCTGATATGCCATACACAAATACATATCGCAATTGCGAAGACGTCTTCGATGCCTCGTATTTCAAGATCAGGAGGTTACAGTTTGGATACAACCTACCTGGGGGGCTACTGCGAAAGGTTTTCATAAACCGGATTAGAATCTATGCCTCACTTGATAACATCCTTACATTTACCTCATATCCAGGGTTTGATCCCGAGACCGCATCGGCAGGAAGGGTCCTTAGATCGGACACCTCTTCGTTAAACCCCTTTGCCTTAAATTATAATGTGTGGCCAACCGGTCTCGACTATGGTGCCTATCCCGTCGCAAAGTCGGTATCCCTCGGCCTCAACATGGCGTTCTGAGACAAGAAACTATTTCTTCATCTCTAGAAGCCTCAGGAAGAGCTCCTCATCCGGAGCATTGACTGCTTTGATTTCTCTGCGGAAACGAGATCTGGCAGTCTTTAGGCTATCGATGGATGGGCGATTCATTATCAGCTGCACTGTGCTGTATGGCAAGCCGGCAAAAAACAGTGAAATCAGCTTGCGGTTTTCTCCTTTGATTGCAGGAACTTGATCCTTGAGTTTTGTCATCACTCCATCACAATAACGGTCGAGATCCTTTTCCAGAGAGAGGAACAAATCGTCGTTTGTCCTTATTTCTGCTATTTCTTCTTTGAACTCCCTCAGTGCAACTAATCTCTCTCTGTCATTGCTTGCGCGGACATAGTCTGCCGAAAGTTTGTCAAGATGGTTGAACTTTTCGCTGAACAGAGAACCTAAAAGTGAAGCGTTTGTCTGCTCTGCCTGCTGAAGTTCCGATTGTGTGATAGAGAACTTGAGCATCTGCTCCTGTATCTCCTGCTCTTTTCTTTTACGATAGGATAGAGTCAAGCCAGATAGAAGCGCCAAAGAGAGTAAGACCGTTAAGGTACCAAGGCGATTGCGATCGCGCAACCTTCCGGCACGCTCCTCTTGAAACAGAGACTCAGCCTTGTAATAATCTCTTTGTGCGTTACTAACAGATTGCTGCAGCAATACCCTAGTCAACGAGTCCTGCACGAATGCCGCTTTTCTTGTGAGTTGATAAGCCTCTGCATCATTCCCGCGGCGATGCAAGATGTCTGCGTACATAAAATCTACAGTAACTGAATCCTCCTTACAACTACACAAAGCATATGCATTAGAGAAATGTTTGTCTGAAGAATCCTTTTGCCCAACGCTATCCATTGCCAAAGCGTAGAAGCAATAATCATGAAAGCCAAAAAGATTATTGGGAGATTGTTGGAATAAGTGTATCGCTTCAACAGGATTTCCATCAGTTTCTACGATAATATCAGCTTTCTTTAAATAACAGTAGTTGGAGAGATTATCATTATTGTACAATAACACAGAATCAAGTTGTTGGTCAGCTTTGGAGAAATCATGACTATTGATATAGCTGATGGCTAATCCAAATTCTGCGTAAGCAGCATAATCGGGATTATTCAAACATTTGAAATGCGAGATAGCATCATATAAACAAGTTAAAGATGCATAATCGTTAAGGGTGTTATTATATATTTCTGCTTTAGTCCTTAAAATAAGGCCAGCATATAAATGATCATCTAAATGCAAAGCATCTTTCTCGGCTTTTTCCATTGCTATCATAGCAGCGGTGTACTCACCAGCGTTACTAAGAGCCAGACCTTGATAATAATGGGCCATCATTCTGCGGCATTGGTCGTTTCGAATAGAATAATAGTCAGCAGCGACCTTTATTAATGTATCCGAGTCTACAGCAATGTAGTTTTTATCCAATGCGGCACTCATCAATAAAGCATATCGTGCTCTTTCTTCCTTTGTCTTCAAGTCGTTAGGCACAATGGATTCCATTATGGCCAGACAACTGTCCGGTTGGGGTTGAAGCAAGGACTCAGCAGAATCCAGTTTCTTCCTAATTTCCGTGTTAGAACACGATGAGGCGAAAGCAATCAGAATGACTGAAAAGAAATAGATGCGTCTCATATTATCGCTTTTGTTCAAAAATAACAATTAAAGAACAAAGTTGACGTCATTAACACTAGATGTTACCTGTGATTTGTCTTAGAATGCTGATTGTCAGCGCCTTGCTTCTACTGAACTGTTACCGGGTATTCATTGAAACATACAATGATAATGTGAAATTTGTAATGCTAATCAAATAATAACCGAACAAATGAAAAACAAATCATTATTGAAAAGAGTTACAGTATTCTGTATTCTATTAGGATGCTTTGCATCTTTATCTTCTCAGGCTTTTGACTATAGACAATCGGAAGGGAAAGACATTAAGATTGTTCCTATGCCAATTGGCGCGCAAGGTGCCCCTCGTATGCCTGAATATAATCCCTTCTTTGCCGAACTGGAAAGCGGTTATGTTCTTCTGGGAAGCTTTTCCTCTTGCGGCATTGTAGATGTCAGCCTCACGTCCACTGCCGGTGACGATTACTCGACTGTGTTTGATACATCAAATGGCACCATCTACATCCCTATCTCTGGCTACACTGGAGATTATGTGCTTCTTATAACAACACTCTCAGGAGTTGAGTATGTTGGCGAGTTTAGTATTTAACTATCCGATAGTTCAATCAACAAAGATTATTCACCAAAAATTATTATGAAAACAAGGTACTATCAATATGCTGTAATAGCTATAGCAGCAATGCTGCTGATGGCCTGCAACGGCATCGAGACTGTCGGCCTCGATGCTGATTCCGTTATATCAAAGCATAAGACATCTTTAATCCGTGATGTTAATGTGACTCAAAACGAGGCAATCGGAATAGCAAACATGTTTGCCCATTCCAATGCTGGCAGTGACAATCCCCAAACCAAGGGCGCATTCTCAAGCACGAAGATGATCAGTTCATCTGAGACTATCAGTGAGGATGGACAGAATCTAATGTATGTTTTCAATTACGAAGGAGGCGGATTTGTCATTGTCGGTTCGACTAGAAACTATTATCCTATCTTGGCATATTCAGACGAAGGATCTTTCATTCTTCAAGATGATATGGGGCCGGTTGACGTATGGCTCGACGAGACAAAAGTCAGCATCAAGAACAGCGGTTCGCTCGACAATGATACGAAAGCGCAGATGCAGAATCTCTGGGCAAGGTATGATGGAACATACGTTGATCCAACTCCAGAACTTCTTACCGCCCGCAGACCCCAGACTCGCAGTACAGGAGAAGATGCATGCTGGGAAGAGATTGAAGATCTTCAAGCTTTGCATGGCAGCGAAGGTTGGACGTTCTTACCTTTATCGCAGGTAGAAGATATCTTCGAAGATGCAGGTTTATCAAGTTATTATGACAATATCTGTTACAATGCAGAACAGAATCACTCGGCCCTGAACGAGACAGTGATAGGATACAAGAATTCGCCTATTTATACTGAAGTCGGCCCTCTGCTCCAGACAATATGGCATCAATCAAATCCATTTGATAGAATGTGCAATGGTTATCTTCCTGGTTGCGCGACCATTGCAGCCGCACAAGTAATGAAGTATCTGGAGTATCCACCAACTTTATATCTCAATGAATCTAATTGCACTTGGTCTGATATTCCAGCTTACATAGACTATTCCACAAATTCTAAACAGCCATATTTAGTCAAAATGATTGCTGATACAATTAGCATGAATTATGGAACTTTTTATTCATGGACAATTCCTTCAAACGTAACGAGTGGTTTAAATTCGATGGGATTTTCATCTTATGCATATAGTCACAATACAATTGCCGTGAGGAACGAAGTAATTGTTAATGGTAGACCGGTAATAATGGTAGGCAGTAAAGTTAATCTGTCTCTTCCCACTTACACGAATCCGTTCGGTAATTGTCACTACTGGGTGTGCGATGGAACAAAAGAAACTATAACTAATCAAATCACATTCTTCACAGAAAACCAGCCTAATGGAAATGGGGAGTTTACTCAGGGGCTATACTCATATAGCAATCCTGGTGTAATAGGTGGACTTATCACTAGACAATATCACATGAACTGGGGCTGGGGAGGTGTCCAAGACGGCTGGTACGCAGACAATAATCTTCCGACTGACTATAATTATCAATATTCAAGACAAGACTTATTTGTGTCAGCACCATAAAGGCTATTATTATACATAACGCAACGCTATGAAAACAATTCGTTTTTATTTAATGCTTTCAATAGTATCATTGACACTATTCGGGTGCGGGAAGAATAACTTTCTACCCGGCTCAGATGCTATGAAAATGGACTATTATTGGCTCACAGTCAGCTTTAAAGATGCTTCCGGAAAAGATCTGGTAGCTAAGCTGGGAGATGAAAGATGGGTGTCTTCTAGGAATCAGTCAAATTGGGCGGGGGAGATAAACCCAGAACGGTATCAATTAGATATAATACTATCTAATCCCCATGAATCTTGGGACAACACAATCTATAATACCAGAGCTAATGAAGGGGCGTTTGACCCTGATGTGAATCATCCATATTTTATGATTGCAAAATACAATGAGAATTACATAGGTACATTGACCTATAAAGGGGAGGATAATATTGATGGAGATTGTTATCTGTTCAGCAACTTTAGTATACCGGCGATTAATGGCATACAGAATACCCTGACATATAAAATCACTTGCCCGACATTATTCGGTGATAACACAACACATGAGATAGTAACATGGTGGAAAGAAGGTCAGTCTTTCCCTAAAGATTCAGACGAGATTATATTCCGGTATCCTGAATGCAAGAGTTCGACATTTGACGGTAAGGATGTTATCGTAAAGAAAGTGCTTGTAGATTCAGCAAACAGCAAAGAGTACTATAGTTATTTCATAGACATCGTTATAGACAAATAAATGTATCTATCTCTAATTAAATTTCTTACCATGAACAACAACATTACAAAGTCGCTTATAACAATTTGTACACTACTAACTTTCCTTCTCCTAATTTCATGCACAGATCAAGTGGTACCTAACAAAGATAAAGAAGAAATCCATTCCACTAAGACCAAAGGGGGCATTGCGGAGGATTATTACTATTATCATGGGAAACCAATATCCCTTAAGGTTAATGAAGAATATGTTAATATACTTCTTGATACATCGTACGTTAAAAATGATGTCTTGTCAGCTTTTTGTAAAGACTATAATATAGAAGCGAAAACAAAACTGGATAAAGACGGACTATTCAAGGCACATCTTAATCAGCGTACTGATTATGCTCAGGGCATCGAAAAGTTACGCGCAGATTCTCGAGTCAAAAAAGTTCTCCCTTATTTCGAACGTGGAAATGGCGCCGATCCCATTGGCACTTCCCATTATTTCTATGTTCAATTAAAAGAGATTTTTCCCAGTGGATATGAGGAAGAGAATGCTGTATCATACTCAATGAAGAAATTCGATTTGGAAGCACTTCATGAGGTTTCAGAAAGACTCGGCGTACGTATTGTAAAGGAGATTCCTTATATGCCGGATTGGTATATTTTATCCATTGAGGGTTCTGGGTTCCAAACCGCAGTAGATGCGGCAAACTGTTTTTATGAAACAGGACAGTTTGAGGAGATAGATCCTGCTTTCATGTTCAATTTCAAACCTAACACAATAAATGACCCATTATTCATTGATCAATGGGGTTTGAAGAATACAATATACCCCGGGTATGACATAAATGTTGAAGGAGCTTGGTCAATTTCGACAGGATCTGGAGTTAAAATTGCCATTGTAGATCAGGGTGTGGACCCTAATCACATTGATCTTGTTGCAAATATTTCCAATCTAAGTTATGATGCCTTAACACAGTCAGCACCTAGCGTTTATCTCTCAGCATTTGATCATGGTACAAAGGTAGCTGGAGTAGCTGCTGCGAAAGGAAATAATAATACTCAAATTGCAGGAGTATCATATAATTCACAAATTATGAGTGTTAGTCATCACTTTTTAGTAAGCACGACAACATCTGCAGAATTAGCGAGTGGAATATCCTGGGCATGGCAAAATGGAGCAGATGTTATTAACAACTCATGGGGAGATCAAGGAGGTAACTTGTTGGAATTACACACAACTACTTTGGAGGCAGCTATTGTCAATGCTATGACTGTCGGTCGTTCTGGAAAAGGGTCTGTAGTTTTATTTGCTGCTGGTAATTACGGCAATAACGGGGCTGTCATGGATTATCCAGCAACATTTGATGATAGAATTATGACAGTTGGCGCGATACGGAAAACAGGTTTGCGTAGATATTCCTCAGGTTATGGACCCGCATTGGATGTCGTGGCCCCTGGAGAAGAAATACTAACAACATTTCCCGAAAGTGAGACTGACTATTCATCTGGAACTTCAATAGCGACACCTCATGTTTCTGGAGTAGCGGCCCTCATGCTTTCCGCAAATCCAAATCTTAAAAGAGAAGAAGTCGTCAGGTTCATCGAATTAACTGCTAATAAAATCAGCCCCAATAATACATATTCATATAATTCGTATCAGAACAGAAATAATGGTTATTGGAATTCACAGATGGGTTATGGTTTGGTTGATGCAACGAAAGCCGTGATGGTTGCTAATAGTGCTGGAAATACACCTCCGAGCGGGAGTCCATCTTTAGATTTTTCTGTCATATCCGGAGTTAGTATCGTATACAGTGACAACATTGTAATGGGATCCAATACGAATGCATCGGTTTGTTTCTCTTTACAACCGGCTCAAGTTAATTCTGCATATACGTATTGCTGGCACTTCTCAACTACAGGAGACGCCTACTGGTATCCATCCTTTACTTATGTTGGCAACGATTCTGGCGTATATGTTAATATTCCTAAGCCGAATACCAGTTCTGTGTTGAAAATGCGCTGTGAGATTTATAGTGGTTCTACTTTTATTTGTACCGCATACTTTAACTTGGGTGTTCAATAAGATAAGGAATAATTCTTACCAAGAACAAGGAAGACGTATTGTGGAGTGTTGTGTGTTTTATTGAAAGATGAACTTTAACGGGTGCAGTATTTTTCAGAAAGTACAGTTCTATTATAAATTACTGTAACTTGCAGGGTGGTTTTGTTATAATCATTTAAACATGAAGCGGTGGGGATTATACTGTCTTATATGCCTGATGGTCTGCACTGTTGCGTCCTGTGTGAAAGATGTCATTATGGATGCGCAAGAAAAGCCTCAAGTGGCCGTAGTCTGCATCCTTTCTAATGAGCCTGTGCAGGAGTTAACATTGCTTTTTACGAAAGGAGCGTCGCAGAAAGGGCAGGTTTCCGTGACAGAAGCTGAAGCCATCCTGATAGATGAATCTTTTAACGAAGAGGTTGGTCAATTCATCCATCAAGGGAATGGTGTATGGAATCTCGAATACTGTGCAATCCCGGCTCATCATTATAAACTGGAAATCTCTGTACCGGGTTATGAAAAGATAACAGCAGAGCAGGCAATGCCTCGTCCTGTCAGGATTATTGCAAGGGGACAGTTCTTCTATAAGATTCCGGGACTTCATTTTCCTTCCTTAATAGAGGGACCCTCTTTTGTCCCGAATTCCGATGATTTTGAGTCATTGCCTCTTGGGTCCAAAGTATATTATGTCCAAAATCTTCCTGACCCAGTGTGGCTTTTTGCCCGGAATTTTAATTCAACGACAGGAGAATATACGACAGTTGAGGAGATATGTACTAATTATCCGAACGCAGATGATTTTAATCTAACAGGATCCGTTTATGAACCACCCCGCAAGACAGATATCCCCAATCCGTATGTAAAGGATTCATACATATCCGAGCTTTACCCTTTACTTGCCGGAGCATTAATTCACAAGGGGTTTCTTCGTTTCCCTGCACAGGACTTGTCTGAAAAAAGGGGCTGGTGGTTTTCTATATCCGGCAGTATGGAAGGAAAATACAACTGCAAGGATTTTTACCAGTCTTATTATGGAGATCAGGGTCTTGCCGAACCCCTTGCGCCAGATGAGGGATATCTGGAAGCCATTGCCATGTCGAAGGATTTGGACTTATATCTGAAAGACGCTTACCATAAACAGGAAATAAAGGAATCATCGGATTTTGCTTCTATCTACCTTCGAGATAATCTATATACTAACATTGTAGGAGGATTGGGAATCTTCGGTGCCACCTACGTCCGCAAATACCAGTGGTCAAATGAATATGAATACGTCGACGACGGGATAGTTCACCACTATTATGCTGGTCCCGGTAACGATAACACATATATATCCGATGATAGGTGGCCGCTATGAGAACAAACAGAACCCTGATACTTAGTGTCATTTCCATGCTAGCGGCAATAACAGCTTTCGCCCAGTCCCCGGCATGGGATGATACGCTGCAAGCCGCAGTAAAGACAGACTCGAAACGTCTTGAACTAAGTCTCGGCAGGCTGCATACCGGTCTGGAGGGGATTCGGGGCGTGGTGTCTCCAGTGGGTGAGGGAGACCCCATCCGATGGGCACAGGGCCTGCCTGGTGTAACTACAGGTGCTGACGGCACCACTTCGATGTATGTTCGTGGAGGAGGCTCCGGCAATAATCTGTTTTCGCTGGATGGAGTGCCGGTCTACGGTTATTCCCACATCCTTGGCCTGACAACCATTATACCTACAAGCGTGATGCAGAGCGCTGAACTGGGCAAGGGAGGCTTCGACGGTTCGGAAAGCAACTTTACCGCAGCACACTTGCGTGTCATTACCAAGAATCCTTCGCAGAAGCAAAAGGCCAGTATTGCTTTGAACAATTTTCTTCTCAGTGCTGGCGCGGAAGGACCGATCGGAAACAAATTGTCGTATGCTGCATCCATCAGAGTTTCGCCATTGACATGGGAATATCGGGCCGTAAAGAAAGCTCTTCCTTCCATTCTTGGCAGCCTTGACAATTTCAACGCACAGGTAGCAGATGCTTACGCAAAAATCCTTTATCGTATTAATGACAAGAACTCTCTTGCGGCCTCATTTATGGGGAGCCAAGACCGCTACGGCTTCGATACGCCTGATGCTTCTCGTGAGGTCATGGGCTGGCACAATTTGTTGGGAATGGTGAAATACAACCGGACCGGTAAATGGACGGATATAAATGTGACGGCTTCGGTCAATAGATATGGTACCCTCCAGGACCAGGAGAAGATATACCGGGAGAAGATAAACCACCTCTCTCTTCGTTCGGATTTGATGGAATCAGGGCTGCAGGCAGACATACGTCACAGAATTGGGAAGAAAGGTCGTTTTACCCTGGGAGAAGGACTCAATCTTAGATATGCGAGCTTTGCACCGGGGCAAATCGGAGAGCAGGCGAAACAGACCCGGACTCTACTTTGGAATGCTTGGCTGCAAGCAGAGTATAGGATTCCTGATAAGCTGTCATTGAAAACGTCAGCAAGGTATAACCATTATCGCAACTACGACTTCAAACAAGCCTATTTGGCAGATAGGGAATATGGAGAGCGGAAGGACCCTGAAGTGAGTGTGTCAGCAAAATGGAATTTCATTCCTCAGTTGGCACTGGAAGCTTCTTACGACCATCTTGTACAATATTACCATACTCTGGAAGGTTTGCCGGTTGGATGGTCTTTGGATGTGATGGTGCCAACTGGAGAATATGTAGCTCCGGAAACCATGCAGCAAGGCAGTTTCGCTCTCTCGGGCGTTTGGGGTGAGCATAATTTCTCGCTGGGCGGTTTCTACAAGAGGATGTCGAATCTGATATACTATAAATACTCACAGGCTTTGTTCAGTGGAGCGTTGGGCTCATGGGAGAATGATGTAGAGCTTGGCAATGGCCACTCGTATGGCCTTGAAGCCTTGTATGAGTTCCAGAAGAGTGACTGGTACGCCCGTGTTTCATACACTTTATCAAAGACAACCCGTGAGGATTTCCCGTCATTCTATGACGGCAGACCTTTCCACGCACGATTTGACCGTCTCCATGTTCTAAACGCAACTGCTCAGTGGAAAGGTATTACGGCAACGGTGATACTTCAGAGTGGTCACTGGGAGAATGGCCAGTCGGAAACATATCCGATGCCTTTTCTGGAAGACAACTGGCTTGCAGACTACTATTCCGGAGTCAACAACTACCAAATGCCGACAGTGTTCCGCCTGGACCTCGGCTGGCAGAAGACCTTCAAGTCCGACCGTGCAGAGCACAGTGTCAATGTTGGTGTCTGCAACGTCACCAACCACTTCAACCCCTTCATGCTCTACTTCGACGCTATCACCGAATCCTGGAAGGAAATCGCCATGCTGCCCATCCTCCCCAATTTCAGCTGGAGGGTGACGTTCTGAATCGATTTTGACAGGTTTTGGACGCAGTATTTTGAGCTTTTGAAAGTTATTTAAAATAAACACATCCTTTTTGAATTCTAAATTGTAGACAAATGAAAACAAGTATTCTGTTGAAACGAACTGCCATCCTCTTGTCTTGCCTGTCTTTTCTCTTTCTGAGCTCTTGCGGGAAAGTTGATGAACCTGAGATTCCTGATTATAATAATGACCCTGCGCCGCAGAAGTATGATATGGAAGTATTAATGACGACGTTTGAAAGTGCTCTTGAATCATGGCCGGATGAGAATCAATACGATGAAGCTCTTTTATGCGGCAAAATTTGGCACGCATCAGATATCTATCTTGAAACTTACAACGACGGGAAGCTAACCAACACAACAGATTGGATATGGGGTGGTTATTCAGATCTTTTTCTGAACGCCAAT
>JAEEGL014599517.1_pt1 | contig 15242 bp, 14 predicted proteins | sample 9134231 | NCBI WGS metagenome assembly JAEEGL01 (sample SAMN16246548, study PRJNA631951) | gut metagenome | biome: gut microbiome; feature: rumen; material: fiber-attached | host: Bos | place: Iran: Karaj | collected 2018-10 | reverse complement strand
TGGCGAAAGCACTGGAGAAGCTGCAGATCCCTTGCCGGCTCGAGATCGGGCCTGAAGGCGGACATGGTTTTGCGGACGGTACGGGAATGTGCATGGAAGGCTGGACGAAGAGGGCAGTAAGATGGTATGAGTCACTGCACGGATAACAGGGAATGTTCCGTTCGGAAAAGATCCGGATCAGACGGAATGCCGGTGTGCGGGTGCGTACAACGGTGTCCGGCCGATCGCGGAAAAAATACAGTCCATCCGGATATCACAGGGTGAAATAACAGGATCAGGAGTTCGGATTTATGATCAGACGCGGTGAACATACGGTGCTTTGGTTCTGCAAGATCTTTTTCCTTGCGCTGCTTGCTGTATCTTGCGTATTTTTTCTTATCTATCAGTTTGCGGAAAAGCCAATAGACCTGGATACCACGAATGCTGTTGCACTGCAGGGATTTGAGGCAGTGGACCGGGAAGGGAACACCTTTACGGTGCAGCCGGAACTGCGGTATGAATATGACGATAACGGCGTCTTTGAAATGACCGGAAAACTGCCGGATTCGATCAGAGACGAATACCTCTGTTTCCGGTCTTTCTATGATACGGAAGTCCTGATCGACGGGGAAACAGTCTATACCTACAGCATGATCAAAGACGTGAATGTTGTGGGCGGCGCTGTCAAAGCGATCCATCATTTTATCGAACTGGATCCTTCCAGGGAAGGGAAAAGCGTGGCGATCCGGCAGTACAGGGGATCTTCTCCGGACTGCCGGGCGGGGACCGTATATTTCGGAACAGTTTCGGATATATACCGGCTGATGTTCAGAAAATACGGGACGGCTTTTATTGCGGGACTGCTGATGCTGAGCCTGGCACTGATCATCCTGTTGTTCGGACTGGCCATGCAATACCGGACCAAACGTTCGGCCGGCATCGTTTCAATCTCGATCGGGGTAGCGATCACTGCGCTCTGGATCGTGACGGATTCCTATTTCTATCCCTTTATCTTCGGGCACAACCATATCGACGGACTGATGAGTTATCTGGTGTGCATGCTGCTGCCATGCCCCTATCTCTTCTATGCCGACTCCCTGCAGAAAGGGCGTTACAGAAAAATCTACACCGTCATGCAGGCAATCACCCTGGCCAACTTTTTCATTCTGTCTGTTCTGCACTTTACCGGACTGGTCAAATTCTACGATTCAATGGTTGTGATCGACGTACTTCTTGTGCTGGTCATCGCCGCAATCGCCGTGATCCTGATCCGGGAATTCAGGGAAGGCTATATCCGTACATATCCGTATACAGCGACCGGGATCATCGGTTTCATGCTTTGCGGATTCGGAGAGATCCTGATCGTCCTTTCACCGGATTTTGTCAATTCCGGCGCTATGATCCTGGTCGGCCTGATGTGGCTGCTCGGGTTTGCTGTCGCGCAGCAGATGGAAGATTCCCGTATGGTAGACATGGAACGGCAGCAGGCACTGGAGCTTTCCCATACGAAATCCGCGTTCCTGGCGAGCATGTCCCATGAGATCCGGACGCCGATCAATTCGATCATGGGCATGAACGAACTGATCCTGAGGGAGAACAAGGACCCGGATATCCGGAATTATGCCGGAACGATCCAGCGGAGCGGACGTATGCTGCTGTCCCTGATCAACGACGTGCTGGACTATTCCAGGATCGAGGCCGGCAAGCTGGAGATCATGGAAGAAGAATACAGGCTGAGTGAACTGATCATGGATATTTCCGCTATCGCCAAGGAACGGGCTGAGCAGAAAGGGCTGGACTGCGATATCAGGATCGCCGAGCGGATCCCGGACGGCCTTCGGTCCGACGAGGTCCGGATCAAACAGATCCTGCTTAACCTGCTCAGCAACGCGGTCAAATATACCGATGAAGGCGGGATCGGACTCACTGTGGGCGGAGAATATTCAGACGATGAGACGTTTGAACTGAAGTTTGAAGTGAAGGATACAGGACGCGGCATTAAGGAGGAAGACCAGAAACATCTCTTTGAGGCTTTCGGCCGCGGAGATCTGAAGAAAAACCGGAGTATTGAAGGGACCGGGCTCGGACTGGCCATTGTCAAGAGTATCACGGACAGTATGAACGGCACGATCTCGGTGTCGTCCGAATACCAGAAGGGGTCTGTTTTCACAGTGATCCTGCCGCAGCACGTTGTGGATCATACTTCTGTACCAGTAGAGCTGAAGGACCTGCGGGCAAGAGACAGGAAAGCCGCACGGCATCCTTTTGCGGCACCGGATGCGATCATCCTGGCCGTGGATGACAACACCCCGAACCTGAGCATAGTCAGCGCCTTCCTGAAGGATACACAGGCCCGGATCGATCTGTGTACGAACGGTAAAGACGCGCTGGCAAAGTGCAGGGAAAAGAAATACGATCTGATCCTGCTGGACCACATGATGCCTGACCCGGACGGAATTCAGACCCTGGAAATGATCCGAAAGGACCCGGAATCGAAAAACCGCGAGACGAAAGCGGTCGTCCTGACAGCCAACGCTCTGAGCGGAAGCAGGCAGATGTATATGAAAGCAGGATTTGCGGATTATCTTGCCAAGCCGCTTGAGGCGGATTCGCTTGAGGCGATCGTCCGCAGGAATCTCCCTCCGGAAAAAGTACACGATGAAGAACCGGGGCGCGCTGACGACGGTGTCATGGAATTTGAAGCGTCAGGAGCAGACAGCTCAGCGGAAGACGAACTGCCGGAAACGGTGTGGCAGATCGAGGGGCTGGATGTTGAGGACGGACTCCTGCATACCGGCGGCAGCGAAGCACTGTACCGGGAAATCCTGACCGATATTGCCACAGGAGGACATGATGCCGCCAGGGACCTGCTTCAGAGCGCTGCGATGCAGGACTACGAACAATACCGGATCACAGCGCATTCGATCAAGGGCCTGATGGCAACGATCGGCGCGGGAGAAATGAGCACTGCCGCGAAAAGGCAGGAGTTTGCAGCCAGAAACGGTGAATATGTGTTTATCGGCGAGCATTGCCGCGCCTTCGCCCAAAGCTATGAAGACCTGTGCAGCCGGATCCTGAAAGCCCTTCGGGAAGACGTATAATTGCATCTTGACAGCTCAAAAGTTGTGATTTATGATGAACAAAAGTACGTACAAGCCGGAGGCTCCATGAAAAAAGGATCATTTCAGACAGGTCTGTACCCGAATTATCTGGCTGAGGCCGGCGTTGATGACGACGCTGCCCGGGAAAAAGTCAATAAAGCGTTTGAGACGATCTTTTTCGATCCGGAAGAGAACTTCTGCCATCACACAGATGAAGATGCCTGGTGTATGGTGGATACCGGAAACATGGATGCCCGCACGGAAGGCATGAGTTACGGCATGATGATGTGCGTCCAGATGGACAGGAAGGACATCTTTGACAGGCTCTGGACGTTCACCGAACGATATATGCTGCTGAAGCAGGGACCGCATGCCGGATACTTCCGCTGGTCCGTCCATATCGACGGCAGTACGAACTCCGAAGGACCGGCGCCGGACGGGGAAGAGTACTTCGCGATGGCGCTGTTCATGGCCGCGGCGCGCTGGGGAGACGGCGACGGCAGTTTCAACTATACCGCGCGGGCCAGGGAAATCCTGAGGCACGCGGTGCACCAGCATGAAATGGTACCGGGCGGTGAGCCGATGTGGGATCCGGAGAAAAGATATATCCGGTTTGTGCCGGAAATGAAGATCTCAGACCCCAGTTATCATCTGCCGCATTTTTATGAACTGTTCGCCCTGAAGGCCGATGAGCAGGACCGGCCCTTCTGGAAACAGGCGGCGGAAGCAAGCCGGCATTATCTTGAGATTTCAGCCCATCCTGTCACAGGACTGAGCCCGGAATACGCCGATTATGAAGGAAAGACAGTGCTGCTGTTCAGGAAACCATGGGTTTACTATTCTGACGCGTACCGCGTGGCTGAAAATATCGCACTGGATCATCTGTGGTTCGGCGCTGAACCCGCTCTGGACGCGATCGAGACACGGATACAGGATTTCTTTGCCGGACTGGATATGAATGACCTGCGCGCTTATGAACTGGACGGAACGCCCCAAAGCGAGCCTGCCATGCATCCGGTGGCGATCCGCGCGGTACTGGGGGCGGCGTCCATCGGGAGCCGGTCTGACGCCAGAAGCAGATTCCTGAAAGAGTTTGCGGATATGCCGATGCGAAAAGGCGTGCGCCGCTATTATGATAACTGCCTGTATTTCTTCTGTCTGCTGATGCTGACGGGTAACTACAAGATCTATATCTGAGGAGGGTATCAACATGATCTGGTATGTCAACGCAAGCGCCCCGCGTGAGGGAAACGGCCTTAAGGAGACACCCTTTCGCTTTATCAATGACGCCGCAAAGATCGCTGAACCCGGTGACGAAGTGGTTGTGGCGCCCGGCGTTTACCGGGAGTATGTGAATCCTGTGAATGCCGGTGAAGAGAACGCACGTATCGTATACAGAAGTGAAAAGCCGCTGGGCGCGGTTATCACGGGCGCGGAACTGCTGGGCGGATGGACGAAGGTGAAGGGCACTGTCTGGACCGCACGGGTGAACAACGGGATATTCGGGGCTTACAATCCTTATATCGAAGTCGTATGCGGCGACTGGTATTTTTCTCCTGTCGTACGGCATACCGGTTCGGTATACCTGAACGACGTGACCATGTATGAATGCTCCAGCCTGAAGGAATGCCAGGCCGGAAAGGCGGATCCGCATGCCTGGAACCAGGAAGACGCCAAATATCTGTGGTATACGGAGCAGGACGGAAACGAAACCGTGATCTGGGCCAATTTCCACGGCAAGGATCCGAACCGGGAAAAGGTGGAGATCAGCGTACGGCGCAATGTGTTCATGCCAGACAAAACCGGCGTGGGCTACATCACTGTCAGCGGATTTGTGATCACCAAGGCAGCCACGACGTGGGCGCCCCCGGCAGCGTACCAGGACGGCATGATCGGTCCGCACTGGTCCAAGGGGTGGATCATTGAGGACTGTGAGGTCAGCAACAGCCGCTGCTGCGGGATCTCGCTCGGGAAGTACCTGGATCCCGAGAATGACATGTATTTCTTCCATAAAAAAGTCAAGAGCCCGACCCAGATGGAGCGTGATGCTGTCTGCCGCGGCCAGTATCACGGCTGGCTGAAGGAAAAGGTCGGAAGCCATATCATCAGACGCTGCCATGTGCATCACTGTGAGCAGACGGGTATCGTCGGCCGGATGGGCGGCGTGTTCTCCGTGATCGAAGACTGCCATATCCATGATATCTGCACCAGCCAGCAGCTGGGCGGAGCGGAAACAGCCGGTATCAAACTGCACGCCGGCATCGACGTGACGATCCGCCGGAACCATATCCATCACTGCATCATGGGCGTGTGGCTTGACTGGGAAGCCCAGGGCGCCCGGATCAGCCAGAACCTGATGCATGACAACTGGCGGCCGGAAGGAATGGAACAGGCACGCGGCGCCATGTTCTCGACGGATGTTTTCATTGAAGTAGGCCACGGACCGACCCTGATCGACAATAATGTGCTGATGAGCCCGGTCAGCATCACCATCCCCTCAGAGGGCATTGCCTGTGTTCACAACCTGATCCTGGGCGGTTTCAGCCTGATCAACAGCGGCGTGGACAGCATCGTAAACGGACAGCGTGAACCGCGGTATACGCCTTATCATATCCGCCACAGGACGGAAGTGGCCGGCTTTATGACGATCCTTCACGGCGACGACCGGATCTACAACAACCTGTTCATCCAGGCTTATCCTGTGAAGGATAAAACAAAGAAACCCACCGACGCGGATCATCCGTTCGTTGGTACGGCACCGTTTGATATCTTCCCGACGTACGAGGAGTGGTCCGCGCCTTTCACCGGAGAAGGCTGGCCCAACATGGGAGCCCTGGCACAGGTGCATTTCGGCCATCTGCCGGTATGGGTGGACGGAAATGCGTATTTCGGCGGAGCGACCGTCTGCAAACATGAGCAGCACAAGCTGAGCGACAAGCGGAGCAAAGTCAGCATCGAGCTCGTTGAACTGGACGGAAAGTACACGCTGAAAACAAATGTCTACAGCAAGCTGAAGGATTTCAGGGACGGCATCATCTGCACGGAAACGCTGGGCAAGGCGTTTGAACCGGAACAGCGGTTCGAAAACCCGGACGGAACGGATATCGTGTTTGACAGGGATTACTTCGGCAATCACCGCGGGACGGAAACGATCCCCGGGCCGTTCGCCAGTGCAGCGGACGCCGAAAAGATCCTGTATTGATCGTTGTTTAATAGAAAAAAGCAGGGCTGTCTTACAAAAGACAGCCCTGCTTGCGTATGCCCGGCAGGATTCGAACCTGTGACCTTCAGAGTCGGAGTCTGACACTCTATCCAACTGAGCTACGGGCACCCAGCGCGGGATATTTTATCGTGTTCGGAGGAGAATGTCAAGGCTTACTGCAGGATTCGGAGAAGCAAGTTTGGTTTGGGAGCTTTTTGCGTGCGCAATGTTCGGCGATCAGCATTTCCAGCAGACCGAGCGCCATGAATCCATAGATCAGGCTCCGGGGCAGGGACCAGTCTGCGAAAAGCTTACCGTCAAGCATATATTCTTCGGCAACGGTCAGGCCGAACACGATCAGGCCGACGATCGCAGCACCGAAGTTCCATTTCTTTTCCCTGGCGGAGACGATGCCGTACCACACCAGAATCCCCTCGGATACCAGCCAGCAGATCGCCTGTTCATACCTGACGAAAAGCCAGCGGAGGCTGATATCCCGCATGCTCTCGCAGACAACCTGAAACAGGCAGAGACAGAACAGCGTGCGGATGAAGCAAAGGGGATCCTTTTTTTTCTGGAGCGCAAAGACCGCGACCCTGAGGGAGAGAACACCTTCCAGCATGAAAACGGCCAGATAGCATTCTGCATAATCCTCCGAAAAAACTTCGGTCATCGCAAAGGGAAAAGGCAGTATAACGTCGTCAATATCTCCGGGGAAGAGGATCTCAAGACCGCCTGTGCCAAGGTATCCGAGCCAGTATTCCGCGAAGCGGATGAAAGCGGCTAGAAGTGCAAAAGAGAAAGCGAAGGTGTTCAACGCCTTCATAACCGGGATCCGGGTCCATTTCGCAGCCAGGATAACGGCGAGGATGACGCCGGCAAGACCGCCGTAATAGGAAAGGTCGGACGGTCTGAGCGGGAACAGATATCCGCCGATGCCTTCCTTGAAGATCCCTGAAATACGGAAGAGCAGGAAAAAAAGCTTTGCTGAAAGAAAGCCAAGTATGATCCCCGCGATCAGTGACAGGGCGCTGAAAGCGGCGGAACGCTTTGGCGAGGCTGTCCCGGACAGAACGGAATGCGCAAAAAGGACCAGTCCGCTGATCAGAGATGACACAGCCATAAAGATGAGCCAAGCGTTTACGTTAACCTGCATAAATGCAACCTGCTTTCAGAAAGATCAAAACACCGGTCGTATCCGGATGCATTATACTATCCGGGGCACTGATTGTCCACAGAACGGGAGAGAAAGAAAAGCGCGCCTGATGCTTCAGGCGCGTCTGCGAAGCGTTCCTCCGATCTCAAATGCGGAAGTGTCGTTGACGATCCCGGAAAGACGGTATTCATTGCCTTTCAGGATGCGTTTCAGGGTAACGACGTGGCCGGGCAGCACTTCATGGTTGTAGTTGAGGATGATATGCTCCGGTTCATACTCCGTCATGAGATCGATGCCGAGCGTGTTGCACAGCCAGTCCGCATAGCGGGTGTTGTTGACATGGCCGTTGACGTCCAGGTCTGTGTCAACCGGGCGGTAGGTGCTGACGAACTCTTCCCCCTGGAGTTTGCCCACTGTGGCAGGAAGATTCATCGGAACAGAGAGATCTTTATTGTCCGGGATCAGCTTGCCGATGTCTCCGGGCGGCAGCATGCGGCGGGTCTCCAGATCCAGCAGCAGCCAGAGCGTTCCGGCTTTGCCGACCATTTCCCCGCGCTGATCGGTGAAGATGTAGTAACGGGGGAAAAAACAGATGCGGTTCGGCGTGGGAAACGTATGGACGGTGATCGTTTCACCGACAGCCGGATAGCGGTCCATATGGAGCTCGGAACGTGACAGCACCCATACGATATTGCGCTTGACAAGTTCATCCCTGCCGCAGCCCAGGAGCATACTGTGGGTGCCCGCCACGTCCTGCATGGTTTCGAGAATGGCGCTGGGGCGCCATTTTTCATTCAGGTCGCAGTCCCGCGGACGCAGGGCGAAAGTTTCATCATATGTATTGACCATAATTACCTCCGCTGTTCGAGGGCGTTCAGGTATTCCGTCAGATCGGTAAAAGGATCCAGCGGCACGTCTTTTTTCAGATACAGGGGATGATGGGGATGGCCTGCCTTGCTGCGCGGTCCGGCGGTAAACCAGCGGGCGCCGAACTGCTGACCGATGGCAGCCATGTCCAGCACGCAGGCGGGCAGATAGGATCTCTTTTCGATAATGGCTCCCCAGGCCGCCCACAGATCCGGCACGGAGGGAATCCGGGAAAGAAGCCAGGTGAAGGCGTTCATGTTTTCCCGGTGAAGGACCGGATTGAGTTCACGTTCCATATCGTCCGGATCGGTGGCGCGTTGCGCGTAGACATTGAACATCACAAAAGAATCATAGCCGTTATGCAGGGCGATGCGTTCGGCGGACTTCAGGGTGTTGTCCAGCCGGTCCGGGACGGCCGTGGAAGGATTAATGCCGATGCAGATCAGCGGACGCTGTCCCCGGGTGCCGAGCAGATAACGATATTCACTGTAATGATCAGGCACATAGAGCCATCGGCTGCGGTCAAAATCAGCAGCGGTCGGGATCAATGCCTCCTCAAAAGGCAGGACGCCGGCGTGCGCCGTATCGCCAGAAGGAATGTGGCGCATATCAGGAGAGCGGGCGGATCAGGATGAGGGGCGTCAGTTCATCACCCTGCCCGGAGGGATTGTCCGCCATGGCATCCTGGATCTCTTCGTCAGTCAGCGGGAAATCATCGCATTTGCCCAGCTGGTTCTGGTCGATGTCGTTGGCATCCATGAGGACTACGGGAATGCCGGTGTCTTTTTCCAGCTGATTGCACAGTTCAACGGGATTCGGCGGGTTGATCAGAGCCAGCTCTTTATAACGGTCGAAACTGGAACGGAAATAGAATCCGTCAATACCGGCAACGCCTTTTCCGCAGATCTTGTAGAAAAGACCGTGAACGCCGAAGGGACGGGTCACCGCGCTGACAAAGGCGGCAAAAAGAACGCGGGGCAGACCGCAGATGTCGATCACAAGCTGGAGTTTATAGGGCTCGTGCATTCCGACGCCCGTCTCATTGATCCCGGCAAACGGAGCCAGTTTTTTGGCCCAGAAACCGGGGTGCACCTCATCCTTTGTTTTGACGTTCCGGGTGCACATGGCCATGACCTTGGCGCCGAAGGAAAGCACATCGCCGTCCTGCGCGAGCGGAAGGACATACCTGCGGACAAGATCAGCCTGATCTTCCCCTACTTCGACAAAATGGGTCTGAATGGCAAAACGGTCATATCTGCGGCCGTTTTTCCCGGTCAGGGTACCGCGGTCGAAATACACGACGCCGTTCTGTTCCCGGCGCTGGTCTTCAAGATTCCTGGATGCGATAATGCCCATAGATATACCTCCGGTCTCAAATTCAGAACATATTATAGAAGCATAGTTATTGTATGTCAATGAAAGAATGGACTGCATATATTGTGTTTTGGGGCGAAAGAGGGTATAATTCAATAATGTATTACTATGGGTATGTATGGATTCCGGCAGAATCTGAAACACAGGCGGGAATCCCGATGAAAGGACGGAAACACGGATGGAGAAACGCGCGGCAGAGCAGGCAGTGATCCTGATCCCGTCGCTGGAGCCGGACGAACGGCTGCCGGCTTATATCAAGAAACTGAAAGAGGGCGGCTTTGCCCATATTGTCGTGATCGACGACGGATCGGGGGAGGAGTATCAGCCGATCTTCCGTGAAGTGGACGCGGTGGAGGACACCGTGGTGCTCCGGCATGAGGTCAACCGGGGCAAAGGCGTCGCGCTGAAGACAGGCTACAGGTATATCATGGATCACCTGACGGACGGTATCACAGGCGTCATCACGGCCGATGCGGACGGACAGCATACCGTGGCGGACTGCCTGCGCCTGGCGGAACAGCTGGAAAAGAGGGAACGGGCCCTTTATCTGGGCAGCCGGGATTTTGACCTCGAAAATGTTCCGCCAAAGAGCAGAAGCGGGAACAAGATCACGTCATTTATCTTTAAATTACTGTACGGACAGTACCTGCCGGACACCCAGACAGGGCTGAGGGCGTTCCGGAAGGAAGAACTGCCCTTTATGGCGGAAGTGGAAGGCGAACGCTATGAGTATGAGATGAAGGTGCTGATCGCCTGCTCACGCGCCGGGATTCCGATGATCCCCGTTACGATCGAGACGATCTACGAAAACGCAAATGAGGGTACGCATTTCCATCCGATCCGGGACAGCTGGCGGATCTACAAAGTAATCCTCGGCAGTTTCTTCAAATTCATGGCCTCGAGCCTGAGCTGCTGGGTCCTCGACCAGGGACTGTTCAACCTGATGAACCTGGCGGTTTTCGCGAACGGAGAGAAAAAGAGCGGCGCCTTTATCCTGATCTCCACCGTGATCGCAAGAGTGATCAGCGCAACGGTCAATTTCCTGATCAACCGGAAATATGTATTCGGCGAGCGGGGCAAAATCGGCAGATCTTTTATCCGGTATATCGTGCTGTGCGCGGTGATTATGATGCTGAGCGCGGGCGGAACATGGCTGCTGAGCCGTACAGGAATGAGCAGCACCGTTGCCAAGCTGATCACCGACGCTGTCCTGTATTTCGCAAGCTACCGGTTCCAGGAACGCTGGGTATTCAAGGAGGACGTACCGCATGAGTGAGGTGCTCTTTGAAGCCGGCGGCATCAATGTGACCATCACGGCCGTGTACGGTGTGATCTCCGTGATCGTCCTGCTCCTGTTCATGAGCCTGTGGCTTGCCGGAAAGAAGAAACGGACGGGAAGGGATATCTTCGCGGGTCAGGTCATGAACGGGATCGGGTTCGGAATCCTGCCTGCCCTTGCAGTGCTCAAGGCTTTCCAGGAAGCGGGCACGGGTAAGGGAGCGCGGGTGCTGGAACCGCTGCCCTGCGTCAGATGGCTGAGCGTAGGCGGGTATTATATGCCGGGCCGGATCGAAACAGCCGCCGCGGCAGTCCTGTTTATCCTGCTGTGCCTGTGGCTGATCCTCCGGAAGAGTGAACTGCCTGACAACGGGGATTTGATCATGATCTCGGTCTGCATCTGGGCAGCTATCCGCCTGGTGACGGAGGATTTCCGGCGGGACCCCATGGACCTGTTCCGCTATACTTCCTGCGGTACGATCCTGTTTTGCGCTGCGGTCTGGTCCATCCGGCGGGCCGGGATGATCCGGATGCCCGTCAGAACGGCTGTGGACCTGACGGCGATCTGTATTTGCATCGCGATCAACCTTCTGACTGCAAAACACGTCCTGACCATGGGCAGCGAAATCGCGGATTACGCCGTGAAGACCGGAAGCGCCGCCCTGATGCTGATCCTGACGCTCATGGCAGGCGGCGATCTGAGAAGGATCCTGGAAAAAACGGCGCCCGCTGAACAGCAGCAGGCGCCGGGCATGGGAGACACACAGGTCATCCGCAAGGTATGATCATTTCCGGGAAGGGCAGGAACTCCGGGGACAGTTTTTACAGGTGTCAAGATCGATGGCGTCTCCGGGAATGACCATTTCCACGGTATCCGGATCGTCTGACGGAAGCGCGCGAAGGCCGAGCCGGTCAAAAAAACCGGTCAGGTCCCGCGGACAGCGCAGGCGCACTTCCCGGGCCGCGTGGCTCTGGGCCTTGAAAAGCAGAAGCCGAAGCACCAGATCCCCCAGACGCCTGCGGCGGCGATCTTCCAGGACGGCGATGTCTCCGAGCCAGAAGGCGCCGTTTTCCCACCAGATCCGTCCGGTGGCGGCAGGGACAGCATCCTCCAGGACAAGGGCGTTCCAGCTGGAAGCGTCGAGATCGTCCGAACCGCGGCCGAATACGGACTCACGGACGGGAAGCAGGACAGAAAGATCTGTCCCAGGAGCGAACCATTTACCCTGTACCATATCCTTAAACTCCTGTATGAATGATGAGGATGAACGATGGACAAGAAAAAGATTGAACGGATCAACGAGCTGGCCCGAAAAAAGAAAGCGGGCGGCCTGACTGAGGCGGAAACAGCCGAGCAGGCGGAGCTCCGGCATGAATACCTGACAGAGTTCCGGGAAGGGCTGAAGGCCATGCTGGACAGCACCATCATCCAGGAGCCGGACGGAACCCGCCACGCGCTGCGGCAGAAGGATCAGCCGCCGGCCCAATCATAATGCCGGACGGGCGGAAAGTCAACTTGTCAAAGGATTCCGGTTCGGTTATAATCTGTTGTTGATTTCAGGCGCGAAAGCGCTGAAAATGGGAAGAGGAGGAAACAAATATGGACGAGAACAATCTGAACAACATGGAAGAGGACATCATCGATTTTGAAGATGAAGACGGCAATGTGATCCCCTTCGCGGTGATCGACTATGTGTTCTATAACGGCGACGAATATGCCCTGCTGACAGAAGTGACGGAAGAGGAAGACGAGGACGAAAACCAGGAATGCATCGTTTGCCGTGTCGTTGCTGAAACGGAGGAAAACGGGGAAGAAAGCGAGAGTTTCGTACCGGTCGAGGATGAGACCCTTGCCCAGAAACTGGTTGATATCTTCAACACGAAGATGGCTGACGAAGAGAAAGAGGACGAATAAACATGAAGATGCCTGTACGAATCCTGCTGATCCTGCTTTGCGCGGCACTGATCATCGCGCTGCCGTTTACGGTTTCAGCTCCCAATATGCTGAACGACGTGAAAATGGAACTGATGAACGAAGAAGATGAAGAAGACGAGATCGATTTCGGACGTCTGTTTGTTTCCACTGCGTACGCGGAAGGCGAAACAGAAGAATTCACGGAAGACGAGGATCTTGACGCAAATGAGGAGAAAGCCCCTGTCAATGGCGGTTATACGCTTGCGCTGGACTTTTCCGTGCCCCCCGCTCCCAAGGCGGAGAATTTTACCGCAGACGGTTATGAGGATGAAACGATCAGCGTAAAGCTCGAGCACCGGGAGATGGACGACGGCACCAAAATGCACGTCGCCTATATCAAGATCGCCGATGCGTCCCAGCTTCGTACAGGCGTGGCCAATCCTGAAAAGATCGCGTCCAACAAAACCAAGACCGTTTCAACCATGGCCAAAAAATTCAACGCCGTGATCGCCATCAACGGAGACAATTACGCAGACAAACCAGACAAAACGACGTTTGAATACCGGATGACCCAGAAGGTCCGGAGCAAGGGAAACAAACAGAAGGATATCCTGATCATCGACGACCAGGGTGATTTCCATCTGTATGTCAGATCGCAGGGCCTTGAAACGGGCAAAAAGAAAAACGGGAAGAACGTCTGGATGAAAGCGGAAGAATGGGAGGCCGCGACCGGCCGGAAGCTGGTGAACGCCTTCACGTTCGGCCCTGCGCTTGTCAGGGACGGCGAACTGCTGGAGCTCAATCCGGATTATGGCTACAATCCCGGCGGGCGCGAACCCCGTGCCGCCATCGGACAGACCGGGCCTCTGAGCTACGTGATGGTTATCATCGAAGCAAAGGACAGGAGCGGAAAATCCGGTTTTTCCCAGGGCAAACTGGCTGAGTTCATGTATGAACTCGGCTGCGTGCAGGCTTTCAATCTGGACGGCGGAAACAGTGCCGAAATGGTGTGCGGAGAACAGGTTATCAAGGGTATGCCGAACGGAGACGAGCGGACCCTCAGCGATATCATTTATTTTGCGACCGCGAAACCCTGAATGACGGAATAAACGGAACAATCAGCACAAAAAGGGGATTACGGGATGAATCTGATCGATGAAGCTGTGATCGTGGAAATACTCGGTATCCGGATGTATGCTTTCGGTGTCTATGTCGCCCTCGGCGCCCTGTGCGCCGCGGTCGTGCTGGCGATCGCCGGCAGAACCCTCAGACTGAAAAAGGGGACTGTGCCCCTGACGGCTGTGTTGGGCGGGATCTGCGGCATGGTGATATCAAGGCTGTCTTTCTGCCTTTTGAACCAGGAACTCGGCATGATGACGCCGGTTTCCTTCTGGCCGCAGCTTGACGGCGGTGGGTGGAGCATGTTCGGCCTGATCGGCGGAATGTGGCTCGGCGGACTCATCAGTTCGAAAATCATGAAAGAAAAAACAGGGAAGGTTCTGGACGCTCTCAGCCTTGCCATGCTTCCGCTGATCGCAGCAGAGCGTTTCGGGGAAAACCGGATCGAGGATTTCGACATCAGCCGGCCGCTTGACAGCACGTTCCTCCAGGGATCTTTCCTGGCAGTCGGTGAAGATGAGCCGTGCCTGGCCACCTACTATGTAGCTGCGGCTGTCGCGGTGATCATCTTCCTGGTCCTGGCCTTCCGTTTTGTCCGGAAGGAAAGGGCGGGGGCGGTGACGATCGCTTTCCTGCTTCTGTTCGGCGCGGCTTCAATCATTACGGAAAGCCTGCGGTATGACAGGTTCCTGAGTATCACGTTTGTCGGCCTTCAGCAGGTTGCTGCAGCCGTCATGCTGGCAATCGGTGTGATCCTTGCCATCCGGAGAAGCAACAGACCGAAGTCTGTTCTCGCCATCGCTGCGATCGTGAGCCTTCCGGTGATGGTCGGCGCTGTGATCGGTCTTGAATTTGCGCTGGACAGGACAAACTGGAACAAGATCCTGGTCTATATCGGGATGATCCTGGCCGTCGGGATCCCGGCTGGCTGCGGACTGAAGCTGCTATCACTGGACAAAGGAACTGAACAGGCGTGAGTGAACGGACAACAAAGACAGGGAAGTCTTTCAGGGAAAAGATCATCAGCCTGAAGGAACATGTCGTGACATCGATGACGATCGGCATCCTTCGCCCGTTTAACCGGCACAGGATGGTCGATCTTGATCATGTGAAGACCGATCCCGGGAACCCGATCGTATTCATCGGAAACCATGCCGAGATCTACGGACCGATCGCAAGCGCCCTGTGTTTTCCCGTGCCGGTCCGGTTCTGGGTGATCTCCAGGATGATGTTCAGTTATAAGGACGTCCG
>JAEEGL010541912.1_pt1 | contig 15242 bp, 12 predicted proteins | sample 9134231 | NCBI WGS metagenome assembly JAEEGL01 (sample SAMN16246548, study PRJNA631951) | gut metagenome | biome: gut microbiome; feature: rumen; material: fiber-attached | host: Bos | place: Iran: Karaj | collected 2018-10 | reverse complement strand
GGAGTAAATGCAATGAACATTCTCTTAAAAGGGATCAAGGCAATACTGCCCGAAGGTGAAAAAGACACGGTAAAAACGGTGGATATCTATATTTCGGGTAAGCACATAGCGGGTATTGATAAAGCGCCCGAAGGCTTCAAAGCGGAGCGAATTATTGAAGGAAACGGAAAGCTTGCCATCCCGGGACTCATAAATTGCCATACCCATTCCTATATGGCATTTATGCGCAACATGGCAGACGACCTTCCTTTCATGGACTGGCTTTTCGGCACCGTTGATCCCGTTGAACAGAAGATGACGGATGAAGACGCATATTACGGAGCATGCCTTGCCATCATAGAGTTGATGAAGTCCGGCACCACATGCTTTAACGATATGCAGATGAATATAATGCAGACAACGAGAGCCGTTAAGGAAAGCGGCATGAGAGCGGTGATATGCCGCGGACTCGTGGGATCGGGAAACGACGAAGCAGGCCGAACAAGGCTTGAACAGGCATACAAAGAAAGAGATGCATTTAAAGATTGTGACAGGCTGTCCTTCAGATTGGGTCCCCACGCACCCTATACCTGTGATGATGCCTTTATGCGCATTGTTTCCGATGAAGCCAAGAAAAACAACATGGGGATACATGTACATCTTTCGGAATCTCTCTCGGAAATTTCGCAGATAAAGGAAAAATACGGCATGTCGCCCATCGCCATGGCTGAAAAGAACGGACTCTTCGATGTGCCCGCCATAGCCGCTCACTGCGTACAGACTGATGATAACGACATAGAGATATTAAAGAGAAACAATGTCAGCGTCGTAACGTGCCCCGCCAGCAATATGAAGCTAGGAAACGGGTTCGCTCCCATTGAGAAATATCTTAAGGCCGGTATCAACGTTGCTCTCGGAACCGACGGAGCGGCCAGCAACAATTCACTCAATATGTTCAGGGAACTGGCGCTGCTCACTCTCATACATAAAGGCACCGCAATGGATCCCGTATCGGTATCCGCAAGAGAAGGCTTTAAGGCAGCCACAATAAACGGAGCAAAGGCTCTCGGACTTGAGAAGGAGATAGGCTCCATCGAGGTAGGAAAGAAAGCGGATATCGCCATACTCGATCTTTCATATCCTTCACTTGTTCCCGCAAACAACCTGATCGCGGCACTTTCATACTCCGCAAACGGTTCCGAAGTGGAGACAGTTATCATAGACGGTGAGATAACCGTTGACGATCATAAGGTCGTAACAATGGATGAGAAGTTCATTTACGACAAGGTTAACGCCATCATCGAAAGAATGGGACTCGACAAGAAAGAATACTAATAAGATTTTAAAATACAGGAGGTTATCATGCTTAGTGAGATTAGAGACATAAAACTCGCACCGTCGGGAAGACAGAAGATCGAATGGGTAAAGAGGAACTGTGATCTGCTTCGCACTCTTGAGAAAGAATTTACCGAAACAAAACCTTTTCAGGGAAAGAAGATAACGCTTTCGGTCCATCTTGAAGCAAAGACTGCATATCTTTGCAAAGTACTTGCGGCAGGTGGTGCCGAGATGCACATCACGGGCTCAAACCCTCTTTCCACACAGGATGACGTTGCGGCAGCCCTGGTTGATGACGGACTTACGGTCCATGCATGGTACGGAGCCACCGAAAAGGAATACAACGACCACATAAGGCATGCCCTTTCCTGCGGGCCTCACATCATAATCGATGACGGCGGAGATCTTGTAAATATGCTCCATTCCGAGATGCAGGATCTTATCCCGGGAGTCATCGGCGGATGCGAGGAGACCACAACGGGCATCATAAGGCTTGAAGCCATGAACAGAGCGGGAGAACTCAAGTTCCCAATGGTAAGGGTAAACAATGCCCAGTGCAAACACTTCTTTGACAACCGTTACGGAACGGGTCAGTCCGTATTTGACGGCATCAACAGGACCACAAACCTTATAGTTGCCGGAAAGACCGTTGTAGTGGCAGGCTACGGCTGGTGCGGTAAGGGAACTGCCATGCGCGCCAAAGGTCTCGGCGCCCGGGTCATCGTTACCGAGATCGATCCCGTTAAAGCAATAGAAGCCGTTATGGATGGTTTTGACGTAATGCCGATGAAGAAGGCGGCTCCTCTCGGAGACTTCTTTATTACCGTTACGGGTTGTGAAAAAGTCATAGACGAAGAAGACTTTGCAGTCATCAAGGATGGTGCTGTTCTCTGTAACGCAGGTCATTTCGATTGTGAGATAGACATGAAGAAGCTTCGCGAGATCGCCACAGAGCAGCAGGAGATGCGTAAGAACATCATGGGCTACCATCTTCCTACGGGACAGTGGATATATGTTCTTGCGGAAGGCCGCCTCGTAAATCTTGCGGCAGGTGACGGACATCCCGCAGAGATCATGGACATGAGTTTTGCCATCCAGGCATTGTCCGCAAAGTATCTTGTGGAGCACGGTGCGGAGCTTAAGGAAAAGCTCATAGACGTTCCGAGAGAGGTGGATGAGGCTGTTGCGGTAAGAAAGCTTAATTTCCTCGGCAAAGAGATAGACGTTCTCACTCCCGAACAGGAAAAGTATCTTAACAGTTACAACCTCTGATTCCTAAAAATGATCTGAAAAATGACAGTTCAATGGCAATTTTTGCACATTTGCACGCTAAAAATAGATTGACATGAATTAATAATATTTTTAGAATATCTCCTGATGACTATGATTCAGGAGATATTTTTGTGGATAAATTCAGTAAAAAAACATGTGCATTAATACTCGGTGCTGTCATTGCGCTTGCTTCGGGCTGCGGGAAAGAGCCCGAACCCGAGATCGTGCTCGTTCCGGAAGAAGCTGCAAACAGATATACCGTTACCGAGGCAAAAGTTTCCGATGTGGTAAAGACTGAGAAGATCACTCTTAAGTACACCCAGAAGGAGCCTGCGGACCATTCCTTTGAACTGTCCGGATACAGCATTAAGGGCATATATGTCTCTAAGGGCGATCACGTTAAAAAAGGCGATCTCATTGCTGAGCTCGACAGGAGCGAAGTGGAAGACAACCTTTTGGAGATCGATAACCTCCTTAACGAATACGATACGGAGCTTAAGTTCCTTTACGAGCGAAAAGCTCTTGAATACGATCAGGCAAAGCGGATGCTTGATTCAGGCGAACTTAAGAACGAAGCGGCTTACGAAGACTACATTAAACAGGTTGATGACAAGTATGCCGAAAAGATAAAAGAATACGAAGACGACAAATACTATCAGGAACTCAGAAGAGAATATTACGGCAACCAGCTTGAGGAAGGCAGGATATACGCTTCCATGGACGGCGTTGTCTCATATGTCAGGTCTTACAGCTCTTTCCAGCAGAGCATACAGGGACAGAAGGTGGTATCCATCGTTGACAGCGCAAAATGTGCGTTCTCCTGTGACAGTGTCTATACCGACCATTTCACCGAAGGCGGCAAGTACGTTGTAAAAGCCATAAACGACGTGGAATACGAAACTGTGTTCCATCTTTCCGAAGACGGACTCACCATGGAATTTGAGCTGGTTGAACCGGATTACGGTATCTCCATCGGCACCAAGGCATACTATCATGTGATCCTTGATATCTCAAAGGATGTTGTGGCAGTAGATAAACTTGCGGTGCACCATGCAGGTGATCTGTATTATGTCTATTATCTCGACGATAACGACATAAGGACCGTGGAATATGTTGACATCGGGCTTATCGGTGACGATCTCTGTGAGATCACATCGGGCGTAAACCCCGGCGACATCCTTGTACTAAAGTAAAAGATTCGATCATAAAAAAGACCGGATCGGATTTTCAGAGGCAGACATGAAAAGAAGCTTATGCATAATACTTGGGGTCCTGATGCTTTTTTCCGGATGCGGAAAAAAGACGGAAGAGATCCCCGAACTCATAGAACCGGTGGGAAAGAGCATATCGGAGACGGCGGTGGTCAAGACCGATCTTTACAAAACAACCGTCATCAACGGCGAGATAGTGCCGGATGTCACACAGTATGCATTTTCCGCAAACGGAAGGCTCACACTTTTAAATGTTTCTGTAGGAGACTACGTTAAGGTGGGAGACATTCTGGCGGAAGTTGACGAAACAAATGCCCAGGCAGAGCTTTCACTCGTTACGGACGAGTATGACGAGATCAGGGAATACTACGACAACGAGATCGGAAAGCTTAAGGACCTGATTGCAAAAGGCGTTTCATGGCAGGATAAAGAACTTTACGAGCTTATGATCAGCCAGTACGAAGGCATGAAAGAGCAAAAGCTTTCCACTCTCGACGAGAGAATGGAGATCGCCGAAAAGAAGCTCAAGCAGACTAAGCTCGTTGCCGAAAAAGAGGGTTATGTCACCGCCATAAACTGCTGGCCCGGAAGGACCGTATATCAGGACAGACCGGTCATTGCGGTGGCAAACGACGATAAGCATTTTCTTATATGCGATGCGGTGGACAAGGATCTGCTTAAAGATGCGGTCAGCGTCTGCACCATCATTGACGGAAAAGTTTGCCCTGCGGTATTTCTTACGGATGATGCCGAAGAATCCCCGTCCTATTCATATTTCACAGTAAACAACAAAGGACTTAAGTCCGGTGACTATGCACCCCTCATCATCGTCAGCAACTTAAAAGAGGATGTCACTGCGGTGCCAAACACATGTCTCTTTAAGGACGAAGGCGGAAAATATGTATATGTTGTTTCCGACGGAACAAGAGTTAAGACATATGTTACGATTGGTGAGACAGGGCTTAACTACACAGAGATAGAGTCGGGCCTTAAAGAAGGCGATATGATCTATCTCAAAGAAGAAGTTGCAAGTTCATCGGGAAATTCCGTCAGCACATTCAGGGGTGACCTTGTGCTCACTTCAAGACAGAGAGCAAGAGTGAACTATCTCGAACAGACTGCCCTTTATGCCGAGCGTTATCAGGGAAGTCTCACCTTCAGGAATTTTACCGTCGGAACCTTTGAAATGGTAAAAAAAGGCGATGTGATCGCCTACTACGAGGAAACGGTAGACGAAGATTACATGGCTGAGTGCCTGTTCTCCCTCGAACTTTATAAACTCAGAAAAGACGCTTACAACACCGCTTATTACGAAAACCTCATCGAAGAGATGAAAGAAGGCATCGGAACAAGGTCCGTAAAGGCACCTTACGACGGCATGATAATAAACATGGAAAGTGTTTACAACGGAAGCGACGTTCCCGGTGACGGCAAGATATGCACATTTGCATCCGTTGATTCATTGCTCCTTTCCGTTGATAATTCTTCAAATGCGTTCCGCTACGGTCAGACAGTTACGGTTGAAGCAACGATCTCGGGAAAGAATGTCATCGGTACCGGACGCGTCATAACCGCCAGCAAGACCGGACTCGGTGAAGGCATGCAGACCAACACAGCTTTTATAAAGCTTGATGAAGGATACGAATATCTTTATTTCGGATCCAGCATATATGCCACATCCGAAAATGTGTCCATAAAGGATATAGTCCTTGTGGATGTTAACGCAGTAAAGACATCCGAAGGCGTTCCTTATGTGGTTTCCGAAGAGAACGGCCTGACGAAGAGGATAAGCTTTGTTACGGGAAGAAAGGGCAGCGAGTATTACTGGGCTGCCGACGGTATAGGTACCGGCATTACGATCACTTACTGATAAAGGAACAGAAAAGATATGTTTCGACTGATGCTTCAAAAATTGCTTCATAAAAAATGGATGGTGCTTTGCCTGCTCATAGGTAACGTCCTTCTCATTGCCACGGCCACAAGCTATCCGATGTATAAAAACGCATCATTAAAGCGCATGCTTGACGATGAGATGGCTGCTTATGCAAAGACCAATGATGACATCGATCTCATCAGTTTCTTCCTGTCATCGCAGAACGGCAGTAACATAGCAAATTACAATAACATGATCCTTTCCCAGAACGAAGTTCCCGGGAGGCTCGGAATAAAGTTAAACGGCATTGTTAAACATTTTGCTCATGTTGTGAGTGATGTTGACACTCTGCTTGAAAGAGACGATTTTAAGTCCATCGCGGTAAAACTCGGCACACTGTCAGATGTTCCGGGCGGATCAAAGGTCTTATCGGGAGAAATGTATTCCGACACAGTCACCGACAATGTCATAGAAGGTGTTGTTACCACCGACGGCCTGATGCAGATGAACCTCCTTATCGGTGAAACCCTTGAGTTCAAGTACCTTAAATTTGCCGACGGTTCAAATGTGAGAGTTAAGATCGTGGGAGTCATCGATCCCGACGAAACGAAGGATAATCCATTTGTCGAGAGCATGAATACTTTTGACAACGAGATACTGATCTCCGAAAAGGTGTTTAACGACAACTTCCTCGGAAACAATCTCGTAAACTACTACATCAGATGCTTCTGGTTCTACAGATTTGATGCTTCGTCCATAGAAGTGCCCGCCATAGATAAGACTATCAAAAACACCGAGGATCTTCTTGCGGAATCAAACATGGGGCTTAAGATTTCCGAGCCCGGTTATCTCAGCGTACTTAAGAACTTTGTGCAGACAAAGAACAAGATAACCGTTACCCTTGTTATCCTTCAGGTTCCCGTGATGGCTCTGCTCCTTGCGTTCCTTTTCATGATATCCGGTCAGATGCTGGGAATGGAGCAGAACGAGATTTCACTGTTAAAGAGCAGAGGCGCATCAAAGAAACAGATAGGACTATTGTATTTTTCACAGTCACTTGTGCTTTCACTTGTTTCGCTTGTGATCGGACTTCCCATGGGACTTCTCATGAGCAGGTTCATAGGTTCCGCATCCGCATTCCTTGAATTCGGAAGCGCCAGAAAGCTTACGGTAAAGGTTGACGGAGAAGTGCTTCTTTATGCACTTGCGGCAGTCGTAATGTCGATCATCGTGACGCTGATCCCCGCACTTTCCGCCAGCGGTCTCTCCATCGTGCGTGCAAAGGCCAAAAAAGCAAGGAGCGGCAAGAAACTCTGGCAGAAGCTGTATCTTGACATCATAACTCTGGGAGTATCGCTTTACGGCTATTATACTTTTTCAAGACAGTCATCGGATCTTTCAAATCAGATACTTGAAGGAAACGGACTTGATCCCCTGCTTTACTTAAGCTCGGTGCTCTTTATACTGGGCGCCGGAATGGTATTCCTCCGCATTCAGCCTTACATAGTAAAGCTCGTTTTCTCAATAGGCAAGAAACGCTGGAAGCCCGATTCTTACGCATCATTCCTTCAGATCATAAGGACCGGGGCAAAGCAGCAGTTTGTAATGCTTTTCCTTGTACTTACCGTATCCCTCGGTATATTTGATTCCATAGTTGCAAGGACCATTATCTCAAATGCCGAAAAGAACATAACATACCTCACGGGATGCGATATCGTCCTTAACGAAGCATGGCCCAGCAACATCAATCAGGTTCGTCTCGATCCTACGCTGCAGCTTGTATACAGGGAGCCTGATTTTGCAAAATACGGTTCGGCACCTGAAGTTGATCATGCCGCCCGTGTTTATGTAAACAAGTCAGCCTATGTAAAATACGGGAACGAGACATACTCGGCATCCGTAATGGGAATAGACACCAAGGAATTCGGAGAAGCGGTGATCTTTGACAATTCGCTTCTCGATACACACATAAACAATTACCTGAACCTAATGGCTGCGGATCCCGACCTCATCATCGTTTCAAGAGGCTTTGAGACAATGATGAATAAGCATGTGGGTGATACCGTCACATATTACGATTCGACCGGTAACGGAATAAACGGAAAGATAGCGGCTTTCGTAGATTACTGGCCCACATTCAGAAATGAGAACATAAAGATCCTTTCGGACGGTACCGCTGAAAGCGTAAATGCTTACTTCGTTGTGGCAAACCTTTCGGTCATTCAGTCTGAATGGGGTAAGACACCTTATAAAGTGTTCCTTCGACTTAAGGATAAAGAATCACCGGATTTCTTCCCTTCCTTCGTAAACAACAACTCCATTTCCCTTTCGGCATATACTGTGCTCGACGAGGAGAAGGAAGCCATAAGGGAAGAGACATTGTTCCAGGGAACAAACGGAATACTCACCATGAGCTTCATAGTGATCCTTGTGCTCTGTCTCTCCGGATATCTCATCTACTGGATCATGTCCATCAAATCAAGGGAGCTCCTGTTCGGTGTATTCAGAGCCATGGGTATGAAGAAGGGTGAAGTTGTCCGCATGCTCTTTAACGAACAGCTTGCCACGGGCATATTCTCCATCGTGATCGGCGGTGTTATAGGTATCGTATCATCGATATTGTACGTTCCGATGATCCAGATGGCCTATGCCGGAGAAACCCAGGTAACACCTCTTTCGATCTCTATGGAGACCTACGATTTCGTAAGACTTTTTGCAGTGATACTTGTAATGGTAATACTTTGCATCGGAGTTCTTTCAAGGATCATATCCGGAATGAAGATCACCAGTGCGCTTAAACTTGGAGAAGACTAATGGGAAACATCATAACGGTTAACAATTTAAACAGGATATTCCCTATATCCGGCGGAGAACTTCATGTATTAAAAGACATCAATCTTGCGGTCCCGGAAAAATGCCTTTGCATCCTTAAGGGTCGTTCGGGTTCCGGTAAGACTACCCTCATAAATCTTCTCGGGGCCCTTGATATGCCTACAAGCGGAAGCATTATGTTCGGCGACCGGGACATAACAAAGATGGAAGAAGCGGAGCGCGAGACTTTAAGGCGTACCGAGATAGGTTTTGTTTTCCAGTCGGTGTCGCTCATTCCGATGATGACTGCATATGAGAACGTTGAATTTGCCATGAGACTTGCGGGTTCAACAGAAAACAGAAGGGAAAGAGCCGTAAAGTGCCTTAAGACCGTGGGACTTGCAAATCGTCTCGATCACATGCCCGCAGAGATGTCCGGCGGTGAGCAGCAGCGTGTTGCCATAGCCCGCGCCATAGCTCACAGACCCAAGATCATCTTTGCCGACGAACCTACGGCAGAGCTTGATTCCCAGACCGCATCCACCGTCGTTCGCCTGTTTAAGGACCTTGTGGAAAAAGAAGGCGTTACTATCATAATGACCACCCATGATATGGGACTTATGGGCGCTGCGGACATATGCTTTGAATTAGAGGACGGAGTTATAGCTAATGGCTGATTTAATGATCAAGGCTGACAACCTTGTAAAGATCTATAAAACAGAAGACATTGAAGTAATGGCTCTCCAGGGCCTCGATCTTTCCGTCGAGACCGGAGAACTGCTTGCGATCATCGGTAATTCGGGTTCCGGTAAATCAACATTCCTTAACATGATCGGCGGACTTGATAAGCCCAGCGCCGGAAGACTCACAGTTGCGGGACATGACCTGTTTAAACTCGGAGAGAAGGAACTTGTTGAATATAAGCGTGACACAGTAGGTTTTGTTTGGCAGAACAACGCAAGAAACCTTCTTCCCTATCTTACGGCGCTTGAAAACATCATGGTACCCATGTCTCTCAAAAAACAGGAGCAGAAGAGGGAGAGAGCCCTTGAACTTCTTGATACCGTAGGCCTTTCACACAGGAAGAATTCAAGACTTTCACAGCTTTCCGGAGGTGAGCAGCAGCGTATAGCCATAGCCATCGCCCTGGCAAACCGTCCCAAGCTTCTTCTTGCGGATGAGCCTACCGGTTCCGTGGACAGAAAGACTGCAGACTATATATTTGACATATTCAAAAACTTAAACCGTGAAATGGGACAGACAATCCTCATCGTTACCCATGACGTTACACTTTCAAAGATGGTTCGCCGTGTGGTTGCGATAAGAGACGGAAAGATATCATCCGAGAGGATATTAAAAGAGCAGTATGCCGATGTCTCCACCGGTGCGATAGACTGGAACTCCGAGGATACTCAGGAGGAATATGTTATCGTTGACCGCGTGGGACGTGTTCAGATACCTCACGAACTTCTTGAAGAACTTGATCTTAAGTCAAACAAGGTAAAGGTTTCCATGGACGGCAAAAAGATCACCATCGAGAGTCCGAACGTTTAAACAATAAGCGCTTATTAAAATTTTTATGGTATTATCCGCAAAAATGGTGTATAATCACTTAATAATCGTTTCGGAGGTACAGAATGGAATTTTTAAACGTATTATTTAATTCGGTTGTCCGTTATGTTCTTACCGGCGCTTTGGCTGTAGGATGCGCTTTTCTTGGCATTGCCTTAAGAAAAAAGAAAAACGCGAAGCAGGAAGCGGAAAAAGATTGATCAAAAAGGAGAATAAAATGCAGATGGAAAGCATAAAGATTTCGTCGGATGAAAATTTCAATTCGGAGGTAAAGATCTCCACCGACAGTATCGCGACCATCGTTGCTCTTGCCACAACAGAGACTGATGGTATTGCATCACTTCAGGGAAATATCACCAACGAGATCATCGGAAAACTCGGACTTAAAAATGTATCCAAGGGTGTTGAGATATCCTTCGATCCATCAAAAAATGTTACCTGCAACATAGCTGCAGTCATCAAATACGGCTACTCAATTCCCGATGTTGTAAAGGCAGCACAGGAAAAGGTTAAGGCAGCAGTGGAATCCATGGTAGGATTTAATTGCACTTCTGTAAACATTGACGTTGTCGGTGTTGAAGTGGAGAAGAAATAATAAAACAATCAGCTTGCACATTGTAAAACAAATATGAAAGGTTAATTTGATATGACAAAACACGAGGAAAGAGAATACTTCTTTAAACTTGTATTCATGCTTGATTTTTACGATCGCTCCGATTTTGAAGAGCAGACCGATCTTTTCAGGCGGCTTCAGATGGCTTCGGAACAGGAAAAGTTCGCTGTCATCAAAGAAAAAGCATATAAGCTTTTTGAAGTACAGGGTGAGATCGATACGGTGCTCGCCAAGGCTTCCGTAGGATGGCCTCTTTCAAGACTCGGTAAGTCCGAACTTTCCATCATGAGAGTGGCGGCTTACGAGATACTCTACGATGAAGAGGTGCCTGCCAAGGTAGCAATAAATGAAGCTGTGGAGCTTGCCAAGACTTACGGCAACGATTCCGCGCCTTCATTCATAAACGGTGTTTTGGCAAAGCTTGTAACGGAAGGAGAATGATTCCTTTATGGATCCTGCTTTTACCGTTTCAGAAGTAAATTCATACATAAAGCAGCGCATGAACGCCGATGTGTTCCTCAGCAGGATCTACATAAAGGGCGAAATATCCGGCTGCAAATATCATAATTCCGGACATATTTATTTTACGCTTAAAGACAGTAGCGCACAGATATCATGCATTATTTTTGCCGGGAAAGTTCCCGGCATTTCTTTTAAGCTGGAAAACGGCCAGAGCGTTATAGCCCTTGGGCGTATATCCGTTTATGAAGCGGGCGGGACCTACGGCCTTTATGTGGATGAGATAAAGCTCGACGGCATAGGAAAGCTTTACGAAGAGTACGAAGCCTTAAAGAAAAAGCTTGAAGCCGAGGGACTTTTCGACAGCTCGTTAAAGAAACCTGTTCCGAGGTTTCCGAGGACGGTAGGTATAGTCACTGCCCCGGACGGAGCTGCCATCCGTGACATCTGCCAGATAAGCAAGCGCAGAAATCCTTATGTTAAATTGATTCTGTATCCCGCAAAGGTTCAGGGCCTGGGAGCAAGCGACACCATCGTAAAAGGCATCAAAGCCCTCGAAGGAAAATGCGATGTGATGATCGTCGGACGCGGAGGAGGCTCCATTGAAGACCTCTGGGCATTCAACGAAGAGAAGACCGTAAGGGCCATCTTTAACTGCAAGACTCCGGTAATCTCCGCAGTGGGACATGAGACGGATACAACTCTTTCCGATTTTGTTTCGGATCTTCGGGCACCGACGCCTTCAGCGGCCGCAGAACTTGCGGTGTTTGATCTTTCTTTTTTTGAGGGGACCCTTTCTCTTTATCACGAGCGACTTACAGGAGCCATGCTTTCGGTCGTCGATGAAAAAAGGAACAGCCTTAAGACTTGTGAACTTAAGCTTAAAAACAAAAGCCCCGAGCATGTTCTCTCTCTTAAAAAACAGAGAGCAGAGGCAATGAGATTACGGCTTGCAAACCTCATGAAGATCAAGACTTCGGAGGCCCGTAAGGCAGCTTTTGAAGATAAGGCAAAGATAAGAGATCTTTTTTACAGGCTGCTTAATGACAGAAAACAAAGACTTTCGGAGTACTCCGGAAAGATCGTAGGTCTTAATCCGGCAAAAAAACTGGAAAGCGGTTTTTCATATGTTTCCGACAAAAAAGGGAAAAATCTTACAAGTGTGAAGAACGTTAAGGCCGGCGACCATATAGACATAGTGATGACAGACGGAAGACTCGGCTGTGAAGTTAAAACCATAGAACAAGGGGAATAGATATGGCGGCTAAAAAAGAAGCGGATAACGGAGCAATGCTCGAAAAGAACATGGAAAGCCTTGAAAAGGTCATCTCAAGGCTTGAAAACGATGAATTAAACTTAAACGAGGCTTTTGACCTTTACAAAGAGGGAATGGAACTTCTTAAAAAATGCAACAATTCCATCGACAAGATAGAGACAGAGCTTAAGACTCTTGAAGAAGAGGGAATATGACAGATTTTTCATCCGAACTTAAAAAACGACAGGAATATACGGACAAGGTCATTTCAAAATACCTTCCGGACGAAAAGGGTTATGAAAAGCTCATCACCGAAGCCATGAACTATTCGGTGAAGGCCGGAGGAAAGAGGCTCAGACCCATCATCATGAATGAGGTGTTTAAGTTATTTGCGGGAGCGGATACCCTCGCAAAAAACAGGGATATTGAGCCCATGATGGCCGCAATGGAAATGATACACACCTATTCCCTTGTTCATGACGATCTTCCCGCAATGGATAACGACGATATGCGCCGCGGTATGGAAACTACACATAAAAAGTTCGGGCATGCAGTGGGGATACTTGCGGGAGATGGGCTTTTAAACTTTGCTTTTGAGACGGCATTAAAGACTTTTGATATGTCAGGTACCGCAGACTCTGATGAATGGAACAGGCGTGTCATAAAGGCTCTTCAATATATGTTCGGAAAAGCGGGCATTTACGGCATGATCGGCGGTCAGACAAGGGATGTTGTGACCGAAGGACAGGGAATATCCGAAGACGAGATGTACTATATCTACGAGAACAAAACCGGTGCGCTCATTGAGGCTTCGGCCGTTTCAGGTGCTATACTCGGAGGATGTCCGGAAGAAAGATTAAAAGATATTGAAAAAATGTGCTCGGCACTGGGGTTGGCATTCCAGATAAGAGATGACATTTTGGATGTCATCGCCGATGAAAAAGTACTTGGGAAAAATGTGGGTTCCGACGAAAAAAACGGAAAGACCACATATGTCTCCCTTCATGGCATCGATAAGAGCAAGGAAAAGGTAGCGGAGCTTACGGAAAGCGCTATCCGGATCTCGGAAAAACTCCCCGAACATGAATTTCTCACGGAACTGATAAAAGAGCTTGCAAACAGAGATCACTGAATGGAAAGAGATTACCCGATATTAAATAAAATAAAGGCTCCCAACGACATTAAAAAGCTTTCGGAAAAAGAACTGGCCGAACTTCCGAGAGAAATAAGACATTTTCTTGTGAAAGCCGTTTCCGAGAACGGAGGACATCTTTCCTCAAATCTCGGTGTCGTAGAGCTTACGATGGCGCTTCACTTGTTTTTGGATTTTCCCGAGGACAGGCTTGTTTTCGATGTCGGTCATCAGTCCTATGTGCATAAATTACTGACCGGCAGGAAAGATTTCTCAAACTTAAGAAAACACGGAGGCCTTTCGGGATTCCCGAAGACCGCTGAGAGCGACTGCGATGCCTTCGATACGGGACACAGTTCCACGAGTCTGTCCATAGCCGCCGGACTTGCGGCAGCGAGAGACCTGAAAAATGAAAAACATAAAGTCGTTGCTCTCATAGGAGACGGAGCTCTCGGCGGAGGTCTTTCCTATGAGGCGATGAACAACCTCATAAAGCTAAAGAGCAATCTTATAATCGTACTTAACGACAATTCCATGTCCATCGATAAGAATGTGGGCGGCATGGCAAATTATCTCGGACACATAAGGACAAACACCGCGTACATAAACTTCAAGAACAGCCTGGCAAACATGTTGAATCAGGTGCCTGTGGGAACAAAAGTCCTTACAAAGATGAAACATTCCAAGAATGTCATCAAGTCCATGTTCGTTGCGGGAATGTTCTTTGAGGACCTTGGGATCACCTACATCGGCCCCATCGACGGCCATAATGTTTCTCAGGTGCTTTCGGCTCTTGAGAGCGCCGAGAGGGTGGACCACCCCATACTCATCCATTGTGTTACAAAAAAAGGCAAAGGCTACCATTTTGCAGAGGAAAACCCCGGCAAATTCCACGGTGTGGCTCCTTTTGATATAAAGACCGGTAAACTCATAAAGAAGCCGGTGCTTAAGACATATACCGAGACCTTTTCCGAAGAGATAACAAAGCTTTCCGAAAAGGATGACAAGATCGTCTGCATAACCGCCGCAATGGAGTTTGGCACGGGACTTAACGAATTTTCCAAAAAGTTCCCGGACAGATTTTTTGATGTGGGCATTGCGGAGCAGCATGCGGTCACATTTGCATCAGCTCTCGCAAAGGAAGGGTTTAAACCCGTTGTTGCCATTTATTCAAGCTTCCTACAGAGAAGCTACGATCAGATACTTCACGACACAGCTCTTACAGACCAGCATGTTGTTTTCATGCTTGACAGAGCCGGCGTCACGGGAGCGGACGGCGAGACCCATCAGGGAATATTCGATCTTTCCTTCCTTTCACACATTCCGAACATGACGGTTATGGCACCGAAAAACTGCGAAGAGCTCAAAGCCATGCTGAGATTCGCTCTTAACGAAAAAGGTCCCGTTGCCATCAGATATACAAAATATACCGAGACTGAAGCCGTGGCTTCGCTTCCTTACGAAGATATTGAACACGGAAAAGCCGAGAAACTCAGAGACGGAAAGGATGTGTGCATTTTTGCCGTCGGTTCCGTTACGGATCTCGGACTTGAGCTGGCCGGTATGCTTTCAAAAGACGGTGTTTCATGCGGTGTATATAATGCGAGATTTGTTGCTCCCTTAGACGCCGAAGCCGTAAAAGAAGCCGGAAATAAATATAAGACCGTTGTCACTCTTGAAGAGAACGTCAGGAGCGGAGGCTTCGGCGAAAGAGTGGCGGATGTGAT
>JAEEGL010213679.1_pt1 | contig 15242 bp, 12 predicted proteins | sample 9134231 | NCBI WGS metagenome assembly JAEEGL01 (sample SAMN16246548, study PRJNA631951) | gut metagenome | biome: gut microbiome; feature: rumen; material: fiber-attached | host: Bos | place: Iran: Karaj | collected 2018-10 | reverse complement strand
GCCTCCACAATGCTGATGGTGGTCTCCTCGAAGGCCTCCATCGTCTCGGCCGAGGTGACCTCGATCACCTTGGGAAGTCCGGTCAGAAGGCAGCGGCCTTTGACCTCCAGAACGAGGTTTTCCTCCCGGGGATAGACGCAGCCGATGTTGATCTTGATCTCCTCGGCGGTACGTTCGCCCACCAGTACGTTGTGCTTGCGGCGGATATATTTCACGATGGCTTCGTCGAATTTGTCGCCGGCCACTTTGATGGAATTGGATTCCACGATCCCGCCCAGGGAGATCACCGCCACGTCGGTGGTGCCGCCGCCGATATCGACGATCATGTTGCCTTCCGGCTTGGCGATGTCGATGCCCGCGCCGATGGCCGCCGCCACAGGCTCTTCGATCAGGAAGACCTGCCGGGCACCCGAATCAAGGCCGGCGTCGATGACGGCGCGCTCCTCCACCTCGGTGATGCCGGAAGGCACGCAGATCACCAGCCTTGGCTTGACGATCCGGAAACCGCAGACCTTGCGGATGAATTCCTTGATCATCTGCTTGGTCACCTCGTAATCCGAGATGACGCCGTCCCGCATGGGGCGGATGGCGATGATGTTGCCGGGGGTACGGCCCAGCATGCGCTGGGCTTCGTTGCCGATGGCGATGGCCTTGCCGGTGGCTTTGTCCAGCGCCACCACCGACGGTTCGCGAAGCACCACGCCTTTGCCCTTTACAAAAACCAGGACCGAAGCGGTCCCGAGATCCATGCCGATATCGTTCATGCGTTTTCTCCCTCGCTTTCCGGTGCGCCGCCGGTTCCGGATCCCCGGCTGCACCTTATTCAAACGGTAAGCGACGGCAAATTGCCGGTCGCCGTAATCAATCCATAAACAGAGCTATACCTTTCATATTATATACTGTTTCCCGCAAAAAATCAACCTGCAATATTCCGGCTTTCCCGCCTCAAAACGCCCGTTTCCCGCGCCTGTTCCGCGGATCCGCACCGAACGCGCTGTTGCAATCCCGGTCGGACGCGGGTATAATAAGGAGCGGAGCCGACCGGAAAAAGAGCGGCGGAAATCGTTCGCGCCGAAAGCGCGCGGGAGGTGTTTGCGTGAATTACGACGGGCTGGAAACGGATCAGATCAGCGACGGGCTGAACGAGACGGCCGCGTGCGCAAGCGCGGTCGTTTACGACAAGGCAAACGGCCTCGTCTTCGTCTCCTACATGACGGGGCGGCGGAAGAGCTACGGCGAGAGCACCGGCAGGCTCTGCCTTTCGGTCTTCCCTCCGTCTCAGCCTAACAACGTCCGCCGCCGCGTGATCGATGAGGGCGTGGGACAGTCCCGCGGCCTTCTCGCCACGGCGCACTATCAGGTCGGCGACGGGAAAACAAGGCTTCTTTTTACCTCCACGCGCGGCGAAAAAGCCGCCTGGAGCCGGGATTACGACTTTTTCAGCGACACGGTCTCCCCCCGCGCCGAGGTTTTCTTCCGCTCCGACGAGGGCGACGTCCGGCTTGACAACGCCGCATACCGCGCTTATCTTGCCGCGAGAGGCCTGCGGACCGAAAGCGAAGCCGACCCCATCGTCAACAAGGTCACGCGCCGGAACGGCGAGCTCTATACCGCCGTCACCATCGACGACCGGGGGTATCCCATTCTGTGCCGGATCGTTGAGAATCTTCTCGTCCCCTTCGCCGTCTGCCCGGCTGAGACGACCTACGAATTCCGCTACGTCGTCACCGACGAGGGGATATGCGGCGTATACCGCGTCCCGCCCGACGATCACGGCACGGGACACGGCGGGGTCGCCCTGTCCGGAGACGGCGGAAAAACCTGGGAGACCAGGGTCTACGCCGACGGCGTGCAGTCGCGCCCGGACGTTCTCGTCTACGCCGGAAAGCCTTTGATCGTCTATAACTTCCGGAGCGATCTTTCCGATACCTTCCGTCCTCCCATGCACAACAGCCGGAACGCGGTCCGTATGATCTACGAGGGCGAAACGGTCCTTGAGCTCGTCTCCCGGTACGGCATTGTGGAGCATGAAACGATCGCGGTCGGTCAGGATCTGTATATGGCGTTTTCCAACAGCCCGCAGTCGCTTTCCATCGAAAACGGCGCGGCCTGGATCGAGGACGGCCGTCCGGTGGAGCAGGGCAAGGAAGCCGTGCAGTGGATGCGCGTCGGCCGTCCGCCCAAGCTTGAAAGCCGATGAAAACAGCCCGCCGCCCGCCCGGGCGGCGGGCCTTCGTTCATTCGCCTCTTTTTCTCCGCACGTGTCCGAAAGCGGTATAAAACGCGCTTTTCAGCCTGTTTCAAGCCGAAAACGGAAAATGCCGGGATAGACAAAAAGCGGAGAATGTGTTATGATAGGAAAAAGCGGAGGCTTTGTCCCTTCGCCGGTTTTTCGCCGCCTTTCGACGCGGATTTCCCGGACCTACGGAGGTTGTCTTTGAAAAAACTCTTTTTCATGATCGGCGCGCTGCTTTTCACGCTGCTGCTCGCGGGATGCGTTCCCACGGTGGACGATCTCTTTCAGCTTCCGGTCCCCAAGCCGGAATACCAGGAACTGCAGAATGAAATCACCCGGCGCCTCGACGAAGGATGGGAACTGACCTATCCTCTCGGCGGGGAGCTGCGCACCACCATGCACTTTGCCGATCTCACCGGCGACGAACGGGAAGAAGGCGTAATCCTTCTGCGCGCATCGGAATCCTCGAACATGTCGATCCTCATCTACGCCGACGCCGGCGAACGGTTTGAATTCCTGACCGAGTATTCTCTGACCGGCAACGCTTTTTCCCGCATCTCCTTCAGCGACATAGACGGCGACGGCGACATGGAGATCCTGGTCGGGATCCAATACGGCACCGAAGCGCTGTACAACGCCATGCTTCTTGATCTGAACCCCGAAAAGAAAGAACTGGAATCGCTTCTCAAGGCTCCTTATACCGACTGGCTCGTATACAACGCCGACGGAAGCGGAGCGGAGGAGCTTCTGATCCTGCAGAACAGCGATTCCAGCAACGACGCTACCGCGATCCTTTACGCCTTCCGGGACGGAGAGGCCGTCGAGCTGGGGCGCGCGCCGCTTTCCATCGGCGTGACGAAGCCGGAAACCATCGTCTGGGGACGCATCAAGACCGGCGACGTGGTGGCTGTGGCGGAGAGCCGCTACTACGTATCGGGATACATTTCCGACCCTCTGATCTACTACAACGGCCGCTTTTTCAATATGGGATACGATCCCGAGCTGAAAATCAACAACAACTGGCTGATGCCCTTCCTCCTGCCTGCGGCCGATTCCGACGGGGACGGCTTCATCGAGCTTCCCATGCTGCAGGACGTTCAGAACGGGAACGGGAGCACGTATTACCGCGTCGACTGGTTCGGGATCGATCCCACCGGCGAAACGGATTATGAATTCGCCACCTACCACGACGTGGAAAGCGGATGGTATCTGATCCTTCCACAGGGTTGGCGGTACAATCTTCAGGTCTACACCCGCACCGATTCCGGCGGCGTCCGGCGCACCCTGTTCGCCGATCTTTCGGGACAGACGCTTCTGGAATGCAAGCTTTACCCCGCGCGCAGATCCAATCTGATCCCCACCAACAACGAGACCGTGATCTTCACGGTCAACGGCAATTATCTGACCGTAGTCAACCCCCGCGATTCTGAAGGCAGTGAAAAGCTCTCCCTGGCCGACGCCAGACAGCTTCTGCGTCCCGTCGACAGCGCCGCTTTCCCCAACCCCGCGCAAAGCGAAGAGTGACCCGGGACCCCAAGGAAAGGCAGGAAAAACGATGGCAAGAAAACTTCTGCTTCTGGAGGATGAAAGCTCCATCAGCGAATTCGTGGAGATCACGCTGATCAAAGCCGGTTACGCCGTCCTGACCGCCGACCGCGGCGAGGACGCGATCCGCATGATCGACGGCGATCCGTCGATCGATATCGCGATCCTCGACGTGATGCTTCCCGATATCAGCGGTTTCGATGTGTGCAAGCATATCCGTTCGCTCGGCCGGCGCACCGGAATCATCATGCTGACCGCCCGCTCGCAGGAAAGCGACCGGATCACCGGCCTGATGCTGGGGGCCGACGACTACGTGGTCAAGCCCTTCTCCCCTTCCGAGCTGGTGCTTCGGGTAGACGCGCTGTACCGCCGCGTCAATCCCTCGCCTGACGAGCCGGAGACGGTGATCGCGCTGGGCGAGTTCGAGCTGGACGAAAGAGCGCGCATCCTGACCCGGAACGGTTCTCCCATCGAGCTGACCCAGGTGGAATACCAGATGGTCTCCACCTTCTTCGAGAACGCGGGAAAGGCTCTTTCCCGCGAGGATATTCTGCACGCCGTCTGGGGCGACGGGTACAAAGGCGACGTGAAGATCGTCGACGTGAACGTCCGCCGTCTGCGCATCAAGCTGGAGGAGAATCCCGCCGTCCCCACGCATCTTCTGACCGTCTGGGGCTACGGCTACAAATGGGCGTAAAACCGAAAGGGACCGTATCTGATGAAAAACCCGATCCAGAATACCCGGGGGATCCGCGCCAGATGGGCGATCAACACCCTTCTTCCGGTGATCGTGATCCTGATCACCGTGAGCGCCGTCCTCTGCGCCGCCGTCAGCGAATACTACAACGGCATCATGCTCTCCCGCGTGATCAACAACGCCGAAACCACCGCTGATTTTTTCAACCGTTATCTGGTTTCCGCCTCGGATTTCTACACGGCGGCGCGGAATTTCACCAACGAGTTTTCCAGCAAGGACTACATCGAAATGCAGACCGTATCCGCCGGTGGCGATATCATCTATTCTTCCTCCGGCATCGTCAACGGCTATCCTCCCGGGACGCCGGACGTATCGGCCTGTTCCCGTTCGCGTACCCTGAAAAGCTACTCGGGTCCGGATTCTCTGACCGGAGAACGGGTGATTTCGGTTTCCACCCCGCTTTACAGCTCCGAGGGCAGGCTTGCCGGATACTTCCGTTTCGTAACGAGTCTGGAGCGGGCGGATCACGTCGTCGGCCGGTTCATCCTTCTGATCATCCTGACCGCATCGGCGATCCTTCTTCTGATCCTGTGGACCAATCTGTATTTCCTCCGTTCCATCGTCACACCGGTCCGGCAGATCAACGAAGCCGCCAAAAAAATAGCCGCCGGCAAATACGGCGAGACGATCTCCGGCGCCTATAACGACGAGATCGGCGAACTGGCGGAAACCATCAACTTCATGTCGGTCGAGATCGACCGCAGCGAAAAGGTGAAAAACGATTTCATCTCCTCCGTATCCCACGAGCTCCGTACCCCGCTGACCGCCATCACCGGTTGGGCGGAGACGCTGGAGGGAAGCATGGATTCCCCCGCCATTCTGAAACGCGGTCTTGCGGTAATCACCCGCGAATCGGGCAACCTGAAGGAAATGCTGGACGAGCTTCTGGATTTTTCCCGGATGGAATCCGGCCGGCTTGCGGTGCATTTCGGCCAGATCAATCCCGGCGACGAGCTGGAGGACGTCGCCTTCTCCTTCAGTGCGGTTCTGGCGCAGGAGGACTTCTCGATCCGGTATGAAAACAATCTCGGCGACGACGTCTGGATCTCCGCCGACCGGGCGCGGCTGCGCCAGGTTTTCGTGATCCTGATCGACAATGCGCGCAAGCATGCGCACGAAGGCAAATTCCTGGATATCACGCTTTCCGGCGGCATGTTCCGGGAGGGCGAGCCCTGCGTGACCGTCGTTTTCCGGGATTACGGTCCGGGGATCCCGGAGGCGGATCTTCCCCACGTTACCGAGAAATTCTACAAAGGCTCCTCCCGGCGGCCCGGAAACGGCATCGGTCTCGCCGTGGCGAAGGAGATCGTCACGCTTCACGACGGCAGCCTTCTGATCCGGAACGCCGAAGAGGGGACCGGTACCGAGATCACCGTCAAGCTGCCCTACACCCACGACAATGCCGAGGAGGAACCGTCTCATGACGCATGAACCTTCCAAGAAGCCCATCAAAACTTCCATAGGCGGTCAGGCCCTGATCGAAGGGATCCTGATGCGCGGTCCCGACAAGCTTGCCGTCGCCTATCTCCGCGCCGACAAATCCATCGAGGTCGAAACCGAAGACGCGCCGCTTCCCGGAAAGAAGCATAAGATCCTTGCGATCCCCTTCCTGCGCGGCGTGGCCAACATGATCCATTCTCTGACGATGGGGATCCGGTATCTCACCGCCTCGGCCTCCAAAGCCGAAGGATACGAAGGCGAGCCGTCCAAATTCGATCTCTGGCTGGAAAAAAAGCTGTCCAAAAAGGCTCTGGACAACCTGACGACCGGGATCTCCCTCTTCTTCGGGATCCTGCTGCCCGTGGTGCTCTATATCCTTCTGCCTTCCTTCCTGACCTCTCTGTTGAAGCCGGTGATTTCGTCTTCTCTGCTCCTCAACCTGATCGAGGGCGGGATCAAAATGTTGATCTTCCTGCTCTTTCTCTTCCTGACCTCCCGCATGAAGGACATGAAACGGGTCTATTCCTTTCACGGCGCGGAGCACAAAACCATATACTGCTACGAAAAGGGTCTGCCTCTGACGGTGGAAAACGTCCGTCCGCAAAAGAGGTTCCATCCCCGCTGCGGCACGAGTTTTCTTTTCGTCGTGCTTTTCATCGGGATCCTGATCTATTCCTTTATCTCCTGGGACAGTCTCTGGATGCGTATCCTGATCCGCATCCTCTGTCTGCCGGTCCTGGTGGGCGTCACCTACGAAATCAACCGCCTGGTGGGACGGTACGACAATTTTCTCACCCGCATCCTCCGGGCGCCCGGTCTGCTGGTCCAGCACCTGACCGTGTTTGAGCCGGACGACGATATGATCCGTACCGCTATCGAAGCGGTGAAGCCGGTGATCCCCGGAGACGGGAGCGACAAATGGTGACCACAAGACGGGATCTCTTCTTTGAGGCGCGCACCGCGATCCCCGAACGGAACGCCGCCTTTGAGGCGCGGGAGCTCCTTCTGCGCGCCTTGTCGATCTCCAAAGACGAATACTATCTGCGGCCGTCCCTTCCCGTGACGCCCGAGGAAGAAGCGCGGTTCCGCGCGCTTCTCGCCCGCCGTCTGGAGGGGACGCCTCTGGCTTATCTTCTCGGCGAATGGGATTTTTACGGAAGGACCTTCACGGTGACGCCCGACGTGCTGATCCCCCGGCCGGAAACCGAAGAGCTGGTGGAGGAGGCGCGGTGTTTCCTCACCGGCAGGGAAAACGTTCTGGATCTCTGCACCGGCTCCGGGTGCGTGGGGATCACGCTTGCCCTGGAGCTTCCGGAGCTTTCGATGACTCTCGGCGACGTGTCGGAGCCGGCGCTTGCGGTGGCAAGGGAAAACGCAAGGCGTTATCCCGCGGCAAACGTCCGCATCCTCCGCGACGACGCCCTGGCTCCCTCGGAAGACCGGTACGACATGATCGTCTGCAATCCTCCCTACGTCGCTCTGTCCGATCCTCTGGCCGACGAGGTCGCCCGCCGCGAACCCGCTCTGGCGCTTTTCGGAGGAGAGGACGGGATGGACTTCTTCCGGGCGATCCTGCGGTACCGGCTTTCGCTCCTGCCTTCCGGCGGCCGGATTGTTTTTGAATGCGGAGAAACCCAGAGCCGCAAGGTCGCGCATATCATGGAAACCTTCGGCGCCAGGGCGATCCGCATCCGGACCGATCTTTCCGGAAAAGGACGGATCGTTTCCGGGGAAAGGCCGTAATTGTGATTTATACCGAGAAAACCCGGTCTTTTGGTTTCATTATCGTCAGTTTTTCGCGGATTACGGTTTGACTTTCCGGGAAGTGTGAGATATAATATGACCATAGAATCTCTTATTGCGGGAGTGTAAAGCATGGTAACGAAATCAGTAACCGTCAATACGCAGGTCGGCCTGCACGCAAGACCTGCTACTTTCTTTATTCAGAAAGCCACCGAATTCAAATCCACCATCTGGATCGAAAAGGACGAGCGCAGAGTCAATGCGAAGAGCCTTCTCGGCGTTCTCTCCCTCGGGATCGTCAAGGGAATGGACATCACCCTGATCGCCGACGGCAGCGACGAAGTCGCCGCGGTGGAGGCGCTTGCCAATATGGTGTCGGCGGATCTGGCCGACTGAGCTCCTTTCGCAAAAAAAACGACTGCGCTGCTTTATGCGGCGCAGTTTTCGATATTCGAACTGTTTGGGGTGACCTATGGATCTTCTGGCGCTGCGTAAAAAAGCCTCCGAGCTTCCTCTGGAGCCCGGCGTTTATTTGATGCGCGACAAAACCGGAAAGATCATCTATGTGGGCAAAGCGCGCCACCTGCGCAATCGGGTTTCCCAGTATTTTCACGACCTGGCCTCCCATACGCCGAAGGTCCTGAAAATGGTGGAAAACGTGGCGGATTTTGAGGTCGTCGTAGCCGAAAGCGAATTTGACGCCCTGGTTCTGGAAAACATCCTGATCAAGAAGCACCTTCCCAAATACAACATCAAGCTCAAGGACGACAAGGGGTATCCCTTCATCCGCGTGGATCTGCGGGAGGAGTTTCCCCGCTTTATCCTGTCGTCCAGGCGGGAAAACGACGGGGCGCGCTATTACGGTCCTTACGGAAGCCGGGGGATGGCGTATGACGTCATCAATACCCTTTCGGAAACGCTCCGGCTGCCCACCTGCTCCCGCGTCTTCCCCCGGGATATCGGAAAAGGCAGGCCTTGTCTGAACGCACAGATGGATCGCTGCCTCGCTCCCTGCGCCGGAAGGATCGGCGAAGAGGAGTATAAGGAGCTGATCCGTCAGGGCGATCTGATCCTGCGGGGCGAATATGCGTCGCTTCTTAATTCGCTGGACGAAGAGATGACCCGTGCCGCCGAAAATATGGAATTTGAACGCGCCGCCATCCTGCGCGACCGGATCTTTGCCGTCAGAAAGCTCGGCTCCCGGCAGATCATCGTGAACGACACCGTGAAGGACGCCGACGCCGTGGCCTATTCTGCCGACGACACCGGCAGCGCGGTGGTGCTCCTCACTCTGCGCGGCGGGAGCATCGTCGGAAAGTTCACGGTCTTCACCCCCGACGCCGCCGCGGAAGACGGGCGCGAGCTTCTTACGGATTTTCTTCTGCAGTATTACTCCACCGCGGAGGACATCCCCGGCGCGGTGTTCCTTTCCGACGATACCGAGGATCAGGAGATCCTGGAAAAGCTGCTCAGCGAAAGGGCAGGCAGACGCGTGCATCTCTATCTGCCGAAGCGCGGTGAAAAGCACCGCATCGTGGACATGGCGGCTGCCAACGCCAGGGACGAGCTGGAACGCGCGCGGAAAAGCGAGGGCTTCCGCACCAAAACCGCGGAGGCGCTGGCTTCCCTCCTCTCTCTTCCCTCTCCTCCTTCGCGCATCGAAGCCTTCGATATATCAAACACCGGCGACGCCTATATCGTCGCATCCATGGCGGTCTTTGAAAACGGCCGGCCGCGGAAAAGCGATTACCGCAAATTCCGGATCCGAACCACCGAAAAGCAGGACGATTTTGCCTCCATGTACGAGGTGATCCACCGCCGTCTTTCCGATTTGCGGGACGGGAAAAAGGGCTTTGAAAGAAAGCCGGATCTGCTTCTGATCGACGGCGGCAAGGGGCAGCTTTCAGCTGCGGAAGACGCCATGGCCGATCTGGGGATCGCCGTCCCCGCCTTCGGCATGCAGAAGGACGACAGGCACCGTACCGCCGCCCTCATCACCCCTTTCGGCGACGAGATCGGCCTGACCGCCCTGCCTGCGGTCTTCTCCTTTATCGGCACCGTACAGGAGGAAGCGCATCGCTTCGCCATCGGCTTTCACCGCTCTCTCCGGGACAAAAAGCCCCTCCGGACAGAGCTTGACGATATCCCCGGCATCGGCAAGACCCGCCGGACAGAGTTGCTGCAAAAATTCCGCAGCACAGCGGGGGTCCGCAGGGCGTCCCTCGGCGACCTGACCGCCGTGATCGGCAAGAGCGCCGCGACCGCCGTATACGAGTATTTTCATCGAAAGGATCGGGAATCATGAGAGTTATCACCGGAAGCGCCAAAGGTACGCGTCTTCAGACGCTGGACGGTCTGGAAACGCGTCCCACCGCCGAAAAGGTCAAGGAGGCGATCTTCAGCAGCATTCAGTTCGACATCGAAGGCCGGTACGTTCTGGATCTTTTCGCCGGCTCCGGGCAGATGGGCATTGAAGCCCTTTCCCGCGGCGCCGCCGGCGCCACCTTCGTCGACTCCTCCCGGGACGCCGTGAAGATCATCACCGCCAACGTCAAAAAATGCAAAATGGAAGACCGGGCGGAGATCCTCACAAGCGATTACCGCGCTTTTCTCCTCTCCTCTCACCCGCATCCCTACGGCGTGGTCTTCCTGGATCCTCCATACGGAACGGCGCAGCTGAAACGGGCGCTCAAAACGCTGGAAAGTGTTGACATTGTCGCAAAATGCGGTATAATAGTATGTGAATCAGAGAAAGACGAAGTATTGCCGGACGATTTGAAGGGCTACGCCAAAACGAAGGAGTATTTCTACGGACGGCCAAAGGTCACTCTCTACGTGAAAAACGCGGATTGACAGGATGTGAACCATGAGAATAGCCTTGTACCCCGGCAGCTTTGATCCGGTCACCTACGGACACCTGGACGTGATCCGCCGCGCCTCCCGTCTTTTTGACAAGGTGATCGTCGGCGTATCCAACAACTCCAAAAAAGTCCCGACCTTTACGCTGGAAGAGCGGACCGATCTGATCCGCCGCGTCCTCAGGGAAGAGCATCTGGAGGACGTGGAGGTGGGCAGCTACAACTGTCTTCTGGTCGATTACGCCGCGGAGGTCGGCGCTACGGTGATCGTGCGCGGGCTCCGCGCCGTTGCCGATTTTGAATATGAATTTCAGATGTCCCTGGCCAATCACAAGCTTCGCCCCAACATCGAAACGGTTTTCGTCAGCACGCTTGAGAGGAATCTGTTCATTTCTTCCAGTCTCGTAAAGGAGATCGCCGCGCACGGAGGCAGCATCAAAAGCTTCGTTCCGGCGGTCATCATAGACGATATCATGACAAAACTATATCATCAAGGGGAGGAACAATGACATGAATGACAAGACCACCGGCAAGAAAGAAGTCGTAGATCGCCTTATCCTGCAGATCATCGACGCCCTCAACGACGCCCGCGGCGTCCCCTTCAAGAAAGAGCTCTGCATCGCCGACCGCGAGCACCTGCTCGATCTGGCGGAATCGGCCTATGACAATCTCCCCGCAGATATCGCCGAAGCCCGCAAGATCATTCAGGAGCGCGACCGCACCATTGCCGACGCGGAAGCACGCGCCAAAAGGATCGTCGCCGATGCGGAAGCGCAGGCCGAACGCACCCGGAATGAAGCCCGTGAGCTCGCCAATCACATGGTCGAGGAAAGCGAGATCGTCACCGGCGCCAAGAAACGCGCCAGGGAAATCTATGAATCCAACGAAAAAAAGGTTGCCGAGCTGAAAAGCGAAGCGATCTCCTACGTGGACGACAAGCTTGCCAACGCCTCCTCCATCCTGGAGCAGAGCATGGGCGACATCAAAAACATCCGCAAGAGCATCCGGACCGATACTCCCGCCAGGGACTGATCCGGTCCCGGCCGCACGCATCTTTTCCTCCTCCGGCTTTCGGGCCGGAGGAGGTTTTCCGTATCGGCCGTCTCGCAGCGGCGTACTTGCCGCCGTATTCGCCTCAGACCTCTAGAAAGCGAAAAAAGACTGCCGGGCACTTCGGTGCCCGGCAGTCTTTTCTTTTGATATCGCGTCTTTTCTTATTTCACCGTAAGCTTGGCGGGAGAACTCGTCACGCTTCCGTAAGCGTTTTTCACCACGCAATGGAAGAGGAGCCCGTTGCGCGCGGAGGTCGCTTCCATCGATACCGTCGCGGAGTTGCTTGCGAAGCTCGTGTTGTGCCAGGTCTTGCCGCCGTCAGACGAATACTGCCACTGGTAGCTCAGGCCTGTGCCCGCCGCCACGACCTTGAAGGTCGCCGTCTTGCCGCTCGCGACCGTGACGGCCGTCGGCTGCGTCGTGATCTTGGGTTTCACGCCCGAGACCGTCAGCTTCGCGGAAGAAGACGTCACGCTTCCAGCGGCGTTGGTCACCACGCAATGGAAGAGCAGACCGTTCCTCGCCGCGTTCGCTTCCATCGATACCGTCGCGGAATTGCTTGCGAAGCTCGTGTTGTGCCAGGTCTTTCCCCCGTCAGACGAATACTGCCACTGGTAGGAAAGTCCGGTCCCCGCCGCGACGATCTTGAAGGTCGCCGTTTTGCCGCTTGCGACCGTGACCGCCGTGGGCTGCAGCCGGATCGCGGGCTTCACACCCGAGACCGTCAGCCTCACGGCGCTTGACGTCACGCTTCCCACGGCGTTTTTCACCACGCAGTGGAAAAGAAGGCCGTTGCGCGCCGCGTTCGCTTCAAAGGATATGGACGCCGTGTTGCTTGTGAAGCTGGGAGTTTTCCAGGTCTTGCCGTTGTCGGCAGAATATTGCCACTGGTAGAAAAGGCCGGGGCCCGCCGCCGTGATCTTGAAGGTCGCCGTCTTGCCGTTCGCGACCGTAGTTGCCGTCGGCTGCGCCGTGATCGACGGTTTCGCCATAACCGTCAGCTTCGCCGCGCTTGACGTCGCGCTTCCAGCGGCGTTGGTCACCACGCAATGGAAGAGCAGACCGTTGCGCGCGGAGCTTGCTTCCATCGACACCGTCGCGGAGTTGCTTGCGAAGCTGGTATTATGCCAGGTCTTGCCGCCGTCAGCCGAATACTGCCACTGATAGGAAAGGCCGGTTCCCGCCGCGACGACCTTGAAGGTCGCGGTGCTGCCCGTCGCCGCCGTGACGGCCGTCGGCTGCAGACGGATCGCGGGCTTCACGCCCGAGACCGTAAGCCGCGCCGCGTTTGATGTCACGCTTCCGACGGCGTTTTTCACCACGCAATGGAAGAGTAGACCGTTTCTGGCCGCGTTCGCTTCAAAGGATATAGACGCCGTGTTGCTTGTGAAGCTGGGTGTTTTCCAGGTCTTGCCGTTGTCGGCCGAGTACTGCCACTGGTAACTGAGACTGGTTCCCGTCGCCGTGACCTTGAAGGTCGCGGTCTTGCCGTTTGCGACCGTGACGGACGTCGGCTGCGCCGTGATCGCGGGCTTTTTCATGACCGTCAGCTTGACCGGCGTTTTCGTGAAGAAGCCGTAACCCGGATTGCTCACGTGGACGCGGAACAGATACCCGTTATAAGACATGCTCGCTTTCACCGTCAGGCTGGGCTTGTTCACGTCGGTAAATTCTATCCAGTTTTCTCCGCCGTCGTCGGAATACTCCCACAGATAGGACAGATACAGTCCTTCCGCCTTGACCGTGAAGGTCGCGTTTTCTCCTTCGGCGGCCGTGACGTCCTTCGGATACTCGGTGATCACCGGCTTTTTCAGGACGATCGCTTCAAGCCCGTTCGCGCTCCGGCAGACGTTGTATTCCCTCTGGTCGCAGCTGAAGGCGCTGAGGCCGTCCGAGCCGCCATTCGTCTTCAGGCTGTTGGTCAGAACGTATTCCTCGTTCGCCTTGAGGGCGACGCCGAGGAAAAGTCCGATATCCGCGTCGGCGTCCATCTCGTCCATCACGTAGATGAGGTGCTTGTCGTTTTTCTCAATATAGAAATTGGAAGCGTCGCCTTCGGTAAGCTTGTTGCCCGTGATCTGGAGCCGTCCTTTTACGTTCGCTCTGCCTGTCGAGACGTATACGCCGCCGCCTGATCTGGACGCGGTGTTCCCTTCGATCCTGCAGTCGTACATCGTCACGTTTCCCAGCGAATAGATACCGCCGCCCTGGGAAGCGGAGTTATTGAATACGGGAGCGGAAACCAGGAGCGTCCCCCCGTTGTTGCGGATCCCGCCGCCGGTGGTAGCCGCCGTGTTATCGTGAATGGATCCGCCGAGAACTTTGGCCGTGCCGGCGACATACAGGCCGCCGCCGTGTTCGGCGGTGTTATTGTAGATCTCGCCGCCCGACATGGAGAAATTGGCGTGATCGTTGACGAAAACGCCGCCTCCGCCGATACTCGCGAGAGTAGCACGGTTGTCGTGGATCGATCCTCTGTTAAGCGTGACGGTGCCGGACGTTCCTGTCCCCAAATCTTGAAAAACTACGATGCCGCCGCCATATCGCGCTTCGTTCTTGCAGATCTCGGCGCCGTCGATATAAACTTCTCCTCCATATACGTACACGCCGCCGCCTTCGCCGGAAGCTTTGTTGTCGTGTATGACGCCTCCGTGCAATTCAGCTTTTCCTCCATTAAATACAGCGAGGCCTCCGCAGCTTCCCGTGGTGATATTCGCGATATTGCCGCCGTACATGTAAAACGTGCCGAAAACCTCGACGCCGGCGGTGCTCACTTTGCCGGAGCCGGTGCATGTAATCAGACCGCTCCCCGCCGCGCTGCAGTCCTCGAGCGTCAGCGTTCCGCCGACTTCCACGTCGATCACCGCCTGCTTGGTCGGGAGCTCCGTGTTCACGGAAATCGTCTTCCCGTTCAGGCAAAGCTTGACGTTGCCCGTAACGATCCACTCGTATTTCAGAGTCACGTTTTGCGTGAGATAATAATTTCCGTCCGAAGAAGGAAGCTCCGTCGTTTTTGTCCAGGCGGTATAGCCGGAATGACTGGTGTGCCCGCCCGCCGCTTCGGCGCGCGGCGCGGGAATCAGAAGAATCAGCACCGCCAGAAGCAGTACGGAAAAAAGCAGCGTCGTCTTTTTCATCGCCATGATCCTCCCTTTCTCCCGGCGGGACAGGCTCCGCCGGTTTCTATGCCGATCATAACAAAACCGGCCCTTTTTGTCAAGTGCGCCGCAGGTATTCCCTGTTTCCTCCGTCTTTTCTTCCGGGTCCCGTCCTGCGGCGGAAGATATGGAAACGCCCGGAGAAGGCCTGCGCTTTCTCCGGGCGTTTTCCATCGTGTTCTTTTATTTTACCGTGAGTTTGGCCGGTGAAGACGTCACGCTTCCGTAGGAGTTCTTCACCACGCAGCGGAAGAGAAGTCCGTTCCGTGCGGTGTTCGCCGTCATCGATATCGTCGCTTTGTTGCTGATAAAGCTCGGGGTTTTCCACGTCTTTCCCCCGTCCGCCGAATACTGCCACTGGTAAGAAAGACCGGTGCCCGCCGCGACGACCTTGAAGGTCACGGTCTTCCCGCTCGCCGCCGTGACCGCCGTCGGCTGCAGCCGGATCGCGG
>JAEEGL016516657.1_pt1 | contig 15243 bp, 10 predicted proteins | sample 9134231 | NCBI WGS metagenome assembly JAEEGL01 (sample SAMN16246548, study PRJNA631951) | gut metagenome | biome: gut microbiome; feature: rumen; material: fiber-attached | host: Bos | place: Iran: Karaj | collected 2018-10 | reverse complement strand
TTCGAATGAAGAGCTTTGGCCGATAATCCACAAAGCGACAGGCACTGTGCCCTGGCATGTTTCATCGAACCGATTGATAACATCGTTGATCTTGATGTTGATGTCATAGCCGGAGAACTGGACACACTCTTCAAGAATTTCTTTAATGTGATTAGGCGCTTTCTCGCCAAACTGCAATGCTCTGAAGATTGCCAGTGCTACCGTCTGAGCCCCTTTTATACCTTCATCATGATTATGAGAAGGGAGGGCTGTGGCGGCAGCAGCATCAAGTACCTCGTCGATGTACTTATACCAATGTGCTACTGGAGATACGCGCATTGCAGAGCCGTTGCCATAACTGTTGTATGGCTGCGGAACATCGCTATGAACCCATTGGGCAAAGCGACCTCCGTAACCTCCTTTGGGATTCGGATAGCGGCGGCACCATTCATGGATACTTTCGCCGAAATCGTGATCATTTAATAAAGCATCGGCTACACCGACAGTACATATAGTATCGTCGGTGAAGCCGTTTTCTTCGGAAAGCCATTCGAAATTGTAGTCATTCGTGGGGTTGAATTCCCAACGGCTACCTACGATATCCCCAATGATTGCTCCAAGCATATTATTTCTATTCGTTTTCCTTAAAATTCTCTACCTGTCCCATTACATCTCTAAATACCTCAGGAGTGTACTGAGGTGGATAGCCGTTTTTAACGAGACATATCTTGATGTCTAATTTAAGCTGTTCACGGACTCTTTCGTTATTAATCCAATCGGCAAATGAAGATTTTGCATCAATGATTTCACGAATTTTGCATGCCAAGCTCCTACATTTTTCATTGATTACGACACCATCAACAGTTTTATCTTCACCATATACAAAATTATACTTGTCTCTTAGGTGAATAAGAATATCGTAGAACGCTTTCTCTTCAAATGATAATCCTAACTGTCTGAAACTATCTCTATCCTTTTTCATTCCGTTTAGAATTCGGAGAGCTTGCTCTGTAGCAGCTTTAATGATGTCTTCCGATGTCTCATCCTGAGTAGCTCCAGCTTCTTCCTCGGAAAGGAATTTCCTACGCTCGTGATACTGTTTAATAGTTTCCTCCAGCATTTCTTGGAACTTTTTGGCAGCCACTTGGTTCGTTCTACCGTAATCCGTGATTTGCTGACGAAGAAGCTTTATCAGTATCTCAAGTTTTGATGCTGGCATCTTTATGTCAGAAAGACGCTCAACAAATTCTGGACCAAAGATGTCCATTTCTTCACCTTCCTCAAGGATACTCTCAACCTTATTGTATTTAAGGGCTTCCTCCACCATCTTTGCAACACGCCTATTCATTGTGTCCGTGTCGGGAGCGTCGGTACCGTTCATTTTATAAACCATTCCAGCAATTGCCATGAAGCATTGAGCAAGAGCAGATACATCTTCAGGGAGCTCGCCTGAAGGCTGACATATATCATAGGCTTTCCTCATTCTTTTGACATTTTGCAGGAAATATGTTTTGAATGATACAGGCTTTGTTTTCTTACCGTCTTTGCTAGTCAGATTAAATTTCTCATTTGAAGAGAAAACATACTCTGCAGCTTTAGCAAGAAGAATGTATCGCTTTGCAGGATCAGTCTTAACATCCAAGAAAGGTGTAAGGTCATAATCCTTAAACAGCGATTTAAGAATTTCCAACTGCTGCAGGAATAGAACCGTGGCTTGTTCGACATCATCTTCTGTGGGAGCAACAGAACTTCCACCGCCATACATCTTTCTTGCTTCATACATTTGGTCGCGGATTCCAATATAGTCGACGATCAAACCATATTCCTTTCCAGGAAATTTACGATTTGCGCGGCTTATTGTCTGGATAAGTGAATGCTTCTGTAGTGGTTTGTCATTATACATATAAGTAAGACAGTCTACGTCGAATCCAGTGATCCACATATCTATAACAAGAGCAATACGGAAATTTGAGTTAACTTGTTTGAAAGCGGCATCAAATTTATCTGTACGCTTGTCGTTTTTAACGCCACCGAGATATTCATACATATCTTTAGCGTCATTACTTGCGACACTTGCAACCATTGCTATCATTGGAACTTTCTCCATCTTGTCGAGTTCTTCTTTTGGAACTTCAACTCCTTCAGGCGTTTTTCTTTCCTCAAACCATTCTGGATAGTGCTCCTTGAATTTCATCAGTAAATCATAGGCGATTTCTCTCTTAGAACTTACAATCATAGCCTTTTGTACTCTGTCTGGGTCATTTGCCACAGCTGCTACATAATGATCATGAATGTCTACAGCCAATTTATCAAGTCTGTCAGATTCACCAAGAATTACTTCAAGAGAACTCATAGCCTTCTTACTCTTTGCAATGTCCTCCTTAGTAGAGCCTTCTTCTGCGCATTTCGCATAATAAGCTTCTATCTCCTTAGCTTTCTTTTGATCAAGAAGAACCTTAGCTATTCTTGGATGGTATTTTATGGGTACAGTAATTTCATCTGCAACAGCCTGATCCATCGTGTATCTGTCGATTTCCTTGCCGAATGTCTGGTATGTCTCTTCAATGGGAGTACCAGTAAAACCTACGAAGGTAGCATGAGGTAAAGCTTCACGAAGTACTGTGGCATATGGCTTAGATATTAAGGCCTTCATATTTTCGTCGTCATCATCACTGAATTTTATACGGCGTGAGCCTTCGATTTGTGTTCTGTGCGCCTCGTCGCTGAAACAGATGATATTTGAACGCTCATTAATGAGCCCGATAGGATCATCTTTTCTATCACAGAATTTTTGTATGGTACAAATAAAGAATCCTCCACTTTCACGTGCTTTGAGTTCTTCACGAAGCTTCTTTCTGCTTGGAACAGTCTCAACAACACCTAACCCCAGGAATTCCTCACTTTTCATAAACAATTTTGCTCCCTGTTTCTGAAGATCATCACGGTCAACAATCATCAGAATTGTCGGTGAGCCAATGTCATTCATACATCTCATAGATAGCTGGCGAGCTAAAAATGCCATGGTGTAAGTTTTACCGCATCCAGTGGCGCCAAAATAAGTACCACCTTTTCCGTTGCCTTTACCAGCTTGTTGATCTTTTACAGACTTAACTACGCTTTCTCGTAACAAACGTGCTGCGAAGAATTGCGGGTAACGACAAACAATTTCTTTTTCGTCGCAGTCAAATTCTTTGTCTTGGAAAAGTATATAGTCTCTAAAAATTTCAAGGAATCTGTCAGGTCGATAAACACCTTTAACCATCGTAGATAATTCTTCAAATGGCATGGTTGAAATTTCATCTTCGTTCTCGACTCTTCGCCATGCATAGAAATGCTCGTATGGAGTGCGAACTGTACCAAGACGTGTTTTAACACCATCGCTAATGCATGCTAGTGGGCAATAATGAAGTAATTCTGGAATATCTCTCCAATAGCGTATGTTTATCTGCTCCCACGCGTCATTAATGGTGGCCTTTTCATCTGCAGGATTCTTTAGTTCAATAATGCATACGGGTAATCCATTTACATATAAGAGGACGTCAGGACGCCTATTCTTCACTTCGCCATTATTGATATAATCTACAGTAAACTGATTAATAACTCTGAAAATATTGTTCTCAACATTTTCAAAGTCAATATAATTAATGATCTTTGTTTCACCTTTTTTTGAAACATATTGTACACCATTAATCATCCAGCCATATACCTTATGTAATGTAGCAAAGTCGGTATCAGCACCAATGAGTCTGATGTTTTCAGCCAATTGGCAAACCTCATCATGTTCTAAGTCCTCATTCGTTTTCTCTAAGAAATGAATGAGATCATCCATATAAAGAACTTCTCTTCTACTTGATCTTGGAATGCTATCTCCATATATGTATTGCCAATTCTCATTCTCTAAAAAGGAAATGAGTGCATTCTCATAGTCGCTTTCCACAAAGTGACCATTGATGTTTTTAAGTTTCTTTGCCATATTGTTCTTAGTTATTTGTTTGTAATGAACCTTTTATTAAAATAGGACAGAGGCTGTTAAGCTGCTCCTTTAATTGGGCTGCTATACGCTGACGTTCGATATATACTTGATATATAGCTGCTATAGCTTTTTGCTTCGAAATTGGTGGAATGGGAATTTTTACTTCACACATATCTGCCCATTCAAATGTCTCACGTGCAGACCCCCAAGAGTTGTAGCGCGCGTAGCGGTCAAATTCAGGTCTTGTTAAAAACATCTTCAGATAATGTGGATTAAGAACATTCTCATCCTTTATACTAAAGGCAGTATATATAGATGAAACAATATAATTTCCCATTGAATCATTGAAAGCTAATGCGATTTTATCACCTCTTCTTGAAGTGTCTGCTACATAGACAAAATTATTAGGCTTAATAACTTTATAGTTAATAAGGCTAACATCCAACATGTCAGCTTTAGTATTGATAAATACCTTATCTGTAGATATACCTCTCAAGCTTTCTAGTCCTAATTTACCATTCTCATTTCTTATATCGCTCAACTCTATGAATTCGCCTAATGATTTTTTTTCGGATTCTTTTTTCAGTTGATTAAGATATCCGTCGCATACGAGTTTCAGCTCATCTATCTTGCTTTGATATGCTTCAAGATTGTTTTGAAGAGCTATATAGACACCAACGTACTTTCGCTGCATGTCGATAGAAGGTAAAGTAATGTCGAAATCAATAAATCTTTCCCAATCCAAGTTTGATCGAATACTCCCATCACTACAAAAAGCGCCATAACGGTCTTTCTCTTTTGATAAAAAGAGCATAAAGAAATATTCCGGAAGAACAAGATCTTCTCTTGAAACTTCAAAAGTTGTATATGCTGGTGAAACGATAATCGGCTCTATTCCATTATACATACTGATTCGAATACATTCATCACGTCCTGTTTGCATTCCACTAAAAACAAAACGTTTATTACGAACCACTTTGTACTTTGATTCGTCAAGCCCTTCTGTATTAGCCCAAGTCGGCATAAACTCTTTGTTAATATTCAAACCATAAAAATTTGTATATCCGAAAGAGTTGCGTTCATCACATACAGAAATGAGATTTCCAAGTTTGTGTTTAGTCAATGTCATATCCAATTCCTTTAAAAGCTTCCTCAAGCATTTTCTGAGACTTCTTTTCTCGTGTTATCAGGTCTTTGATTTCCTGTTGAATACGAGTCATTTCTTTGGGATAGTCTATCTCCAAATCGTGATCAATAAACTCTATATACTTGCTGGGAACCAACGTCCAGTTATTTTCCTCTATTCCTCTTTCGCCTTTAACAGATACACTCTTGTAAAGCTCTGGTTCGGCAAAATTCTTTCCATCAGTACCAACAGACTGCCATTTGTGATATATGTCTGCAACTTTCTGAATCTGTTCAGTAATGAGTTGCACCTTCTTCTTCTGTTCACCTTTAACAGGGTTTTCTGTCCATCTTCGTAGATCCATGAAAAGTATTTCTTGCTCACGATTTCGCAGTTCTCGTCCATGATACATTCCGCCCTTCTTGTTCTGATTCAGGATCCAGAAGGTTACACTTATATCAGTAGAGATAAATAGCTCTCGTGGGAGAACAATAATAGCTTCAACCTTATCTGCCTCTATAAGCTTTTTACGAATCTCTAGCGCATCAGGATCACCCAAGGCACCGTTAGCAAGAAGGAATCCTGCAACTCCCGACAATGGCTTAAGATGTGATAGCATGTGAAGAATCCATGCATAGTTAGCGTTGCTTTCTGGAGGAGTACCATAGTCAGTCCAACGTGCGTCGCCTTGAAGTTTATCTGTCCACCATCCTTTAAGATTGAATGGTGGATTAGCCATGATGTAATCAAAGTAAAGTCCCTTATGCTGGTCGTTTGTGAAAGATGAATCACTTTCGCTTCCAAGATTGTGACTTATTCCGCGAAGAGCAAGATTCATCTTAGCAAGACGATAGGTTGCCGCCTCTTTCTCCTGGCCATATACATTAATACGACTAATATCCCCTTGCTTTGCTTTAACTAACTCAGAGCTCTGTATGAACATACCACCAGAACCACAACATGGGTCATAAAGTGTGCCATCAAATGGTTCAATTACAGTTGCAATAAGCTGAACTACGTCATGAGGTGTGTAAAACTCTCCTTCTTCTTTTGTCGCATTTACGGCAAACTCTTTTAGGAAATACTCGTACACACGGCCAATGAGATCCTTTTCTTCTCCAAAAGCCTTATGACTGATTTTATTGACCTCGTCAATGATTTTTTTCATGTCATTGGCTCCTAGATTTCTCTGTGTAAACGTACCTTCAACGAAGCATCCTTTTAGCTGTTTGTTTGCTTGAGCTATGCTTTTAAGGGCATTATCAAGTGCTACATTCAAATTTGGCGCAGCAGTATTAATAATAGTCGACCATCTTGCTTCAAGAGGCAGGTCGAAGGTGCCATCAGCGAATGTGGCATCATCAAAGAAGGCAGCGCGGATTTCTTCGTTATCAGGATCTAACCCCTGCTCAATTAGGGTGTTTCGTAGATTTGCTACGCCATCTTCGTATTTCTCCCCAATAAATCGAAGGAAAACGAGAGTGAGCATCATATCTCTTTTCTCAAAGAAAGAACCAGAATTCTTTGCATTTCTAAGAATATCTCTACACTTAAAAAGAATATTATCCAGATTAAGTGTTTCTTCTTTTTTACTTGTTTTCTTTGCCATATTTTATGCTTGTTTTATTTTTGTTGCTATATACGGATATTTTTCTTTATCATCACCTTCATTCTTTATGAACTCTTCTATTACAAATTGTCCACTCATGAATTTGATAGATTTATCTAATTTACAACTACCACAATATAGAGTTTTACCTTCACGCATAATAATGTATTTGCGCTTTTTTATATCATCGGCCTCAGGTGTAATACTTGGAACCGATGGCGCTGATTTGGGCTTCTCTTTATTTATCTCTATCACTAACTGTTTCTTGCGATTAACAGATACAATAGGGTTCTCTTCAACATATTTACCAAACCATTTAATTACATGACATAACTGTAAAACATAGCCGAAGAATAATTCTTTGTTTTCTTCATCAATGAAGTACGGCTCTTCTTCATCTGTGTGAGAATCTGAACTGGAGTAGTTCAGTATGTTCTTAACTAACATAGCAATCTCCTCAGGAAAGATGTAGTCACCACCTGATCCGTCCTTCTCAGGACCGGCTTTTCCCCATCGTGCTTGATGCGATATTTTTCGATTTTCATAACAGTTTATCGTAAGCCCCGCCATATATCTGCTTGCGTCGAGCAATACTATATGATCCTTGCTATCGAAACAGTCATCTGTCAAAAGGCCTACTTTGCGAGCTGCACGAAATAGATACTCAAGTACCTTGCGGAGCGGGTTTCCTGTGTATTCGTATTTAATATTCTCTTCAGGAATATATAATGCGCTCAGCATTTTTAGCATGGCTTTTCTTGCGCGCTCATCAATAAGCTTGTCTTTGCCAAGATAAGAAAATATATCTTGATGTCTGTATAACACTATATTATTGGCTCTTTCTTTTGCGACTCTAACAATATTCCGATAGAGTATATCAGAATTATTTGGGTTGTCTTCAGGAACATCTTTGATGTAAACCATTGATCCCCATTCTGTGGACTGGTGTTGATACAATGCTCCTTTAATCGTGTGAGAAAAGTTATTTACCGTCCCAGCTGATAGAATGTACCATGGGATATATTTATTCTTTTTACCGAATAATGATGTCAATGAGGGCAGAACTGCTGAGATAAATTCTTCCTTTATATCTTCGTCGGGCTTTATCTTACAGTAAGCGTCTAATATTATTGCAGAATAATCCTCAAAATTGTTTTTGAGGGCAGATTCTGCTTCTTGCCAATTTGAATAGCGGTCTAGGTCTAAACCGAAAGAGTCAGCGTCTTGCTGTGTACTTTCAACGATATTGTCATCGTCGTCAACCCATAGAACTTTGTATATCATATTACTTTTTTTTTGATTCTACTTTTTTAAAAACTAAACTCCAGTATTATGGAAAATCAGCTTATAAGCTACGGGGAAATCACTATCAGAATTAGTAATAAACTCTGCGTCTCCTTCAAATTCCCGCATTAAGCGCTTAACTTCGTAACCACCTATACCATAATGGCCCTTACCATTTCTGGTACTCATATTGTAAGTAAACACATATTTCTCTGTCACATTTTCAGGAACAGGAAAACCATTGTTGGAAATGGTTATAATATGGTCGCTACCTGCTGTGGTTAATTCAATCCTTACAATATTATTCTCTGGATGTTCTTCTCGTCCTTCGAAACCGTGGCTGCATGCATTGCTAATAATATTGTCGAATATAATAGTCAACGCTTCGGGAGCAAAAATTGCATGTTCCTTAGCAATATTCCCATTATTAGGAATATCACTTACAGTTATAGATTCTTCATCAATCTGTATTTGATGAACTGTTGCATTATAATCAAATTGGAATAGCGGACTCTTATGTTTTGCTATATAATCTTCTATGAAATCATTAAGAGAGAAGTCTTCGACTACAAGTCCGTTTCCACGATCGAACTTACTAATTTGTAACTGTAGTTGTTCGATTGTTTGCTGAATGTTGTCATAAATATCCTTCACGGAAACTTTATGACTATTTCCTATGACTGCATTGTCATATACTATTCCGTTACCTTCGGTTCTTGCACGCTGAAGAGTCTTCCACCAATTTTTAAGATTAAAAATAGTTTGTCCTATGGCATGCTTTTTCATATGCATGTCACGGCGAAATTCATCATCTGCTTCTTTCTGCTTTGAATCTGCATCTTGAAGAGATTGTTTAGTTTCTTCTTTGCAGATGCGCTCCTGCTCTTTCAATGACGGAACAATGATTTTCAATTCCAGGAATTCTTGAACCTTAAGCCTGGAAATTGTAAATCCCGCTGACATCATCTTAGCTTGACGAATTACATAATCCGACAAGATACTTCTTAGAAGAAAATCTTCACTTATTTTATCAGAAATTATTCGGAATGGAAAAATCTCGTGACGGATAAAAATTGTTTTTTCTTCAGAAAAGTCCACAATTCGCCCTACTTTAAATCTTCCAGACATAAAGCCCGCAAGAAGACTGTTTCCAGTCAACACCTTATAAGAATGATTTTGCTTTTCAAGAATATTATTAGTATCAACGTCGCAATTAAGGAAGTTGAAAGATAATTCTTTGAAGCCGAGGAGTGGACCTGCAGGAACCATAGGGGCCCTCTTTGTAGGAACGATTTCGATGAGGTCTCGCAATGGAATTAATTCCTCTCCATTTTTTAAAACTGGAAGGTTATTTTGTATAAGATAGCGTGAGGGCAACAGATTGTATTCACCAATCAGCTGTGATATATTTCCTCTCCAAACAAATCTCTCGTTAGAGTGTTCTCCTTTCATGACTTCCAACACTCTATTGGGATTAATCTCCAATATTTTTCCTCCAAAAGATGCCTCGAGCTGAGTACTGAAGTATTCATCAGTAGCATCCATAAGCAACACTTCCCCTTTATGATCTTTTTTAAGTACGAATAAGCAAATGTCAAATCCAATAAATGGGATAAAGACACGTGGCAGGCTGATAACTGTTGCGCTATAATCGTTACGGTAATCAACTAAAATTTTTCGCATATCCAACCAACCTGATGATGCAGAACAAAAACTTGCTGGAAGAATACAGCAAAATGTACCATTCTCTTTTAACGATTGTGTTGCTAGATAATACAGTACGTCGATAACTTTTGATCCAGCAGGCCCCATATGATATGGTGGGAATGAGAAGATAAGGTCGTATTGTTTTCCTTTAGGAATGAATGTAGACATCCCTGAAGCGAGCCTTATAGATGAATCAATATAAAAACTCTTCAGAAAAACCTGAGAAAATGCCCATAATTCAGAATCATTTTCAAAACCTTCGTATTGAAAGTTTGGATGCAGAAAAGCAAATTGTGTAGAACCTGCATATGGAAGGAACACATTTGCACTCTGCATTTTATCTAAATCAAGAAGAGATTTACAGAGTTCTAATACCGAATTGGGAATTAAGAAATCACGACTATCGAATTTCCTAGTAAAGAACTTGAAAGACGGATCTTTTTTTGAATAACAATACCTGATAACACTATCGTAATTATCCTTAAGTATCTGTACATCAGAATCCAATAATGAGTTATTAAGATTCTCAATATAAGGGTTGAGAATTTCAACTATGTTCTGATCTGTCGACTCCATTGAAGCATATAAAGAGGCGACCAGAATTTTCTTAGCATTGTCATAGAGTGACGTTTTGCTAAAAAGATATGAATCTACAATCTTTTGTACTGTGGTTGAAATATTCTCAAATTGTAACATGTTCTAAAACTTTTGAAATTAAACATCCATTCTTGTCTTACTCATCGTTCGACGTTGCAAATTTACTAAGACTTTGCGAACTCTATGTTCGTAAGGAGAAGTTTTTTTCATTTTGATCAAAAATCCACCGATCTACAGCATCTTTTATGCTGCCACTAGAACTTAAAACCAATAACTCCTTACCATATGAGCAAAGTTCTCGTATAAGCTCATAATTACATATACAATCAAGGGTGAAGAATATTCCTCCAATTAATTGAGGATATACCTCATGCATCTTCTTTTCATTATCGCCTTTGATGGGGGTATAACTACCATGGATGGGTTTTGTGTCAACATATCCTTTAGATTTGTCACTAACCCAACAGACTATATGTTCAACAGGATTCTCATTGAATAGAGTAACACCAACAATATCATCAAATAGCTCAGAAAGATTTTCTGGGCATTCTATATATTTTCTCTCAGGTTGTGGATCTACAGAATCAATTCTATCTAAAGCAAAGTTTAGAATTTTTTCGCAATTCTCTGGATAACCAAGAACATACCATCGATTATTGTACTGTTTTAATTGGTATGGATAGAAAATAATACTCTTTACAGCAGGATCGTCAAATGTATGGTAAGAGAGCTTAATTACAACTTTATTTGATATATGATCAAAAAGAGTACCGAGAAGATTAGAATTTACCAAGTATGGATTGTTGCTGAAAGAGATAATTTGCTTTTGCTCCTTCCCCCCCAGACCAATTTTAAATTTGTCAAGCCACTCGAAATGAGCTAAACCGTCAAATTGTCCAATTGTATTTAATACCTCACGAAGAAGATTACGCTCTTCTCGGCTAAGCTCTTGCTTAAATATTGAGAACGAAGCACTACTATAGGAAATACAATTCTTTCCGTTCCATTTGAAATGGCTGATTTGTGCTTTAAATGGTGCTTCCTGCAAATATACAATGTCTTTTTCAATGCAGCGGCGAGTTACGGTAGAAAAACCATCCTCATATAGCATATCGTTTACTTTTTCTGTTAGATCATTAATGTCATAATAATGATGACGGTCTGACAGGAGCATGTCCAGATACTTGTAACGAATGAGAGCATTTTTATTTGTAGCCATAACTTTTTTGTTGCAAAGATAAAACGACTATGCGAACTCAATGTTCGCTTATTTATTTTTTCTTTCTTTTTCGAGTCTAATCTCCCATAATGTTTTCCCTTCGTAACTGAAATACTTTGGGCCTTGATAGGCTTCGCTTTTGTTACGCATTTCTTCAGGCAGATAGGTACCACAGAAAGCAGAAAGACTCCAAAGTCGACCATCATACTCTATCTTGTTCTTACCTGCAACCTTTACTGTCAATTGAAGAGCGTCGAAAATAATAACATCTCCAATAGAGAGTCCTATCATGTTGAAGTCGAAGGGCGGACGCTGCGCCTTTTTTTCTTTGGACTCTTCATTTGCAGGCTCTAATATAGGATATAACTGACGTGGCTTACCATCTTCGTATTTATAGACGATAGCATTGTCTGATAACTGAGCAAGATCAAGCATAATTTCAAGTGCCAGAGCTGGCTCCAGATTAAAGAACTCTCTATTTTGACGGATACGTCTATCTGTTAACCTGTCAATTTGCTTATGAATAGCTTTTTCTGCCTCACTATACTTTTCTGTCTGCATTGTAGCGTATATCTCGAAAGGAAGTGGAACAGCAGTATTATCAAGTTCCTTGCTTCTCACATCAACAGGACGCGAGCTCTTACCAATTTTTACCCAGTCTTCTCTGAAACTAGGATTTGTCAGTATATATACGTAACCAGGTTCTTTTGTATCCATATCATTGTATTTTATATGCAAAGGTAGTGGAATAAATTGGAAATACCAAGAATTATTTGGAAAAGTTCGCTTTTATAGTAAAGAAAACCATCGCCACTCTCACGAGCGGCGAGGATAAAGGCAATTATATGATAGCGGCATTGATTAAATGCCACAAGTGAAATTCTTCTATTTAGCTATTAGGGGATAGCTCCAGGTGTGCTTGGGAGTCGTAAAGGTCGTACTCCTCCAGGGCTTCTATGGGGGATAAGCCGAAACGGCGGGCTTGTTTATATGCTTTAGCCATTTTATAGCGGGCAGCGATGGTGGCGGCTATTTTGTCTTGACGGCGGTACTCCTTGCTGAAGAGTGTCCAAAAGAGGTCGATTGTGCGGTAATATAAACGTTTCATTATCTTACATCTAAAAGTAAATTGTGGTGTCACCTTCCCAGCGGTAATCGATGGTGACACAAACGTTGATTCCGAAAGAAAGAAGCTCGATTCCGAATTCTTTGTATGCATTGTGAAGGTTCTTGACCGTAGGATTATATAGCGTGTCCGATGTTGACTCTGGGCTTTTCTTCAAATAGCCCTGGAATTTCTCACGGAAACGATGGATACTATCAACATTGGTATTAATGAGGCCTTGGCTCTCCTGATAGTACTGGGGCATGAGGTTGATCTGTTCATCTTTGTTGCAGCTAACAAAACTGAACAGTAAAGCTCCAAAGATTAATGCAAACAATGGGCGACCACAAGTTGAGTTAATCTTAAGCCAAAAGCTTAAAAAGCTATTAGGAAAATCTTTCCCGTAAAACCTATTTCCCATATCTACCTGTTTATGATCTCTGTTTTCGGCAACAAAAATAAAGCAAATATTTGAAAGCGCCAAAGGAAACTACTATTTATTAAAAAAAAGTCCTGCTATCAATAAGCTTAAACACTTAAGATAGCAGGGCTGTTTAATAAACATTGTTAGTCAATGCGGATATGTTTGGTGTAGAAATCCTGCAGGGGGAAGTCTTTATTTGGGATGAAAGGGATATTGCTTAAAGCATGCATGCGGACAATATTCGAGATGGGAATCTTGACTGGTACGTTCTTATCGGAATCGTGACCGAGGAGATAATATGTAGATTCATCCTTCAAGATGAAATAAGGGTGGATGGTGGACTCACGCTGTTCCTCGTCAATGCTAGGATAGTAGGTGATGGAAATGGGCGTCTTGGTGCGGATATACTCATAAAGAGCACGGTAGCGCTTGCATTCTGCAGTAGAAGGAATGTTCTTGTAGAGTACAACAGGGTCGCTACCAGGGTCGAGATCGAACATGTCAGCGAGGCGCTTAGAAAGTTCCTTATACATAAGGGTGCCCTGGAGCTCGTCGCTGAAGCGAATAGCCAGAAGTGCTGTCTGAATTTGTTGGATTTCGCCGAAAGTTAGTACGTTGTTGAATATTGTATTATCAGGGTCTTCATAGCGGAAGTAAATATTGTGGCTTTTCTTTTTTGCCTCCAATTTTTGCTTGTAACGAAACCTGATTGTGTCGAGGTCCCTACGAATAGTAGTGATAGAAACGGGACCAAAGCCCTCAAAATTGAGGGATTCATTAACGATATCCAAGATCTCATACACGGAATAACCGCGTCGTTTGCGTAGTAAGCGATCGATAATTATCTCACGCGCCGTAGAGTGTTTTGTGTTTGCCATCTTTTTTTTTGATAAATTCTAATGAGTGCCAAATTGTATTGGGGGCACAAAATTAATTAAAAAGATGCGTAAATAGGCATGTTTTAATAAAAAAACATCTCTACAGGCCCATTTTTTCCATAACTGTTCATTAGATGGAAAGTTTGCCTCTAATTTAGCTATAAAACGCCACCTAGAGCGATTGGATAGACATCGTGCTGGGGGAACTTTTCACAGCCGATATAGAGAGTGTCGAAAGCGTCGGTGCCGTCAGTACGGTGCTCGAGCAAGTCCTCTTCAGACTCTGGTTGCTTTTCCATTGACTTATTCTTACGGAAGCCTAATCTACCCCGCTCTACCCCAGCCGACTGGATAGCCAGGATAAGATCGTCGTTGTTCTGACGATTGAAGAACGGCATGAGGCGCTGCTTACCGGCGAAGCCCTGATTGATGAGAAGATATTTCTCATCGTGGCGCATAGGGTTGCCCAGGTACACATCTTGTACCTGCCACCCGTGGCGCTCAAATTCATTGACGACGACGTAGCGGAAGTCCTGGTCATTTACGGCATAGTTCGAACCGAGGGCTGTGGCATCGTAGTAGAAAATAACCGTCTTGTTCTGGTGATAAGCGTAGTACGCGCAGAAATCATCCACCAAAGCGGGGATCTTACGCTCGAACTTGACGTAGAAGGATTTGAGAATATTCAGGCGGGAGCCAGATGGCTGGCCGGCTACAATCCAGTTGATATTGGCATTGTAGTCCATGCCGATGCAAATCGGGGCCAGAGGATTCACATCTTCATCGGCGCGGCTGTCAAGCGGAGAGCCGAGGGTGCTGAACTGCGAAGCTGCCTTGATGTCGTAGTTCTGCTGTGACGTCTCTTTCAGAATCTTGTCGTAACCGAGCTCGTCGAGGTATGCAAAGTTCGAGGCATCATACTTGTGATGCTCCTGCATCGAGGAGTAAAATCCGTCGTGTGTGATGCCGATACGCTGGCAAAGGATGGATGTCTGAAAGGTCTTGGGTGTCAAGTCACGTTTCATCTGACGCAGATACTCTTCGCCCAGGAGCTGAAGATTCTCAATGGTGCTGTACTCCTTATAGTACACCGCCACTGAGCGGAACTTGTTGAGCGACTGGTCCAACCATTTCAAGTAGCCTTTCAGGTACTGAGGGATTGGCTGGTGCTGCTCCTTCAGCCGGGCGATACGCTCCTTTGTCTCCCAAATCTTATAGATGGTGCCCTGAATGGTGGCAATCAGTTCTGGGTCCATCTTCTCCCGATAATGCAAGAACCAGGAGCCTTTCTGTGTTTGCGGCATATCGGAGAGGACCATCATAGCATGGTTGAATGAATGAT
>JAEEGL016503941.1_pt1 | contig 15243 bp, 10 predicted proteins | sample 9134231 | NCBI WGS metagenome assembly JAEEGL01 (sample SAMN16246548, study PRJNA631951) | gut metagenome | biome: gut microbiome; feature: rumen; material: fiber-attached | host: Bos | place: Iran: Karaj | collected 2018-10 | reverse complement strand
CTGCAAAGAAGGCTGCTCCTGCAAAGAAGGCTGCTGCTAAGAAGCCCGCTGCAAAGAAGGCTGCTGCTCCTGCAAAGAAGGCTGCTCCTGCAAAGAAGGCTGCTGCTAAGAAGCCCGCTGCAAAGAAAGCTGCTCCTGCAAAGAAGGCTGCTCCTGCAAAGAAGGTTGCTGCTAAGAAGCCCGCTGCAAAGAAGGCTCCTGCAAAGAAGGCTGCAAAGAAGGTTGCTGCTCCTAAGAAGGTAGAGATCTTCTTCCAGATCGACGGTCAGGAAATCTCCAACGCAGCTATCGCTAAGAAGCTTCCCAAGGCTGCTAAGATTTGGGTCAACGCAGCTGAGAAGAAGGCTTACGATGAGAGCGGAAAGGGTGTAGACCTCTTCTGATCTTAGACTACTTCTAGATCACATACTCCCGGACTTGTTCCGGGAGTTTTTTTATGGTTGCTTTTATCCGCGGAAATGTATATCTTTTGTTCATGCCTTTATTAACTGTACAGAACATATCAAAAAGTTACGGAGAAAGAAGCGTCTTAAGTGACGTGTCTTTTCGCGTGAACAAGGGAGATAAGATTGCTTTCATCGGTGATAACGGTGCAGGCAAATCAACATTGTTCAAGATAATAAGAGGCGTGCTGACGCCTGACGGCGGTGACATTCTGCTTCACGGAAATACTATCGCAGGTTATCTTTCTCAAAGAATTGAAGAACAGGATCTGTCGTCTGCAACGCTTAAACCTGCAAAACTTGTCGAGCTTGATTTGAAAATATCAAATCTCGAAAAAGAGATCGCAGAACTATCCTTATCAGAACCTGATTCTCCTGATCTCAAAACAAAGATGGATGAGTATTCCGACGTGCGTTCAGCATATGAAGCCGCAGGCGGATATGATTACGAGTACAGACTTAACGATGCACTTCGCGGTTTGGGACTGGGCAATACTGTAGACAGCGCGAGAACTGATTTCTCATCTCTTTCCGGAGGCGAGAAGATGCGAGTCTGTCTTGCAAGACTTATTGTTGAACGCCCTGATATCCTTATGCTTGACGAACCTACGAACCATCTCGACATGGAGGCCGTCGAATGGCTTGAAGGTTTTCTTTCTTCGTACGGCGGTGCTGTTTTCGTAATTACGCATGACAGACATTTTATCGACTCTGTTGCAAACCGCGTGATAGAACTCGACGGCGGAAGAATAACCGAATACAGAGGCAACTATTCTGATTATGTGATTCAAAAAGAAGAATTCTTAAAGACTCAGGCTGCGGTCATCGAGAATCTCGAGACTGAGCTTGCGCATCAGCTTGACGTTAAGCAGACGATGCTCTCACACAGAAATATCTCAGGATATCACCAGCGTGAGAAGATGGCTGACAAGCTTGCGGACATACTCGAGAGGGAACGCGCAAAACTCCCTGCGCAGTACGCGAAAATGAGTTTTACCGCACTTCCTGCCGAACGTTCGGGCAAATCAGACAAGATCCTTCTGCAGGTCACCGAAGTATCTAAAAGATTCGATGACTGCGATACCGATCTGTTCTCACAGATATCTTTTGAACTTAAAGCCGATGAGAAACTGTTCTTATGCGGTCCGAACGGATGCGGCAAGACTACGCTTCTTATGATGCTCGCAGGAAAAGCATACGGAACATCCGGAAAGGTCATGATAGCCACCGGAACGAGCTGCGGATACATGGGCCAGTTCGTTCCTTTTGACGATGAAGACATGACCTGTTTTGACGAACTCGTTGAAAGAAGCGAAGGTATAAAGACCACTGAAGCAAGATCGCTACTCGCAAGATTCGGTTTCAGAGGCGATGACGCATATAAGACCATCAGGGATCTGTCAGGCGGTGAGAGGTCTCGTCTGTATCTTTGCTGTCTGTTAAGAGAACGTCCTGATATTCTTTTCCTTGACGAGCCTACAAACCACCTCGACATCAATTCCAGAGAGATATTGGAAGATGCCATCAAGCAGTATGACGGAGCAGTGATCTGCGTATCGCACGACAGATTCTTCATCGATAAATGTGCTGACGTTATCTTGGGTTTTGCAAACGGTACTGCTTCTGAATTTGAGAAATACGAGTATTACCGCAAGTCGGTAAGAAATGCCGTCAAGCAGATTGAAGAGCAGACACAGCCTTCTGACAAACCGGCGAAAAAGAAAAATGAAGACAGAAAAGCTTCCGCCCGCCGCCGTCAGCGTTTGTCTGACATTGAGAAAGAGACACGTGCGTTAGAGGAAGAGCAAAAAGAAATAGAATCAAGATTCGGTGTTGACGCAGGTGAGAACGAGTACAAGCGTTATGCCGAGATATCCGAAAAACTGAACGCTCTGTATGAGGAGTACTTCGAATTAGGAGAAGAATGATATTAAATCTAATTCTTCAAGATAATTAAATAATGTTGTAAAATTTAATTATCATTTTGAACGAGGTACTTATATGGGCATGACGATTACGCAGAAGATCCTGGCGGACCATGCCGGGGTGCCTGAAGTTAAGGCCGGAGATCTTATCGAAGCAAAGCTCGACTACGTATTGGGCAATGATGTTACCACTCCGCCGGCGATCAAGATATTTAAACAGCTCGGGACTGACAAGGTTTTCGATAAGGACAGGGTATGCCTGATCCAGGATCATTTCACGCCGAATAAAGATATCAAATCAGCCGAACTCTGCAAGACGATGAGATGTTTTGCAAGGGAACAGGAGATAAAGCATTTCTACGAGCTCGGACGCCGCGAGATGGGAATAGAGCACGTTATCCTTCCCGATAACGGAATAGTACTTCCCGGTGACATGGTGATAGGAGCCGATTCGCATACCTGCACTTACGGTGCCTTGGGAGCTTTCTCCACCGGTGTTGGATCAACGGATCTCGCATGTGCCATGGCAAGAGGCGTTACATGGTTCAGGGTTCCCGAAGCCATTAAGGTCATCCTTAAAGGTTCATTCCGGAAATACGTAACGGGCAAAGACCTGATCCTGCACATCATCGGCATGATCGGCGTTGACGGAGCGCTTTACAAGTCACTCGAATTCGAAGGAGAGGGATTGAAGAGCATCTCGATGGCAGGCAGGCTCACCATCTGCAACATGGCGATCGAGTGCGGCGCCAAGAATGCGGTCTTCCCGGTCGATCAATACACGCTCAAGTACATTTCAAGGACGAATCCCAAGCGTTTTGCATCAAGCGATTATAAGATCTATGCGGCTGATGAGGATGCGGAATATGTTCAGACGATAGAGATCGATCTAAGCGAGGTTCCGCTTACAGTCGCCCTTCCGAGCATTCCTTCCAACACGAAGAAGGCAGAAGACTGCAAAGATCTTAAGATAGATCAGGTCGTAATCGGTTCATGTACCAACGGAAGGCTTGAAGATATAGGCGCGGCAGCAGAGATCTTAAAGGGTCTTAAGGTAAATGAGAACGTAAGGTGCATTATAATCCCCGGTTCGCAGAAGATATACAGATATGCGCTTGATGCAGGGTGGCTCAAGATCTTTGACGATGCCGGATGCGTCATATCGACTCCGACATGCGGCCCTTGTCTTGGCGGTCATATGGGCGTGCTTGCTAAGGGCGAGAGATGCGTTTCAACTACCAACAGGAATTTCGTGGGACGAATGGGCGACACGGGATCAGAAGTTATCTTAAGCGGCGTGCCCGTTGCCGCGGCATCGGCCGTATTAGGGCGTGTCGGTACACCCGATGAGCTTTGACGGAGGGAGAATATGATAGTTACCGGTAAAGCATTCAAGTACGGAGACAACGTCGATACCGATGTCATCATTCCCGCAAGGTATCTGAATTCAAGCGATCCCGAGCATTTGAGACAGCACTGCATGGAAGACATCGATGCGGAGTTCGCAGGCAGCGTCTCGCAGGGCGATATTTTGGTCGCAGGCAAGAATTTCGGCTGTGGTTCTTCAAGAGAACATGCTCCGGTCGCGATAAAAGCAAGCGGAATATCTTTGGTAATAGCCGAGAGCTTTGCAAGGATATTTTTCCGCAACTGCATCAATGTGGGACTTGCCATCATGGAATGTCCCGAGGCTGCGAGGTCGATAGCCAAAGGCGATACGATAAAAGCCGATTTCGATACCGGAATAATCGAGAACGTTACGAAAAACGAGAAATACCAGTCCAAGCCGTTCCCTGAATTCATAAACGGGATCATTGCAAGCGGCGGACTCGTGGATTACACGAAGGAACAACAGGACATCAAGGGATAAGGAGGACAGCATGGGAAGAACTTACAACATCGTTTCTATACCCGGCGACGGAATAGGTCCCGAAGTTAACGGTGCTGCCGTAAAGGTACTTGAGGCCGTCTCGTCCAAATACGGTTTTGTTCCCAAGATCACCGAATACAAAGCTGGCGGAAGTGCAATTGACGCTTTCGGCGTGCCGCTTCCGGGCGAGACTTTACAGGCCGCCACTGAATCCGATGCCGTTCTGTTAGGTGCCGTCGGAGGCCCGAGGTGGGATATGATCGAAGCCGAAAGAAGGCCTGAACAGGCCATTCTGGGACTTCGCCAGGGCATGCATCTATATGCCAACTTGAGACCCGCCACGCTTTACAAGGAATTGGAAGACGCTTCCCCTCTGAAAAATCCCGGTAATATCGATCTTCTCATAGTCAGAGAGCTGACAGGAGGAATCTATTTCGGCAAGCAGGGTTCATACAAGAGCAGCGAGAAGCTTTTCGACGGAACAAGAAAGGGCCTCATAGCATACGATACCGAGACTTATTCCGAAGCTGAGATCATTAGGATCTTAAGACGCGGATTTGAGTTTGCGCGTATCAGAAGAAAGAAGCTTACCGTTGTTGATAAGGCAAACGTATTGAATACGAGCAGGCTCTGGCGCCAGCTCGCAAGAGAACTCTCCGAGGAATATCCCGATGTGGAACTTGAGTTCCTTTACGTAGACAACTGCTCGATGCAGCTTGTCGCAAGACCTGCGACATTTGATGTTATCGTAACTTCCAACATGTTCGGAGACATCCTGTCTGATCTTGCCGGGCAGATCACGGGCTCTGTCGGTCTGTTGCCGTCTGCGTCCATGGGCAATCCCGGAATGCCGGGACTTTTCGAGCCGATCCACGGTTCGGCGCCTGACATTGCAGGGCAGAAGAAGGCCAATCCGATTGCGTCGATCCTGTCTGTCGGCATGATGCTCAAGCTCCATCTCGGAGAGAAGGACGCTGCGGATTCCATATCCGAAGCGGTCAGGAAGACGCTCATGCAGGGTGTACGCACTCCGGATATCGCAATCCACGGAGATGAGGAAAAGAAAGCCATAACGCTAGTTAATACCGATGAGATGACCGACAGGATAGTCGCAAATCTCGAATAAAGATCTCTAGAATTAAGGGAGAAACGAAGGATGGCAAAGAAACTGATAGCCGTAATCGATATTGGTTCACTTACGGCAAGGATCAAGATCTTCGAAGTCAACGCAAAGGGCAAACCCAAGGAAATAGAGGCTGTCCGCAAGTTCACGGGACTCGGTTCCAGAAGCTACAGGTCCGGAACGATCCAGCCTGAACAGGTTGATGAGCTCTGCAAATGTCTTAAGATGTTTGACGAGAAATGCCGCGAATACGGTGTTGTGCGCGTGTTCTGCGTTGCTACCTCGGCCTTCAGGGACGCGACCAACGCGGATATCGTCATTGAGAAGATCAGGACCAGAACAGGATTCAAGATCAAGGTCTTAGATAACTCCATGGAGCGCTATTACCAGACTATAGCCGTTCAGGCGCTTTATCCGGACTTCGGAAAGATGATAGAAAACGGTACCATGATCCTCGATATCGGTTCGGGATCCCTGCAGGCTTCGGTTTATGACAAGTCCGAATTCGTTTTCAGCCAGAATATGGTGCTCGGATCTTTAAGGATCTCAGGCATGCTGTCAGATCTCCAGAGCAGGACGACGCACTACGAGGAAGTCATCGAGGAGTTCATTGCACAGGATTTAGACGACTATCACGCCGTCGAGCCGAAAGGAATAACGTACAGCAATCTCATAGCTTTTTCGGGTGAGATGGGCTTTATAAAGAAGCTGTCAGGCCACGATTCCATGGGTTCGTGCATACTGGCAAAAGATGAGTTCCTCAAGGTATATGAGTATCTGTTAAAGACCCGTCCTTCGGATCTTACGCTGAACGACAAGGTTCCATCCATGATCGCGCCGCTCCTTTTGCCGACCGCGCTGATAGTTAAGAACATGCTCGAATACACGGGCGTTGATTCGATCTACATGCCGCATGCTTCTTTGTCGGACGGAATCGTCTATTACTACTGCTACACGCAGTTAGGGCTCAAGGCGCCTTTCGCTCCCGACAGGTACCTCATCTCGGCGGCAAGACAGATCGCGAAGAGATACAGATCTCACAAGAAACATATCGAATTCGTTGAGAAAACGGCACTCATGATGTTTGACGAGTTAGAAGACGTCAGCGGCCTTGGAGAAAGAGACAGACTGCTTTTGCAGGTGGCCGTCATCCTGCACGAGGTAGGCAAATTCGTGCACGCGAGGAACCACAGCGATGCCGCTTATTCCGTTATCCAGTATTCGAACCTGATGGGTTTAGACCACGATGAACTCAACATGGTCGCCATGATCGTCAGGCTTTACACGAGAAACAATCCGTACGACAGTTACTACTATTCTTTGCTGTCGCCCAATCAGAAGGTCGTCGTATCCAAGCTTACGTCGATCCTCAAGATCGCTGACGCATGCGATGCTTCGCACAAGGAGAAGGCGAAAAAAGTCACATGCTCGGTCAAGGATAATAAATTCGTCACGGTATGCGAATCTCCGGATGACATGTCATTCGAGTTATGGGCATTCGAGAACCGCGGCAAGATGTTTGAAGATGTCATGGGCATCAAACCTGTGCTCAAGGCAAGGAGGAGGGAAGGCTGATGGCAGTTAGAAAGACACCTGCGAAGAAGACTTCGGCAAAGAAACCGGCGGCGAAAAAGCCCGCCGCTAAAAAGCCTGCAGTAAAGAAGGCGGCTGATAAAAAGCCTGCGACGGTAAAGGTCGCATTGAAAAAGACAAGCGCTCCCAAGCCGAAGGTAGCGGCTAAAAAGCCGTCTGCGGTCGCCGAGAAGACCAAGGACTACAAGTCCGACAAGTATGCTTCTTTCCTTAGCGGAAACGCGAAATACTTTAACCGTGAGCTTTCGTGGATCGAATTCGACGAACGTATCTTACATGAGGCGAGGGACGTCAAGAACCCGCTCCTTGAGAGGATCAACTTCCTGTCTATTACTGCTTCCAACCTTGATGAGTTCTATATCGTACGTGTCGCATCGCTCCGTGACATGCAGAGCATCGAGTTTACGGAAAAGGATATCGCCGGTTTTACCGTAAGCGAGCAGCTTGAGCGAATTGACGAGAAGACCAGAAAGCTGATGTCCCTGATGTATTCGACTTACGGCCGCTCTCTGGTTCCCGCTCTCGAACAGGAGAAGATATACCTCAAGGATTACACAGAACTCGGCAAGGCCGAGCAGCAGATAGCGGACTCCTACTTCAGGAACGTCCTCTATCCGGTACTTACGCCCATGGCTGTCGACTCTTCAAGACCGTTCCCGCTTATCTACAACCGCATGCTCAACATGTGCGTCATGCTCGAGAACGATCCCAAGAGCGTAAAGCTTCAGGATAAGGCTGCAGACGGCATCTCGAACTCCAAGAAGAAGTCTTCCGACAAGGAAGAACACGACAAGCACATTTATGCGACCGTGCAGATCCCTACAGTCGTAAAGAGGCTCTATCAGATACCTACGGGCGACGGAGACATTTTCGTGCCCATCGAGCAGATAATCATGGCCAACGTCAACGAGCTGTTTGACGGCCAGAAGGTAATAGCCGCAGGCTTCTACCGCGTTATGAGAAACGCCGACCTCGATATCGACGAGGACGAGGCTGAAGACCTCCTCAAAGAGATCGAAGAGCAGGTCAGGAGAAGAAGATTCGGCGAGATCATAAGACTTGAGATCCAGGACGACATGGATCCCGAGCTCCTCAAGTACCTGATAAAGGAATTGGGAGTCGATAAGAAGGATATCTTCAGCGTCAACGGCCCTATCGATCTTACGTTCCTTTCCAAGCTCACCTCGGCCTGCAAAGCCAAGCATCCCGAGCTTTGCTATCCCACTCACGAGCCTGCTGAGCCTGCTTCGTTTGACGGACCTGTCAGCGAGCTTGATATTTTCGCTCAGATAAGGGAGAAGGACCGTATCGTCCATCATCCGTACGAGAGCTTTGAACCCGTACTTGAATTCATCAGGCAGGCCGCGAGAGACCCCAATGTCCTCGCGATCAAGCAGACGCTTTACCGCGTATCCGACAAGTCTCCGATCATCGCGTCGCTCCTTGAAGCCGCGCAGTGCGGAAAGCAGGTAATGGTACTGGTTGAACTTAAGGCGCGCTTTGATGAGGAGAACAACATCAACTGGGCGAAAATGCTTGAAAATGCGGGCTGTCACGTTATCTACGGCCTCGTGGGACTCAAGACGCACAGCAAGATCACCCTTGTCGTCCGCAAGGAAGACGACGGTATCAGGCGCTATCTGCACCTCGCTACAGGCAACTATAACGACATCACGGCCAAGATCTACACGGATATCGGCCTTTTCACGGCATCAGAGAGCTTCGGCGAGGATGCTTCGCAGTTCTTCAATATGCTCTCGGGCTTCTCGATCCCGCAGGTCTGGAACAGACTCGTGCCCGCTCCTTTGTGGATGAAAGATTACTTTATCCAGAAGATCAGGCAGGAGGCTGAGAATGCCAAGAACGGCATGCCCGCAAGGATCGTTGCCAAGATCAACTCGCTGGTTGACGGCGTGATTATCAAAGCCCTCTACGATGCTTCGTGCGCAGGCGTAAGGATCGACCTGATAGTCAGGGGAATCTGCTGCCTCAGAGCCGGCATTCCGGGAATGTCCGAGAACATTACGGTACGCTCCATCACCGGACGCTTCCTCGAGCATTCCAGGATCTTCTATTTCTACAATGAAGGCCATGAGGACCTTTATCTTGCATCGGCAGACTGGATGCCGAGAAACCTCAACAGACGAGTTGAGCTCTTGTTCCCGGTCGAAGATCCGGACTGCCGTGCCCGCGTAATGGAAGTGCTTGAAGTCGAACTCGCTGATACGATCCGCGCAAGCTTCATGAACCCTGACGGATCCTATGCAAAGCTTGATTTGAGGGGCAAGGCTAAGCTTGATTCACAGCAGAAGCTGATCGAGCTTGCCGATGAAGCGGCGGCTGCACGTCACGTAAGTGAGGACAATATCGAATTCACGCCCGCGGAGAGCCCGAAAAGCTGAGTTTTTCTTCAGTTTTTCGATTGACTTTTGAAAGATGTTTTATATATTTTTAGAGAACAACTTGATAAGTTGGAGGTTTACTGATGAAAAGATTTAAGATTCTTTCTATAATGCTTTCCGCGGCTCTGGCGCTCAGCCTTTTCGCAGGCTGCCGCAAAAGGGTTACTCCCCCGAGCAGTGCCGTTATAATCCAGACTACACCGGCTCAGACGACCGAGCCTTTGGCTCCGGTGATAACTTCCGAAGAGACTGAAGAGACTACCGAAGAAACTTCAGAAGAGACTGAGGAAGAGACGACAACAACCACTACGGAAGAGACGGAGCCTGAGACTACCACCACAACAGAGGAAGAGACCGAAGAGACAACCAAAAAGCCTACAAACACGCCTGCGCCCACGCCTTCTGTCAAGTTAGCGACGCATGTTAAGGATGAGGCCAATGTCATTAAGGATGACGCGGCTCTCGAGGCCAAGCTTGCCGCTTTCGAGAAGGCTACGAAGATCATTCCCGTAGTTTATACGATCAAGTCCGATCTGAAGGGCGATGAATTCAGGACTTACACGAAGAATATCTACAAGAATAACTACAAGGACCAGAATCACTTCCTTATCGTGTACAGGGTAGGCAAGAGCGGAGGCGGCTGGTCTTGGACGACGAGCATCGGAAGCAAGGCTTATTCAAAGCTCAAGAGTGCCGGCCTCAGCTCCACATATTCAAGTGACCTGTCCAAGGCTCTTTCAAGCAACAAAGACAGGGGCAAGGGCTTTATCTCGTTCTTTGACAAGGCCCAGAAGGCCATTACCGGTAAGGAATAAGCATATACATACAAAATCAGCGGATTACGATACTGATTGTCTGTGCAAAAAAATCTTTACATAGAACAAACTAAATAATAAAATACACACATGAAAATCATCTGGTTTATCAGCTATGAATATGCATTATCCGCTTCAGATAAAAGCGTTGGTATTCACTGCCGGTAATTCAGACAGCTAAAATTGAATTTGGACAATGGGGTCCCGCAGTGAATACTGGGGGACCTGTTTTTTTGAAAGGAAGATAGCGTATGTGCGGGATCGTAGGTTATGTCGGCAAGAAAAAGGCTGCGCCGATTCTTTTGGACGGATTGGCCAGGCTTGAATACAGAGGCTATGATTCCGCGGGAATCGCAGTTAGGGACGGCGACAAGGATCCGGTAGTGGTCAAGGCAAAGGGCCGTCTCAAGGTCCTTTCCGAGAAGACTGACGGCGGCAAGGCCATTGTCGGAACCTGCGGCATAGGTCATACCAGATGGGCAACTCACGGTGAGCCTTCCGAGAACAACGCTCACCCCCACGTAACAGACGACAATAACGTTGTAGGCGTTCATAACGGCATCATCGAGAACTACCAGCAGTTAAGAGAGAAGATGATCCGCAAGGGCTACGTGTTCTATTCGGATACCGATACGGAAGTCGCAATCAAGACTATCGATTACTATTACAAGAAATATACCCACGATCCCATCGAAGCACTCGCAAAGACAATGGTCCGCGTCAGGGGTTCTTACGCTCTTGCAGTCATGTTCAAGGACCATCCGGGCAAGATCTTCGTCGCAAGAAAAGACAGCCCGATGATAATAGGCGTCGACAAGGAAGCTTCCTATGTGGCATCTGATGTTCCCGCGATCCTCAAGTACACCCGTAACGTTTACTATATCGCAGACCTCGAGATGGCCTGCATCGAGCCCGGAAAGGCTACATTCTATAACCTCGACGGTGACACGATCGAGAAGGAGAAGGTTGAGATCGACTGGGATGCTTCCGCTGCCGAGAAGGACGGATTCGAGCATTTCATGATGAAAGAGATCCACGAGCAGCCCAGGGCAGTCGCGGATACTCTTAAGTCGGTAGTTACGCCTGAAGGCGAGAAATATGTTACAGACCTTTCCCAAGCCGGGTTTACCGCCGAAGAGATCAAGTCTTTGTCCCAGATATACATTGTCGCCTGCGGTTCAGCGTACCACGTGGGCGCGGCTGCTCAGTATGTTATCGAGGAACTTGCAAAGATTCCCGTCAGGTGTGAACTCGCATCCGAGTTCAGATACAGGGATATGCCTTTCGCTAAGGATTCGATGGTAATTATCATAAGCCAGTCAGGAGAGACCGCAGACTCGCTTGCAGCTTTAAGAAAGTGCAAGGAAGCCGGAATCAAGACTCTGGCCATAGTCAACGTAATAGGTTCAACCATCGCCCGTGAAGCCGATCATGTGCTTTATACGATGGCAGGTCCTGAGATCTCTGTTGCCACGACAAAGGCATACAGTGCCCAGCTTGCTCTGTCCTATATCCTTGCCATTGAGATCGCTTCCGTAAAGGGAACGATTGATGAAGAGAAGAAGCAGGAGCTTTTGAACGAGGTAATGACGATCCCCGACAAGATAAGAAAGATGCTCGAGGACAAGGAGCGCCTCCAGTGGTTTGCTTCCAAGCTTGCCGCCCAGAAGGATATCTTCTTTATCGGACGCGGCATCGACTATGCGATCTGCATGGAAGGCTCGCTCAAGATGAAAGAGATATCTTACATTCACAGCGAAGCTTATGCTGCCGGAGAACTCAAGCACGGCACGATCAGCCTTGTTGAGAACGGGACTTTCATCATTGGAGTCCTTACGCAGGGCAAGCTCTATGAGAAGACATTGTCGAATCTTGTTGAGACAAAAGCCAGAGGCGCTTATCTGATGGCGCTTACTAACTTCGGCAACTATTCGATCGAAGATTCAGCTGATTTCGTTGTTTATGTGCCCAAGATAAACGAGATGTTCACTGCATCGCTCGCGATAATACCGCTGCAGCTTCTCGGTTACTATGTCTCATGCGCGAGAGGACTTGATGTCGACAAGCCGAGAAATCTCGCAAAGAGCGTTACCGTGGAATAAGAGGGAAATAATATGCTTCACGAAGAATGCGGAGTTTTCGGAATATATGACATAGCAGGCGGCGACGTCGCACATACTGTCTATTATGGACTTCTCTCGCTCCAGCACAGAGGACAGGAGAGCTGCGGTATCGCAGTCAGCGACACTTCCGAGATGAAGGGAAGAGTTAAGTCATACAAGGACATGGGTCTTGTAAACGAGGTCTTCACGGGAGAAGAAATTGACAAGCTCCCGGGCAACATCGGAATCGGACACGTAAGATATTCGACGGCCGGATCTTCCACCCGCGAGAACGCCCAGCCTTTGGTACTTGAATACGTGAAGGGCACGCTTGCCCTTGCACATAACGGCAACCTCACCAATTCGGTCAGTCTGAGAGATGAGCTTGCTTACACCGGCGCGATCTTCCAGACGACGATCGACTCCGAGCTCATAGCATACCTTGTCGCAAGGGAGCGGCTTGAGTCAGACAGTGTTGAGGAAGCGGTTAAGCTTGCGATGAAGAAGCTTCACGGCGCGTACAGTCTCGTAATAATGTCACCCAGAAAGCTCATAGGAGCCAGGGACCCTTTCGGCTTCAGACCTTTGGTGATCGGGAAGCGCGATCAGGCATGGATCTTTGCATCCGAGACGTGTGCGCTTGACACGATCGGAGCAGAGTATGTAAGAGACGTTGAGCCCGGTGAGATCGTAACTGTCACATCCGAAGGAGAGCTTATCTCCGACCGCTCAAACTGCCTGCCGAAGGAAAGACACGGACACTGCATATTCGAGTACATTTATTTTGCAAGACCCGATTCGACGATAGACGGCATAAGCGTATATGAATCAAGGATCAAGGCAGGAAAGTTCCTTTATGAGGACGATCCGATCGAAGCAGACGTAGTTGCTGGCGTTCCCGAATCAGGAAACGTTGCGGCTTTAGGATACTCAATGGCTTCAGGCATTCCTTTCGGACAGGTCTTCGTTAAGAATTCCTATATCGGAAGAACGTTCATTAAGCCCGGTCAGAAGAGACGCGAAAACAGCGTCATGGTCAAGCTTAACGCAATGAAGAGCGCGGTCGCTGGCAAGCGCGTCGTAATCGTCGACGACTCGATCGTCAGGGGAACGACTTCTGACAGGATAATTTCGATGCTCAGGGATGCGGGCGCAAAGGAAGTCCATATGAGGATAAGCTCTCCGCCGTTCCTGTGGCCTTGCTTTTTCGGTACGGACGTTCCCGCCAGAGAGCAGCTGATCGCATATAACAGAACGATCGAGCAGATAAGGGAAAAGATAGGCGCTGACACTTTGGGATATCTTAGGGAAGACAGGCTCGCTGAACTCGTTTCCAACAACATAAACATCTGCAAGGGATGCTTTACGGGAACCTATCCCGAGAGGCCGCCTGAAGAAGACATTCGTGGTGAATTTGAAAAATGAGAGGAATATAAAATGAAGATCAACGTCAATGAGGATTTCGGAAAGATCAAGCAGAACTATCTGTTCTCGGACATTGCCAAGCGTGTCAGTGCTTTCAAAGAGGCAAATCCAGATGCATCGGTAATCAAGATGGGCATCGGTGACGTCACGCTCCCGCTTCCCAAGCCTGCCGTTGCCGCTATGGAAGCAGCAGCAAGGGAAATGGGCGTCAAGGAGTCATTCAGGGGATATCCGCCCGAATACGGCTACGATTTCTTAAGAGAAGCCATCAGCGGCCACTATAAGGCTCTGGGCACTGATATCAAGGCTTCATCGATCTTCGTTTCAGACGGCGCAAAGAGCGACCTCGGCAACATCGTGGATATTCTTGGAGACAACGAGATAATCATCCCGGATCCGGTATATCCCGTCTATGTTGACTCAAATCTCATGTCCGGCAGAAAGATCACGCTTGTTCCGGGCTCTGCAGACAACGGCTTCCTGCCCATGCCTCCTGAGAAGAAGGGAAATCCTGCTGTCATCTACATCTGCTCGCCCAACAATCCGACCGGCGCGGTATATGGCTTTGAAGGCCTGAAGGCATGGGTCGACTATGCTATTGAGACAGGCTCGCTGATCATATTCGATGCGGCTTACGAGGCATTCATAACCGAAAACGTTCCTCATACGATCTATCAGATCGAAGGTGCTGAGACATGTGCAATCGAAGTATCATCCTTCTCCAAGTTCGCAGGATTTACCGGAACAAGATGCGGATGGACAGTCGTTCCCGAAGGCCTTGAAGCAAACGGCACAAAGATCGCCGCTCTCTGGGCAAGAAGACAGGCGACCAAGTTCAACGGCGTTTCTTATCCTGTACAGCGTGCTGCCGAGGCAGTCCTTACGCCTGACGGAGTCAAGGCATGCATGGAGAACATCGAGTACTACAGAAAGAATGCGACGATGCTCGCTGAACTGTTGAAGTCCAAGAACATCTTCTTTACGGGCGGCGTAAATTCTCCTTACATCTGGCTCAAGTGCCCCAATAACATGGGCGGCTGGGAGTTCTTTGACTTGCTCCTTAACAAGTACTGCATAGTAGGAACACCGGGCGAAGGATTCGGTGAAGCGGGCAGCGGATTCTTCAGGCTCACGGCTTTCGGTTCTGCAGAAGGTACGGCAGAAGCCTGCAAGAGACTTGAAACTCTGTAAATCAATCGATAATCAGCAGGGCTCCGGAGCAATCCGGAGCCTTTTTTATTTTCCGGCGCAAACTTTTTTACGGATAATCGACAGGGAAGGGATATTCTGTTGCTTAATCACCAGAAAGCCCTTGCATTGCTGATGGTTAGGCCTCCTGTTAGTTGCAATAATGAAGCCATCAAACAAAAACAAACACAAAAACAAACACACAACAGGAGGAACAAAAAATGGACGGCAAATCATTCGTATTCGTTATCGCTTTCACAGTAGCAGGTATTCTCGCACTCTTAGGAGTTTACGCAATGGCATTCGAGGAAGCAGCAATGACATCACCCAAGGTAATGATGGATTTCATCTTCGCCG
>JAEEGL014397644.1_pt1 | contig 15243 bp, 10 predicted proteins | sample 9134231 | NCBI WGS metagenome assembly JAEEGL01 (sample SAMN16246548, study PRJNA631951) | gut metagenome | biome: gut microbiome; feature: rumen; material: fiber-attached | host: Bos | place: Iran: Karaj | collected 2018-10 | reverse complement strand
GGACGCCCTCGAAGTCGTCATCAAGGAGCATCCGGTGCTCCTCAACCGCGCGCCGACGCTGCACCGCCTCTCCATCCAGGCGTTCGAGCCGGTCCTCGTCGAAGGCAAGGCGATCAAGCTCCATCCGCTCGTCTGCAAAGCGTTCAACGCCGACTTCGACGGCGACCAGATGCCGGTGCACGTGCCGCTGTCCGCCGAGGCGCAGGCGGAGGCCCGCTTCCTCATGCTCTCCGCGAACAACCTGCTCAAGCCGGTGGACGGCAAAGCCGTCACCGTTCCGTCGCAGGACATGGTGCTCGGTTCCTTCTACCTGACGATCGACAAGGAAGGCGAGCCCGGCGAGGGCAAGTACTTCCGCGACTTCGACGAAGCGGTCATGGCGTATGAGAACGGGCTGCTCGGTCTGCACGCGCCGATCCGCGTCCGCGTCACCCGCGAGATCGACGGCACGGTGCAGAGCGGCATCATCAGCGCTACGCTCGGCCGCCTGATCTTCAACCGCGCCATCCCGCAGGATCTGCATTACGTCGACCGCAGCGACCCGGCGCACCTGTTCGATCTGGAGATCGACTTCGTCACCGGCTCCAAGCAGCTCGGCAACATCATCGACCGCTGCATCAAATACCACGGCTTCGGCGTCACCGCCAACATGCTCGACGAGATCAAGGCGATGGGCTTCAAGTATTCCACGAAGGCGTCCATCTCCATCTCCGTCGCCGACATGACGATCCCGCCGGAGAAGTACCAGCTCGTCGCCGCCGCCGAAAAGCGCGTAGAGAACATCGCCAAGCGCTTCCAGCACGGCGAGCTGACCGAGGACGAACGCTACCGCAACGTCATCCGCGTCTGGCAGGATACGACGAACGACGTCGTCGCCGCCCTCCAGAACAACTTCAACCGTTACAACCCGATCAAGATGATGAGTGACTCCGGCGCGCGCGGCAATATCACCCAGATGCGCCAGCTCGCCGGCATGCGCGGACTGATGTTCGCCACCTCCGGCAAGACGATGGAGATCCCGATCAAGTCCAACTTCCGCGAAGGTCTGAATATCCTCGAATACTTCATCGCCGCCCGCGGCGCCCGCAAGTCCCTGTCCGATACCGCCTTGAAGACCGCCGACTCCGGATACCTGACCCGCCGCCTCGTCGACGTGGCGCAGGAGGTCATCATCCGCGAGGAGGACTGCGGCACGACCCACGGTCTCGTCGTCCACGCGATCAAGGACGGCAACGAAACGATCGAACCGCTCAAGGACCGTCTGGTCGGCCGGTATACGATCGGTCCCGTCGTGCATCCGGAGACGGGCGAGGTCCTCGTCGAAGACAATACGATGATCACCGAGCAGCAGGCGAACGCCATCATCGACGCCGGCATCGAATCCGTTCTGATCCGCACCGTCCTCCAGTGCCGCGCCCGCCACGGCGTCTGCGCCCACTGCTACGGCGCCGATCTGGCGCATTCCACGCCGGTCGAGATCGGCGAGGCCGTCGGCATCATCGCCGCGCAGTCCATCGGCGAGCCGGGCACGCAGCTGACGATGCGTACCTTCCACACCGGCGGCGTCGCCGGCTCCGATATCACGCAGGGTCTTCCCCGCGTCGAGGAGCTCTTCGAGGCGAGAAAGCCGAAGAAGCCCGCCATCGTCGCCGAACACGCCGGCACCGTCACCATCCAGGAGAGCCGCCGTCTCCACACGGTCATCGTCAAGCCGGACGACGGAAGCCAGGACGAGGAATACCAGATCCCGTTCGGCATCCGCCTCGCCGTCGAAGACGGCGTCCACGTCCGCGAGGGACAGGAGCTCACCGAAGGGTACCGCGCGCCGCTCGACATCCTCCGCATCAACGGACTCGACGAGGTGTACGAATACATCCTCCTCGAGGTCCAGAAGGTGTACCGTTCCCAGAACATCGACATCAACGACAAGCACATCGAGGTCATCGCCCGGCAGATGACGCGCAAGGTCCGCATCGACGAGCCCGGCTCCGCCGACATGCTCTCCGGCACCACCGTCGATCTGACGGAGTACCAGGACGCCTGCGCCGAGATCGAGGCGCGCATCGCCGCGGGCGAGGTCGGCCTGACGCCGCCCGTCGCCGCCCCGATCCTGCTCGGCATCACGAAAGCCGCCCTCTTCACGGAGTCCTTCCTCTCCGCCGCCTCCTTCCAGGAAACGACGAAGGTGTTGACGGAAGCCGCCATCAAGGGCAAGGTCGACCATCTGCTCGGCCTGAAGGAAAACGTCATCATCGGCAAGCTGATCCCCGCCGGTACCGGCATGGAACGCTACCGCAACGTGGAGGTCACCCGGACGCAGTCCTACTCCGACTCGCTGCTCGCGGAGCTGGAGCAGGCGGCGCTCGCCTCCGAATCCCGCCGCGCGGAAGAAGAGGATGACGACGATCTCGACGATCTCTCCGCCGAGGACGAAAAGGCGGAGGACGACGAGGAGCTCGGCGACGACGATCTGCTCGCGCCCGACGACGCGGATGATCCCGAGGACGACGACGCCCCGGAACGCGGCGGCGACGACGCCTGACGCACCGAAACGACGCATCGAATCCCGCAGTGACCTGCGGGATTCCTGCGTTCTTCGGTGACAGACGCGCAAATTCCCCCGGAGGTCCCGAATAGAATTGTGCAAATCGGAGAAACTGTTTCTCATAAGAATTGCCGCTTGACAGAATACGGTTCCGATGCTATAATATTGCTGTACATTTATGGGTATATTTTTCTTTGCGCCATAAATGCGGAAAATCCCGGATACCTCGGCGGTTCCGCCGCCGGCGTATATAAACAAATATCACGACAGAAAGGAGAAAACAATGCCGACATTCAATCAGCTTGTGAAGCAGGGGAGAACCGACAAGGTCTACAAGTCGAAGGCTCCGGCGCTCCAGCGCGGGTTCAACTCGATCAAGGATAAGGCGATCGGGCAGAGCGCTCCGCAGAAGCGCGGCGTGTGCACCAAAGTGAGCACCACCACCCCGAAGAAGCCGAACTCCGCTCTCCGCAAGTTCGCCAAGGTCCGCCTGACCAACGGCATGGAGGCTACCTGCTATATCCCCGGCATCGGCCACAACCTGCAGGAGCACTCCGTGGTCCTCATCCGCGGCGGCCGTGTCCGTGACCTCCCCGGCGTCCGTTACCACATCATCCGCGGTACGCTGGACGCACAGGGCGTCGCCAACCGCAACCAGGCCCGTTCCAAGTACGGTGCCAAGCGCGCGAAAGCCAAGAAAGCTTAACTCGCCGCGCGCCTCGTAAGGCTTGTTCCCCGCGTGCGGGCGCACTGCTGTATCGTGACATTTTGTTTATATACGGCTGACGCTCACTCGCGCTCACGGGAGATTTCTTTCGAGTACCTATGATCTCATATTTAATGAAGGAGGGAAGTACAGTGTCGAGAAGAGGTCAGATTTCCAAAAGAGATGTGCTGCCGGATCCGCTTTACAATTCCAAGCTCGTCACCAAGCTGATCAACAATATCATGTATGACGGCAAGAAGGGCGTAGCGCAGACCATCGTCTATGACGCGTTCAAGATCGTCGAGGAAAAGGTCGGCGAGAATCCTCTGGACGTGTTCACCGCCGCTCTCGATAACGTCATGCCGGTTCTGGAAGTCAAGGCACGCCGCGTCGGCGGCTCCAACTACCAGGTCCCGATGGAAGTGCGCGCTGACAGACGTCAGACGCTCGGTCTTCGGTGGATCACCGCGTATGCGCGTTCGAGAGGCGAGAAGACCATGGCGGAGCGGCTTGCAGCGGAAATCGTCGACGCGAAAAACAGTATGGGCGGCGCATTCAAGAAGAAGGAAGACGTCCATAAGATGGCGGAAGCCAACAAGGCCTTCGCGCATTACAGATACTGATTTCCGCATAACCCCGCGTAAACCTGAAGGAGTTTCAATTCGAAAATGCCAAGAGAGTATTCCCTCGAGCGCACCAGAAACATCGGCATAATGGCCCATATCGATGCCGGCAAGACGACGACGACCGAGCGTATCCTGTACTACACCGGAAAAACCCATAAGCTCGGCGAAGTCCACGACGGCGCCGCTACTATGGACTGGATGGAGCAGGAGCAGGAGAGAGGCATCACCATCACTTCGGCCGCCACTACCTGTTTCTGGAACAATACGCGCATCAACATCATCGATACCCCCGGACACGTGGATTTCACCGTGGAGGTCGAGCGTTCCCTCCGCGTTCTGGACGGTGCCGTCACCGTCTTCTGCGCGAAGGGCGGCGTGGAACCGCAGTCGGAGACCGTCTGGAGACAGGCGGACATGTACAAGGTCCCGCGCATGGGCTACGTCAACAAGATGGACATCAACGGCGCCGATTTCTACCGCGTCGTCGGCATGATCCGTGAACGTCTCCACGCCAATCCCGTTCCGATCCAGCTCCCCATCGGCGCGGAAGCCGACTTCCGCGGCATCATCGATCTGATGACGATGGAAGCCGACGTCTATTACGATGATCTCGGCAAGGATATGCGTGTCGAGCCGATCCCGGCCGACATGCGGGAGAAAGCCGAAAAGTACCGCGCGGACATGGTCGAAGCCATCAGTGAAACGGACGACGTACTGTTCGAGAAGTACTGCAACGGCGACGAGATCTCCGTCGATGAACTGAAGGCTGCGCTCCGCCGGGCGACGATCAATAACCAGATCGTCCCCGTCGTCTGCGGCACTTCGTACAGAAACAAGGGCGTACAGAAGCTTCTGGATGCCATCGTGGACTATATGCCGGCGCCGACCGACATCCCCGCCATCAAGGGTACGAACCCGGAGACCGGCGAGGAGGAAGACCGCCACGCATCCGACGAGGAGCCCTTCTCCGCCCTCGCGTTCAAGATCATGACCGATCCGTACGTCGGCAAGCTCTGCTTCTTCCGCGTGTATTCCGGCGTCGTCCACGCGGGCGATACCGTGTACAATCCGGGCAAAGGGAAGCGCGAGCGCCTCGGAAGGATCGTGCAGATGCACGCGAACGACCGCCTCGATATCGATACCTGCTACGCGGGCGATATCGCCGCCGTCGTCGCCACCAAATTCACCACCACCGGCGACACCTTCTGCGATGAGAAGGCCCCCGTCGTCCTGGAAAGCATGGAATTCCCCGAACCGGTCATCCGTCAGGCAATCGAGCCGAAGACGCGCGCCGGTCAGGAGAAAATGAGCATCGCCCTCGCCAAGCTGGCGGAGGAGGATCCCACGTTCCGCGCCTACACGGATGAGGAGACCGGGCAGACCATCATCGCCGGGATGGGCGAGCTCCATCTGGAGATCATCGTCGACCGCCTGCTCCGCGAGTTCAAGGTCGAGGCGAACATCGGCAAACCGCAGGTCGCCTACAAGGAAACGATCCGCAAGACCGTCGATCACGAATGCAAGTATCGTCGGCAGTCCGGCGGCTCCGGCCAGTACGCGCACGTCAAGATGATCCTCGAACCGAACGAGCCCGGCAAGGGATACGAGTTCATCAACAACGTCACCGGCGGCGCGATCCCGAAGGAATTCATCGAGCCGGTGAATCAGGGCATCCAGGGCGCCATGCAGAGCGGCGTGCTCGCCGGCTACAACGTCGTGGACGTCAAGGTCACGCTGTACGACGGTTCGTTCCATGAAGTCGACTCCTCCGATCTCGCCTTCAAGATCGCCGGTTCCATGTGCTTCAAGGAGGCCATGCGCCTCGCCGATCCCGTGCTCACCGAACCGATCATGAAGGTCGTGACGATCACCCCGGACGATTACCTCGGCGACGTCATCGGCGACTTCAACTCGCGCCGCGGTCAGATCCATTCGATGGAGCAGCAATCCAACGGCGCCACGGAGGTCATCGCCTTCGTGCCGCTCGCGGAAATGTTCGGTTACGCGACCGATCTTCGGTCTAAATCCCAGGGACGCGCCCTGTATTCCATGGAACCGTCCCATTTCGCACCGGTCCCCAAGTCCATTCAGGACGACATAGTCAACGTCCGTGTGAAAAACAACTGATCCACAACAAAATTTTCAGGAGGATTTACAAATGGCAAAGGCAAAATTTGAGCGTACCAAGCCCCACGTGAACATTGGTACCATCGGTCACGTCGACCACGGCAAGACCACCCTGACCGCCGCAATCACGAAGTACCTCTCCCTCTCCAACGGCAGCGTCGAGTTCATGGCGTATGACCAGATCGACAACGCTCCCGAGGAAAAAGCCCGCGGCATCACCATCAACACCCGTCACGTTGAGTATGAGACCGCCAACCGCCACTACGCCCACGTTGACTGCCCCGGCCACGCCGACTACGTCAAGAACATGATCACCGGCGCTGCGCAGATGGACGGCGCGATCCTCGTCGTTGCCGCGACGGACGGCCCGATGGCCCAGACCCGTGAGCACATCCTGCTCGCCCGTCAGGTCGGCGTGCCCGCCATCGTCGTATATATGAACAAGACCGACCTCGTAGACGACGCAGAGCTCCTCGACCTCGTGGAAATGGAAGTCCGCGATCTTCTCAACGAGTACGATTTCCCGGGCGACGATCTTCCGATCGTCCGCGGTTCTGCCCGTGACGCCCTTGAGTCCCCCTCCAAGGACCCGAACGACCCTGTGTACGCCTCCATCGCGGAGCTCATGGAACAGGTCGATTCTTATATCCCGACGCCGGAACGCAAGGCCGACCTCCCGTTCCTGATGCCCGTTGAGGACGTCTTCTCCATCACCGGTCGCGGCACCGTGGCTACCGGTCGTGTTGAGCGTGGACAGGTCAGAATGGGCGACACCGTCGAGATCATCGGTCTGACCGATGAGAGACGCTCCACCGTCATCACCGGCGTCGAGATGTTCCGCAAGCTCCTCGACCTCGCTGAGGCGGGCGACAACGTCGGTCTGCTCCTCCGCGGCGTCCAGAAGAACGAGATCGAGCGCGGTCAGGTCCTCTGCAAGCCGGGCTCCATCCATCCGTACACCAAGTTCACCGGTCAGGTCTACGTTCTGACTGAAAAAGAGGGCGGCAGACAGAAGCCGTTCTTCGCCGGCTACCGTCCGCAGTTCTACTTCAGAACGACCGACGTTACCGGTACCATCTCTCTTCCCGCCGACGTTGAAATGTGCCGCCCCGGCGACCACGTCAACATGGACGTTGAGCTGATCACCCCGATCGCCATTGAGCAGGGTCTCCGCTTCGCTATCCGCGAAGGCGGCAGAACGGTCGGTTCCGGCGTCGTTTCCAAGTGCATCGACTGATCATCCGCACCGTGCGGGGAGGAACGCCCTGCGTTCCTCCCCGCCTCTTCTTTCCGCTTTTCGGGAACAGGTGTAATTCCTTACCGGTGGTGAGCGCACGGCGCAAGTCCACGAACGTCCTGTGGGACGCCGAACGGGTGTGATTCCCGTACCGACGGTAACAGTCCGGATGAGAGAAAAAACTTCCCGTTCCGCGCCGTCCTGCCGGACGACGCGCGCGGGATTTTCTTTTTCTCCCTTGTATATTACGAAGGGAGTTGTCTTTATGCCTTCCGTTACCTATCGTTCCGAGAAAAAAACGCGCACGCTCGTCGCCGTCGGTCTCTTCGCCGCACTTGCGTACGTCTGCTGTCTTCTCTTCCACTTCCGTCTCAGTTTTCTGACCTTCGACCTCAAGGACGCCGTGATGACGATCGGCGCCATGCTCTTCGGTCCCTTGTACGGGCTGGCGACGACGCTCATCGTTTGCCTGATCGAAATGTTCACCGCCAGTACGACCGGGCTGTACGGTCTCGTGATGAATATCCTCTCCAGCGTCTCCTTCGTCTGCGTAGGCAGCGCGATCTACGTCCGACGCCGTACCCTGTCCGGCGCCGTGATCGGCATGGGCGCCTCGGTCGTCGCCATGGTCGCCGTGATGATGGCTGCCAATCTCCTCATCACGCCGTATTACATGACCTCGCTGTCGCCGGAATCGGCGATGACCGCCGCCGACGTCGCAAAAATGATCCCGACGCTCCTTCTCCCCTTCAATCTGACGAAGGCGGTCTTCAACGCCGCGCTGGTCTTCCTTCTCTATAAACCGATCTCCACCGCGCTCCGGCACGCCGGATTCTCCTCCGCGGCGTCCGCGCCGGATGCCGCGCCGGCAGCCCAAAAAAGATTCCGTCTCGCGGTGCCGATCGTCGCCGCGGTCGTCGCTGCCGCTGCGCTCCTCTATTTCTTCTTCATCCTCAGCGGGAGTTTTTCCTTCGCGTAAAGCCGCCCCCGCGCGTTGCCGTCGTCCCCAAGGAAGGAGGTCCGCATGGAAACACTGCGCGAATATTTCGCCGTTTTCTTCTGCTCCATGGTCCCGGTGCTCGAACTGCGCGCCTCCATCCCGCTCGGCGCCGGCTTTGAGCTGCCGTGGGTCCCGACCTTTCTCGTCAGTGTCGTGGGGAACATGCTCCCCGTCCCTTTCATCCTCCTGTTCATCCGCCGGATCATCGCCTGGATGCACACGACGACCCGGCTCCGCCCCGTCGCCGAATGGCTGGAGAAGAAGGCCGCCGGGCACTCCGACCGCGTCAAGGAATACGCCTCGCTCGGACTCGTGCTCCTCGTCGGCATCCCCCTGCCGGGCACCGGCGCGTGGACCGGCGCGCTCGTCGCTGCGCTGCTCGGCATCCGCATGAAGTATGCGCTGCCCGCCATTTTCGCGGGCGTGCTCCTCGCCGGATTCATCGTTTCCGGCGTCTGCTACGGTTTCCTTTCGTTTTTGTCCTTCCTTGTGTGAAGGCTCCCCGGATCGTGAAAAATCGCCGGTTTTTTCGCAAAACGGGCGATTTTCTCTTGCTTTTGCGCGCCGTATATGCTATACTATATACGCGGTGCGGATGATCCCGCGCCGCGTCCCCGATTCTTATCAAGAGTGGCGGAGGGACCGGCCCTATGATGCCCGGCAACCTACCGATCGTTCGGCAAGGTGCCAATTCCCGGAGATAAGAGTTTGCGTCGATCCGTATTCTTCCGATTGCCTCAGACTCTGCGGGGCGATCTTCTTTTTTTGCCCGATCCGACGCGGACAGAAAGGACTTCTATGAAACGCTTCTTCACTTCCGAATCCGTCACGGAGGGACATCCGGACAAGATCTGCGATCAGATCTCCGACGCCATCCTCGACGAATACCTCCGGCAGGATCCGCTCGCGCGCGTCGCGTGCGAAGCGACCGCCACGACGGGCATGATCTTCGTGCTCGGTGAGATCACCTCGAAAGCGTCCGTCGATATCCAGAAGACGGTGCGCGATACGGTGCGCTCCATCGGCTACGACGGTGCCGACTACGGCTTCGACGGCAATACGTGCGCCGTCCTCAATTCGCTGCACGAACAGTCCCCCGATATCGCGCAGGGCGTGGACTGCGCGCTCGAAACGCGCGCGGGCGACGCTTCCCGCTTTGATATCGGCGCGGGCGATCAGGGACTCATGTTCGGCTACGCGTGCAGTGAGACGCCGGAACTGATGCCGTATCCGATCTCCGCCGCGCACGCGCTCGCCCGCCGTCTCGCGGCGGTGCGCCGCGACGGGACGCTTCCCTATCTCCGTCCGGACGGAAAGACGCAGGTGACCGTCGAATACATCGACGGCAGACCGGCGCGCATCGACACGATCGTCGTCTCCTCCCAGCACAGTCCGGACGTCTCCCTCGCCGAGATCCGGGAAGGCATCATCGAACACGTCATCCGTCCCACGCTCGATCCGGCGCTCCTCGATGAAGACACGGTGATCCACGTCAACCCGACCGGGCGTTTCGTCATCGGCGGGCCGCACGGAGACAGCGGTCTGACCGGCCGCAAGATCATCGTCGATACGTACGGCGGATACTCCCGTCACGGCGGCGGCGCCTTCTCCGGCAAGGATCCGACGAAGGTCGACCGCTCCGCCTCCTACATGGCGCGCTGGATCGCCAAGAACATCGTCGCCGCCGGACTCGCCGAGCGCTGCGAAGTGCAGATCGCCTACGCCATCGGCGTCGCGCATCCGGTCTCCGTGCTCGTCGACACCTTCGGCACCGCCCGCATCCCCGAGGAGACGATCGCCGACTACACCGCGCAAAACATCGACCTCCGCCCCGCCGCCATCATCGAGCGGCTCGGCCTCCGCCGTCCCATCTACCGCCCGCTCGCCGCGTACGGTCACATGGGACGCGAGGAACTCGGCGTACCGTGGGAGGCGCGCGATCTCGCGCCCGTCCTGCGCGAAGCACTCCTCTGACAGACTGCCGTTCCGGCTCCCGCCGGAACGGTTTTCTCTTCTTTTCCGCGTGATTTCCGTTTTTTTCGCGTCAAATGGCGGCACGTCCCCCGAAATGTTCGCATATCTCTTTTCATTTGCGCAAAAATCTGCTATAATGTACGTGACTGAACTTACGAAAGGCTTGATTGCATATGGCAGGCGAACGCCGAAAGCACATCCGCAATTTTTCCATCATCGCGCACATCGATCACGGGAAGTCCACGCTGGCCGACCGGATCCTCGAATTCTCGAATACCGTGCAGCAGCGCGATATGGAAGAACAGCTTCTGGACAACATGGATCTTGAGCGGGAGCGCGGCATCACCATCAAAGCGCGCGCCGTCCGGATCTCCTACAGCGCGCCGGACGGAGAGACGTACGAGCTGAACCTCATCGACACGCCCGGGCACGTCGACTTCAACTACGAAGTCTCCCGTTCGCTCAACGCGTGCGAAGGCGCGCTGCTCGTCGTCGACGCGACGCAGGGGATCCAGGCGCAGACGCTCGCCAACGCCTATCTGGCGGTGGACGCGGGGCTGGAGATCGTTCCCGTCATCAACAAGATCGACCTCGCCTCCGCCGATCCGGATCGCGTCATCCGGGAGATCGAGGACGTGATCGGCATCCCCGCCGAGGGCTGCCCGCGCATCTCCGCCAAGACGGGGCTGAACATCCCCGACGTCATGGAAGCGATCCTGCGGGACATCCCCGCGCCCCAGGGCGACGAGAACGCGCCGCTCCGGTGCCTGATCTTCGATTCCGTCTACAACAGCTATCTCGGCGTCGTCGTCTACGTGCGCGTCAAGGACGGCACGGTGCGCGCCGGGGACCGCATCCGCCTCATGAGCACCGGCGCGGAATTCGACGTCGTCGAGGTCGGATATATGGATCCCTTCGGGCTGAAGCCGCTCGACGTCCTCTCCGCCGGCGACGTCGGCTATATCACCGCCTCCATCAAGACGGTATCCGATACCCGCGTCGGCGACACGATCACCTCCGCCGCAAACGGCGCGGATACGCCGCTGCCCGGCTTCAAGAGCGTCCTCCCGATGGTCTACGCCGGGATCTATCCGGCGGACGGCGCCCGCTACGGCGAGACGAAGGACGCGCTCGAAAAATTGCAGCTCAACGACGCCGCGCTCGTCTTCGAGCCGGAGACCTCCGCCGCGCTCGGCTTCGGATTCCGCTGCGGCTTTCTCGGACTCCTCCACATGGAGATCATCGAGGAGCGGCTGGAGCGGGAATTCAATCTCGATCTCATCACGACGGCGCCGTCCGTCATCTACGAGGTCACGCTCCACGACGGGACCGTCGTGCGCGTCGACAACCCGTCGAACTACCCGGCGCCGGAGACGATCGAATTCGCCGCGGAGCCGATCGTCGCGGCGAACATCATCACCCCGACGGAGTACGTCGGCAATATCATGGATCTCTGCCAGGACCGGCGCGGCACCTTCATCGACATGAAGTATATCGACGACGGCCGCGCGGAGCTCCACTACAAGCTCCCGCTGAACGAGATCATCTACGATTTCTTCGACACGATGAAGAGCCGCACGAAGGGCTACGCCTCGCTCGACTACGAGCTTGCCGGGTACGAGCCGAGCGAGCTCGTCAAGCTGGATTTCCTTCTCAACGGCGAGATCGTCGACGCGCTGACCTTCATCGTTCACAAAGACAAGGCGTACCCGCGCGCGCGAAAGATCGCCGAGAAACTGAAGGACAATATCCCGCGCCAGCTCTTCGAGATCCCGATCCAGGCCGCCATCGGCTCGAAGATCATCGCGCGCGAGACGGTCAAGGCGCTGCGCAAGGACGTCCTCGCCAAATGCTACGGCGGCGACATCACCCGCAAGAAGAAGCTGCTCGAGAAGCAGAAGGAAGGCAAGAAGAAGATGCGGCAGCTCGGATCCGTGCAGGTCTCGCCGGAAGCGTTCATGGCGGTACTGCGGCTGGACGATGAATCGTGAGGTGCCCGATGCAGACGATGGACAAAAAACGGCTCGGGCTGTACCTGCACATCCCGTTCTGCCGTTCCAAATGCGCCTACTGCGACTTCTTCTCGCTCGTGCCCTCAAACGAAGATCTCGTCGAGCGCTACATCAACGCGCTCATACTGCACATGCATTCCTACCGGACCGGCGCGAAGGACTACGCGCCGGACACCGTCTTCATCGGCGGCGGGACGCCGACCTCGATCGGCACCGACATGCTGCTCAAGCTGATCCGCGCCGTCCGCCGGAATTTCTCCGTGATCCGGGGAGCGGAATGGACGGTGGAGGCGAATCCGGCGACCGTCGACGTCGCCATGCTGAACCGCCTGCGCCGCGCCGGCGTCAACCGGCTGAGCATGGGGCTCCAGAGCGCGAACAACAACGAACTCGCCGCGCTCTCCCGCATCCACCGGCGGCAGGATTTCGAGGCGAGTTTCCGCGCCGCGCGCCGCGCGCGGATCGGGAACATCAACGTCGATCTGATGTTCGGCATCCCCTACCAGACACGGCAGAGTTTTCTCAAAACGCTGCGGTACGTCGTGCACCTCGGTCCGGAGCACGTCTCTTTGTACGATCTGATGCTGGAACCGGGAACGCAGCTGTACGCGCAGCGGCAGACGCTTCCCTTCCCGAGCGAAGACGAGGAGGTCGACATGTACCTCACCGCCGTCGATTTTCTGGCGCAGCACGGGTACGCGCAGTATGAGATCTCGAATTTCGCGCGGCCGGGATACATGTGCCGCCACAATCTCAAATACTGGAACTGCGAAGAGTACCTGGGACTCGGCGTCGCCGCGCATTCCTTCTTCATGGGGAACCGCTTCTCCTTCATCCGCAATCTCGATCGGTACATGAACGGACTGGAGATCCCCTCCTCCGCGATCCGCCTGACCGATCAAAACGACGCGGTCTCCCCGCGCGAGCGGCTCGGCGAATACATCATGCTCCGTTTCCGCCTCGCGGCGGGGCTGAACGTGAGGGAGTTCGCCCGTCTCTTCGGCGTCTCCTTCGAGCAGCTGTACGGGCGCAAGATGCAGCCGTACATCCAGGGCGGCTACGCCACCTATAAAAACGGCGTCTACGCGCTGACGCCGAAGGGCATGTTCGTGTCCAATTACATCCTCTCGGATATCCTCGAGTTCGCAGACCTCGGGCAGATCAATATGTTCGACGGCACGAGATGAGCGCCGTCCGTCCATTATGACAAAGGAGAAAAAACAATGACAAAAGCAGCATGGATCGGGACCGAAGACTGGCTTGGGAAGGTATACTCCGCCTCTCTGCGCGAAAAACTGGAGAGCGAGCTGGAATTCCCCATTCCGGAGATCCTCACGCCGCAGAGCCTCGAAAAGTACCGGGATAAGACCGAACGGATAGAGTATCTGTTCTCCACGTGGGGCATGCCCATCCTGTCCGAGGAGGAACTCGCTTTCTATTTCCCGTCGCTCAAAGCGCTCTTCTACGCGGCGGGCTCCGTGCAGGCGTTCGCCCGCCCGTTCATCGCGCGCGGGATCGCGGTGTGCAGTGCCTGGGCGGCGAACGGCGTCCCGGTCGCGGAGTTCACCTTCGCGCAGATCCTCCTCGCCAATAAGGGCTACTTCCATCTCATGCACCTGCCGGGCGCCGGTCCGGACTGGTGCACGGACCGCGACTCCGTCCGCTACGACGGGAACTTCGAGACGAAAGTCGGGATCATCGGCGCGGGCATGATCGGCAAGATGGTCATCGAGCGTCTGCACACACTGAACAAGGTCGAGATCCTCGTCTTCGATCCGTTCCTGCCGGACGAAAAAGCCGCCGCGCTCGGCGTGCGCAAGGTACCGCTGACGACGCTCTTTGAGGAATGCTCCGTCATCTCCAATCATCTGGCGAACAACGAACAGACGAAGGGGATGCTGAACGCGGACTGCTTCGGGCGGATGCTGCCGTACGCCGTCTTCATCAATACGGGACGCGGCGCGCAGGTCGTCGAGGCGGATCTCATCGCCGCGCTGAAGGCGGAGCCGCAGCGCTTCGCGCTCCTCGACGTCACGTGGCCGGAGCCGCCGGAAGCGGACTCCGAGCTGTACCGGCTGCCGAACGTCCTCCTGACGCCGCACATCGCCGGTTCGTACCACAACGAGATCCACCGCATGGCGGAGTACATGTACGACGAGTACCGCGCCTACGAGGAGGGCCGTCCTCTCCGGTACGCCGTCACGATGAAGATGCTCGAGACGATGGCGTAACGAGCATTGTACGAGCATACGGAAAAGCTGATCTGCACGTCAGCGTGCTCGTGCGCGAATTGCCTTCGCGGACAGCCGTCCGCGATCCCGCCTCAGGGCGGGAACCGGCAATTCCAAGGTAAATCTTCTCAAACCAACCAAAATCGCATAGACAAGATCGGAGGGAGCGCGCACGCGCTCCCTCCGCCGTTTTATACGCCGAGCTTCTTTTTGAGGAACTGTCCCGTGTAGGAATACGGCACGGCGGCGATCTCCTCCGGCGTGCCGGACGCGATCACCGTGCCGCCGGCGTCTCCGCCCTCCGGACCCATGTCGATGATATAGTCCGCGACCTTGATGACGTCCAGATTGTGCTCGATCACGAGCACGGAATTCCCCGCCTCGACGAGCTTCTCGAGGATCTCGATCAACCGCCGCACGTCCGCGGAATGGAGTCCCGTCGTCGGCTCGTCGAGCACGTAGAACGTCCGTCCCGTCGAGCGCTTCGAAAGCTCCGTCGACAGCTTCACGCGCTGCGCCTCGCCGCCGGAGAGCGTCGTGGCGGACTGTCCGAGTTTCACGTATCCGAGCCCGACGTCGCGGATCGTCCGCACGCGGGATGCTATGCGCGGAATGTCCTCGAAAAACGTGCACGCCTCCTCCACCGTCATGTCGAGCACGTCCGCGATGCTCTTGCCCTTGTACTTGACCTCCAGCGTGTCCCGGTTGTAGCGCGCGCCGCGGCAGACGTCGCAGCGGACGTACACGTCCGGCAGAAAGTGCATCTCGATCCGTTTGACGCCGTC
>JAEEGL010849909.1_pt1 | contig 15243 bp, 5 predicted proteins | sample 9134231 | NCBI WGS metagenome assembly JAEEGL01 (sample SAMN16246548, study PRJNA631951) | gut metagenome | biome: gut microbiome; feature: rumen; material: fiber-attached | host: Bos | place: Iran: Karaj | collected 2018-10 | reverse complement strand
GTCTCTATCAATACGAAATTTATTTAAAATATGAAAACCGTTTTTTTTAATATAATCATTATTACCTAAAAATTCTTTTGTGTTTAAATCATGTGGAATTTCATTAAATTCACAAATATTATTGAAATTTTTATTGTTTTCTTCATAAGAATTTTTGAATATTTTAAATGAAAATTTGAATAAAAAATAATCAATTTTGTATTGAAAATTGTTTAAATAATTAAAATTTTCTGGTAATTTTGGAATATTATTAATTTCATAAATCCAAATTCGCATGAATGAATTATTTGGAATTAAACGTTTAATAATGAAACTATTGAATTTTTTAGTGCCTGAAATGCAAAGAAAAGAACAAATTGGTGATTTTATATTTAATAAATTTGGATCATTAAAAATTGAATTTAAATTTTTTTGTGAAAAATCGCCTTTTTGTTTTAATTCGTTTATTTTATCATTAAAATAATTCGTATTTAAAATTTCTATTAAAATATTTAAATTATTATTAATAAATTTCGATTGAATTTCAAATTCGAATTTAAATTCTTCATTAATAAAATCTGGAATGTAAAAATATTCATAATAAATGAAATTTAATAAATTATTATTAAAATTATTATTATTATTATTTTTATAAATAAAATCTTTAAAAATTCCATCTTTAAAATTCAAATAGAAATTTTTTTCATAATCAAAAACATTTTTTTCAAACAAATTTCCAAACAACATTTTTTTATCATCAACATTAAAATTCTCAAATTTCATATTAAAAACATTAAAATTATTCTTATTAATTTCATTATTAACAACATCAATTTCATTTTTTTCTTTACTAACAACTTCAAATTCCATTTCTAATAAAATATTTTTACATTCATCTTCATTTTTAACAAAATTTTCATCATTATTATTATTATTAAATTCCTTCACATTAAAAATCGCATGATAATTTCCTTTATCAAAAATCACATTAATAAAACTTCCAAAATTATTAAATTCATTAATTTCTTCGCTTTGAACAATTAAATTATCAACATCATCAACAACATAAACAACAACATTAAAATTTCCAAAACTTTCAATGTAAATTTTAACATGCGTAATTTCATTCAAATTAAAATACATCACATGATTTTTCTGCTCCAAATTCAAAACAGAAAATTTTTCATTTATATGAAAATTCCCATCCAAATTTAAATAACCAAAAGTATTTAAATTCGAAGGAATAAAATTAAAATCACATTTATTTTCAGGCGAATGAATAATTTTCGAATATTTGTATTTTTTTCTTTCATAATAATAATCATCCACATTCAAATCAACACAATTCGGATATTTTTTATTAACATCAGCACAAACATCACAAAATTTCCCATCAAAATTTTTATCACACAAACATTGAACATTATCATCATCATTTTTAGCATCAGAATTTAAATTAAAATTATTAAAATCATTTTTTATTTTACAAACTCCATTTTTATTACAATAATTATTATTACAATTTTCTTGTGAAATGCATTTGCCATTCAATTTATAAAATCCTTCAATGCAATCGTAACAAAAATTTCCTTTGTAAGGTTTTTTACACAAACATTGTTTTTTATTGAATGGGTCGCATTCGTAATTTGAAATTACCATTTTTGGATTGCATTCGCATGTTAATGTACAAAATTTATGTTCGTTTGGTTCGTCGGAAATTATTAAATCTGTTTTGTTAATTTCGCTCATTAAAAAAGATAAATTATATTTTAATTTGTAGCATGTGTTTGATGATAAAGTTTTTTCATTGAAAATTATGTTGAATGTGTCTTTGTTTAAATTAATGTAATTTGGATAAAGAACATTTTTTGATTTTATGTATGAATTTATGTTTTTTAACATGTCGAAAAAATTTGAAGTTAAAAAATTTTGGTAAATTTCGATTGGTTCTAAAAAAAATGTGTGATTTAAAGGAAAAGTTGATTTTTTTAGTTTTTTATTTATATTTTTACTGAATTTAATAAAAATACTCAAACGTTGATTTATTCGTTGATTTGTTCTTGCGTAAGGAATCACATTAACAATTTGATTAATGTTTTCGAAACTTTGTAAAATTCCATTTTGATCGAAAACATTTCTAATGATTTTATTAACTTGAATGTTTAAATCAAAAACAAAAAAAATTTTATTAATATTGAAATTATTTTTTTTTTCATAAATTAATTGTAAAATTTGATTTGATAAAACACTTTGAGTGATTGATAATAAATAATTTCCTTTTGTTAAAATTGTGCTAATTTTTGAATAAATTTTTTTTCCATTGTTTTCATTTTCATCGTCTGTTAAAATTTCGCTTATTAAATAATTGCTTTTTGAATGAATCGTGCCATTTAAAAAAAATATTGTAATTTCAATGTTATTATTAATAAAATAATATTCGCAATCAATGTTAAAATTCATGTCTTCATTTACAATTAATTTTATATTAAATTCAAAAGGTTCATTAATAAAACCATCTGAAATTTTTCCTGTGTAATTTTTCTTATTTTTATTATTATTATTAAAAACTCGTTTGAATTTGAATTTATTTTTATTCAAAATCGAATTCGCATTAATCGCAAAAGTTTTTTGATTAAAATTGCTATTTAAAAAAATCATATCATTTTCATTTCCATTTAAAATTATTTGATTCACTGGAAGAATTTCAATAAAATTTTCATTTTCATTACTCAAATCATAAATAACATTATTAAAAGGTTGAATTTCAATTTTTAATTGATATTTATTACAATAAAAATTCAAATCAAAATGTTCAATTTTTAAATAATAAACATTTTCTCTTGGCATTAATCGCATAATAAAACTTTCAATATTTTCTTTTCCTTCTGTTTTAATAATACTATTTTCATCATTTTTATTATAAAACAATTTCAAACTCGCACGATTTTTTCCCTTTGAAATAAACATAATTCTAATCAAACTTTCTTCATAAATCGCAAACGAAGTAAATTCAATTTCATTATTAACTTTCAATATTTTATTATAAATTAATGATCCATCACTTTTTTGTTTAATAAACAACTTTTCATTCAAAATCGGAACATTATTTTTAAAATCATAACAATTCGAATTCCAATTGAAAATAAATTTATCATTTTCATTTGAATTTTCACAAAAAGGATAAAAATTATCTTTATTTTTACATTCATTACAAAACGCAATTGTTGGATAGCCATTTTTCGTGCTGAAATTTTCATTACAAACACAAGGATTTTTTAAATTAATGTCATAAGGATCGAAAATTGAATCTGGAACTTTACAATAACCATTTCCAGAACATGTTTCTTCATCAGAACATTTCATTTCAGACAATGTTGATAAAATACATGTGTTTTTATTTGATTTTATGTAGTTTTCTATACAAAATTCACATTGATTTCCTGTGTATGGAAATTTGCATATGCATTTTGAATTTGCTCCGCAAATGTAATTTGCGTTTAAATTACAGTCACATTTTTCTAAACAAAATAAAAAATTTTCGGATGAAATTAAATTATCTGTTATTATTTGATTATTTTCGAAATTGTTGTTTATGTTGTAATAATTGTTGTAAAATAATTTGTAACAATTTTTGGGTAAAAATCCATTTTCGTTGTTAATGTTAAATGAAAATGTTAATGAATCGGAATTTGAAATGTAAATAAAATTAGGGAAAATTCGATTATCATCGAAATTATTTGTATAAAATTCATCGAATTTTTGTAAATAAATTAAATTTTTGTAATTTTTTATATTATTTTCATTAATATTTTCATCTTTAAAAGCTAATTTCACATTTATATTTAAAACATCACCAAAATGAATATTATTTTTACTATGAGGAAAAATACTAATAATACTATTTTTATTTAAATCATCATTGAAATTTTTTAAATCTTTTATTTCAAAATCTAAATAATTTTCACTATCAAAATTAATATTTTTTTTAGGAAGAATCACACTATTTAAAGTTAAATAAAAAGAAAAACATAAATTATTAATTTCATTTGGTAGAATTTCTTTCAAAATTTCATAAAAAATATTATGAAAAGTAAGTTTTAAAATATAATTTCCTTCATTTAATTTAATATTAATTCTTTTATTAATAATAATTCCATTCACATTATTATTATTATCATTTTTTTCAATAGTTTCATCACCAATTTTATAAATATTATTAATATTTCTAAAATTATTATTATTATTTTTATCATTAAATAAACTAACATCCATAAAATTATTACTATGAACATATTTTAAATTAACATACAAATTCACAGGAAAATTAATTTTTAAATTAATAATTTTTTCTAAATTTCCTGTTTCTAAATTTTTATTAAAACCTTTTTCATTAGAAACAATAGAATTATATTCAAAATATTTATTTTCATTAATTTCTATTACAAAAGGAATAATATTATAATTATTATCATTACAATTCATTTCAATATTTAAATAATTTTTTAGCGGAATTATTGAAAATAACATTTTATATGTTTCACATTTAGATAAAATTTTATCGAATGTTATGTCTAAAGCGAAATTTTTAGAAGAAAAATTTTCTTTTTTTTTTTCTTCTTTTTTTTCTAAATTAAAATAAAAATTTTCAATGTCATCAAACATTAAATCAAAATTTTCTTCTTCATCTTCATTTTTATTATTAATAACTAAAATTAAATAGCCATTTAATTTATTATTATTTCGATTTGTTTCGCTGAAAAAAAAATCATTTTCATTAAAAATTTGTATTAAAATATTATTATTATTAATTTTGTATTGTGGAAGAATTTGAATAATTAAAATCGATTTTTTTAATATTCGAAATTTCGTACGAACATTCGGCGAAATTTTTGGTAAAATAAATTCATCATAAAAAAACATTTCGCCTGTTTCAATATTTTGATAATTAAATAAAGTATTAATTTCATTATTTAAATTATTATTATCGATAATTAAATTATTTTTATTATAATCTAAATAAAATTGAGTCGGTAATTTTTTATTAATTTTACACATTTTTTTATTAAAAAAATAAATTTTATCTTCTTCATAAAAAGACAAAGAAAATGTTATTAAAGAACAAATGTTAATATTTGAATAAGAACGTGAATAAATGTTAATTTCGTAATTTTGATTTGGCAAAGTAGAAAAAATCAACCAAATAAAATTGTCTTGTTTTATTATTGAATAAGGAATTTCTCTTTTTCGATTATTATTATTATTTTTATAAACTTTGAATGTAAATAAAGAATCAAAATATAAATTTGTTATTATTTCTAACATAAATTTTCCGTTTTTTAAAGAATTTTTACTACTTGCAATAAAAGAAGTAATTAATTTTTCTGTTTCTTCTTCATTTTTTTCATTTAAATTCAAAACACTTCCTTTTTTATAACTAGGAAATTTAATTAATTTATTAGAAAAATCTGTGTTAATTTCAATGTTATGAAAATTTTCAAAACCATCATAAACGCAATTATTTTCATCAGTAATTTGCTCAAAATTTTTAATTTCATTTATAGGAATAATACTAATCAAAACATCAAAATAATAACATAAATACGCATATTCATCATCTTCATTATCATTAACATAAAAATAATTTTTATTTTCATTCAACAAAAATTCAAATTCTAATGTGTATTTTCCTTTCTCTAAACTAATTAAAAAATAATTATTTTTTCTTCCTTTTTTACTCAAAATTTTATTAACATTTTCTTTTTCTTCTTTATATAAAACAATATTATTATTTAAATTAATATTATCTTCATCAGGCAAATAAAATTTAAACAAAGATTTTTCTTTCAACTCAAATTTTTTACTCATTTTTTCATTTTTTATTTTAAATCTCTGAAAATTACTCAATGTAAAAGAAGTATCGTAATTTAACCATCCAGGAACATTTAAATTATCAGGCATTTCAATAAAAGGACAATTTTCGTTTTTTTCTTTCAAATTTTTAGAAAAATATAAAAATCCTTTATTTTCAATCACAATTTTCACATTATAAAAAACACATAATTTATTATCAATTTGATTAGCATAAACATTATTAATAAATTTATTATTAATTCCGAAAGAAATTGAATAAAATCCACTTGTTAATAATAATCCTCTAATAACGTAAATATTTTCATCTTCAATTTCTTGCGACGCGATTAATTCTTTAATTAAAATATTGTTATTATTTTTTTTATCTTCAATTTCGCCGTAATAATAAATTTTCGCATATAAATTCACAGGCAAAGCAAACGAACTTTCTATTAAAACTGTGATTCTCGCTAAATCTGTGCTAATTTTAAAATCATAATTAAAATCCATTGAATGTTTTGATTGATAAGGATAAATAAATAAATTTTTTTGATTATTAATATTAAAAGTTTTTTCTTCTTCATCAATTAAATTTTTACTATCATCATTAAAAAAATCATAATAAAAATCATTTTCACTTTCTTTGTATTTATAAAATTTATCTTCATCAATGTATCTTTGAATTATTATTTCTTCTTTTTTGGGAATTTTTATATTACAAATATTATTATTATTATTTATTTGATTGTTGTTTGTTATTGAAATGTCTAATGTGATTGTTTTACAATTTTCAAAGAATTTTTTATTGTTATTTTCAAATTTAATTTCATAATTACTATTTTCTTTTAAAATGTAATAAAAATAATAAATCGAAGTTTTTTCGCCTTCTTCTGAAATTTCTTTTTTCGCTGTTGTTATAATATTATTATTCTTTTTTAAACTCACTGTTAAAATTCCAATGTCATTTGGATTTTCGTATTGCATTCGAAATTTTAATAAAAACTTCGAATTTAATTTATTTTTAATAAAAATTGAATAATTTTTATAGGGAATTAAAATATGATGATTAAAATATGTAAATTCATTCAAATTTTTATCAATATTAATTTCGTTTGGTAATTTATGAAATTTTTGAAAATTACATTCCCAATTTTTTTTATAATTTTTATTCAATAAAATCGTATTAATTTTTAATTTAAAAATCACACATTTCGGTAATAAATCAATTTTTAATTTATTTTCATCAGAAAATTGATTCAAACTATGAACTAATAATAAAATGTATTTTCCTTTCGTTAATTTCAAACTCAGAAAATTTCTATGCAATAAAAACTTTCTATAATACAAATTTTCTGAAAATTTATTATTGAACATTTCATTAAAACTATTCAAAGGTAAAATAATTGGTATTATTATTCCAGGAATAAAATTTTCTACCAAACAATCAATGTAAAAATTAATATCAGTTTCAACTTCGAAAGTTTTATTTGAAATTATTCTAAAATTTTCATCTTTTAATAAAAAACTTTCATCTAAATCATTAAAAACAAAAATATTGTTACTTATTATTTCATATTCGCCATTTTTTAAATAATTATTTTCATTTTTATGCTCTAATGAAAATTTTTCTAAAAACATTTCAATTTCATTTTCATTATTGTTATTATTTAAACATTCATTTTTATTTAAAAAATTATTCGAAAAAAAAGTTTTTAAATATTCATATTTTCCAATGCTCATTTTTAAATAATAAATCTCACATTTTTTTCTTTCATTTTGTAAAAATAAACTATCTTTATAATCAAAATAAATACTATAAACTTTTCCTTTCAACAAAGGTAAAAATAAACTACTCATTCCGCCCCAAAATGAACTAACACTATAAAAATTTTTAATAACACTTTCTTTATTTTCAACTTCATAAACTTTAATATTAATATTATTTCCATCCGCATAATATGTATTTAATCTTAAAATATAGTCATCATCTTTAGGAATCGAAATATAAATTTCATCATATAAATCTATCATATTAAAAGAAATGTCTCCTTTATATTCGAAATAATTGTTGTTTAAAGAAAATAAAAAATTCAAATTTTTTGGAATTTTTTTTCCAATGCAATTGTATTGACTTATGAATTTTTTTACGTATTTTATTTTCAATTCACATGAAATTGGATAATTGTAAATATTATTGTCGTTTAATATGGAATTTTCGTTTATGTCTATTATTAATAATTCATAATTTCCTGGAGGAAGAATTGATTCTAATGCGATTAAATTTTTTGATATTTTTTTTGATAAAATACATTTATTTTCATATAAACATGTTAAATTTTTTAAGGAATTTTTATTGTTTTTGTTTATTAAAAGAAAACGTAAACTTCCACCAAGAAGAAATTCAGTAAACATATGAATTTTAAAAAAATATTTTTTAACTGAAAATCTTTGTTCTATTTCTTCATTTTCTTCATTTGTATTATTATTATTTTCATTTGTATTATTATTATTTTCATTATTATTTTCATTATTTTCATTATTATTTTCTTTATTTTTTTCATTATATTCAACCGAATCAATTTCTTCACTTTCAGGAATATAAACATCAAAATATTTATAAACATTTATATTATATTTATTATAATATTCATTATCTATTTCAGTATTTATTTTATACGCATTTAAAGGTTTTTTATATTTCTTTTCAAACAATTCTTCTCCTTTTAATTTCAAATTCGTATATCTTAAATTATAAATAAAATCAAAAATATCTTTATTTAATAATTCTATATTTTTATTTTCTCTTTTTATATTTTCCAATCTATTTAAATAATGTTCATAATTTTCATAAGAAAATTCAAATTGCATGTAAGGTTCATTACAAAAACTATCTTCATTAATAGTGTTTTTAATATCGATATTCATAAAATCTTCTTCAGGAATTACATTATAAATTTTTATATACAATTCACCTTGAAATAATTTATTTTTTTCATATATGTTATAATCAAATGGAATGTTACTAAAAGCAAAATTTTGTTCATTTACAACTGAATCTCCGTTTTTAAATAATAAATTTATTTTAATTCTTGCATGAATTGGTGTTATTTGAAGTTTTAATATTGATGGTGATGGAATGTTAATTTTCATTGTCATTGTTGGAAGGTCATCGTAATCAGTTAAAAAAAAATAATTAAATGAATGAACTTTTGGAAGAAGTTGATAATTTGGGATTAAATTACTAAAATCGTTTGGGTAGTTTGCTACTTTATTGCAACTTAGAGATGATGTTAATTTTGGATAGGTTAATAATATTGAAAATATGAATAAAAAAGAAATATTATTAAATTTAATGTATGACATTTTTAAATTTGGATATTATTAATTATTAATTTATTATTTATAAAAGTTTAAAACTTTAAAATTAATTTTAAATAAATTTTTTTAGATTTCTTATTAAAATTATATTTAAAATTCATTTTAAAAAATTTAAATGAAAAACTTTGTTTTTTAAAATATATTTTTTCATATTATAAATATAAATTTAAAATTAAATATTTTCAAATTAAAAATTAAAAAATAAAATTAAATTAAATAAACAACCATTTTATTTAATATTTGTTCTCGAATTCATAGGATATTTATATAAATGATGACATTTTGGACATTGCGTAGTGCTTTTTCCCATAGCTAATAATCTAGCACAAGTATGACAATTTCTATTTTTATATAAATATAAAGACCTTTCTAAAACTTTATCAACAAATTCACCTAAAATATCTTTTGTGCTTCCAACTTCATCATAAATTTCATGATTTGCCATTTGAGCTAAAACTTTATTTTCATAATTTTTATAATCATCATAATCATTAAAAGCTCTTTTATTTGTTTTATTATTACTTTTATTATAATTATTATTTTTATTTTTTGATTTATTATTTATTAAATATTTATTTGTTTTTTTTAAAGACTCATTTTCTCTTTTCATTAAAGCAATTTGATTTCTTAATTCATTTATTTGTTGCTTTTGTTGATAAATTGTATTTTCTTTTTCAGGATTTTGAATATAAATATCATTATTATAAGAAACATTTGATTTAGGAACATTTTTTTTCCTATTTAAACTATCATTTCTATAATATTTACTACTACCTGTATTATAAGGAATGTTACTATTACTATTATTAATAAAACCATTTGAATCTTTACTTGAATTTATTACAGGTTTACTACTAATATTATTAGTAAATTGCTTAGAATAAATATGATTATCATTTTCATCATCAAATTGATATAAATTATTATTATTATTATTATTTTGATTATTAATATTATTTGAAAATTTATTATTATTATTTTTTACATAAGTTGGATAATTATTTTGATTTCTATTATAATTATTATATAATTTATTTGTGTCATTAAATTCACTGTAATTTTGACTTGATCCGCCTCTTTTTTGAGAATCGTTATTTTCGAATTTATTTGTTGTATAAAAATTGCTTGTTGTTTGACTAACTGAATTGCTTTGAAGATTATTATTATTATTATTAGGATGAAAATTCATTTGAGATCCGATCATATTATTTGTTGATACACTGTAATTTGTTTGGTTAAATTCATTATTAGGAAATTGATTATAATTATTATTATTATTGTTGTAATTTAGTTGATTTGAATCATTTGATTCAATTAAATTGTTATAAAATACGTTATTATTATTTCTCATGTTATTTGAATTTGTGTTTCGAAAACCATTTGATGAATGAATTGTATTATTATTAATATCATTATTAATATTATTATTATTATTATTATTAATATTATCATTAATATTATTATTATTATTAATATTATTATTATTTTGATAATTTCTTTGATTATTTTGAATATTTTTATTATTCACAATATGAGAAGTTGAATTCATATTATTATTATTATTATTATTTTTATTTTTTTTATTTTTACTTTGTTTAAATTGATTTGAATTATTAAAATTATTTTGTTGGCTATTTTTTAAAGAATTTGTATTTGAAGAATTGCTTTTCATTGTTTCAGTTAATTTACTATTTTTAAATAATTTATTCATATTGACATTAATATTATTATTATCATTATTATCATTAACATTTTGATTATTATTATTAAAATCACTCGTAATATAATTTTTACTCATTGTTATTTCTTTTCCAGAAATTTGATTATTATTATTATTATTAGAATTCGTATTATTAGAATCTGTATTGATAATTTCATTATTATTATTTTGTTCATTTTCTTCATTAATTTTATTATTATTTTGTTCATTGTAAGGATCTTGAATTAAATCAGATTTATTTTTTTTAGGATGATTTTGAATAGAATATTTTTTTAAAAATTCATCTTTATTTTTTAAATTCAAAGATTCAGATTTTCCTTCTTCATTTAAATTATTATTATTTTTAAAATTATTATCATAATTTACATTAGAAAAAATTGGAATTTTTTCCATGTCTTGTTTTATTTTTTTTAAAGTATTTTTTAAATTTTCATTTCCTTCATTAATTTTTTGAGTTAAATAATCTTCTTCATTTTTATTATATTCTTTCATTTTATAAAAAATTATATAACTATAATTTATATAAAATTTAAATATTAAATAATTAAAATGTCTTTTGGAATAATCAACGATTTATCTTCAAAATATTTAAAAATTAAAGAAATTTATAAAAAAAATAAAAATGATATGTTATCATCATTTGAAAGTTCAATGAAAGATTTAATAAGCGACAAAGGAAAAGATTCTTTATTAAATAATAATCAATATGAATTATCAATTTGGCATTTGCCTCCAAAATACATTGAAATGTATGATCAAACTAATGATTTATTTAAAGAATGTGAAATTTATTTTAATAAATTACAAGAAGAACAACAAAAAAAAATTATGCCTTCTTTTGATGAAAATGAAAATAAATTAATTGATAATAATATTGAAAAAATTACTTATAATTTAAATATGAAAATTAAAGATGTAAATAATTTAATTAAAAAAATAAAAAATTATTATGATAATAAATTAAATTTCCATGAAATTCAAATTAAAAATAATATTGTTCAAAATTTATTAAATAAAATTTCCGATTTTACACAAAATTTAAAAAATAATCAAGAAATTTATTTAAAAAAATTTCAAGAATTAAATAGTTCGGAATTAAAAAATAAAGATAATAACCAAATTTTAATTGAAGATAATAATAATAATAATAATATAAATTCAAATACAAATCAATTTTTTAATCAAAAACAAATTCAAAAAAACACATTAATTAAAGAAAGAAACAAAGAATTAAATTCGTTATTAAAAAATTTCTATGAAATTACTGATATTTTTAAAGATGCACAAAAATTAGTTGTTGAACAAGGAACAATTTTAGATAGAATTGATTATAATATTGATAATTTACAAATAAATATTAATAAAGCAAAAGAAGAACTTATTAAAAACGAAAAATCAACAAGAAGCAAATGTGCAAAAAATGTAAATTTAACATTAATAATAATTAATTTTGTATTAGGTTTTTTAATAATATTAAAGTTTAAATAAAATATTATAATATTTATAAATAATATTATTTTTCTTAATTATTAATAATAAAAAAATTATTTATTATATAATGTGTCATTCATTTTTAATATTTTTATTTTATTATTTGTATTTATTGCATTAATATAATTTAAATTATTAAATAAATTATCATATTTATCATTACTATTATAATTATTATTCATTTTAAAATTATTGTTCAAATATTGATAATTTTTATAATTATTATTATTATAATCATTCCTTTTCATTATTGTATTATTATTAATAATACTTTCATCTTCTGGTGTTGGAGGAGCATTAAAATCTTTGTAATTATTTATTATATTTCCATTAAAATATTTTTTTGGTGTTTTATAAGAAATTTTTTGTAAATTTTGATGATAATAATTATTATTATTATTATAATAATTATAATTTGAATTTAAATTTTCATTATAAAAATAAGGATAATTACTATTATATAAATAATTATAATAATATTCTTTATCTTTTTGAGATTTAATAAATAAAATTACTAAAATTAATGTTATTAATATTAAACTTAAAAAAAAAATTCCCATAAAAATTATAATTTTAAATTTTCAAAATAATTATTATTTTTCATAAAAATATTATTATTTAAATTAAATAAAATTTAAATAAATAAATAAAAATTTAAATTAAAAATCTTTTCTTTAATAAATAATAATACTAATAATTAATATATTTTATTCAGTTTTATTAGCATTCAATTCTTCTTTTAATTTATTATTTTCTTCCTTTAATTTATCATTTTCTAAAGTTAATTCTTTAACTTTATCTTCTAATTCTTTAACTTTACTTTCCAATAAATCTATTTTTTCTTTTTCACTTTGAGGTGCTTTAGGTTCTTCAACTTTTTTTTCAAATTGTTGAACTTGACTGACCCATTTATTCTCAATTTCAGTGATTTCTTTAACAATAGGGTCTTTATTTTGACCAGACAACCATTCTTCACAAGTTAAAGAAGGTTCACCTAAATAACAAAAAGGATATATATTAGGATCATATGCAGGATTTTTTTTAGGATAATAAAATGATAGATATTCAATATAATTATCAGAAGCTTTAGCAAAACGAACCAATTCACATTTGTTATAGTCCATGCATTTAGTTTCGAATAATGCATAAGCTGATGCTGGATTAGATGAAGCATAGTCATTGCAAGGTTTAATTGTTCCATCATTTAAATCATAGTAATGAATGTTACCTTCTCCTCTTCCTAAAATGAATAATAATTTATGTTCTTTTTCGAAACATGGAGTCATAACACCACTTTGATGGTCAACATCCATTTTTTGAACGGGTTTAAATTCACCTTCACCGGCTTTTCTTATGTCCCATAATTTCATTTCTCTAACATTAGATTGAGAAAAACCTGCAGTAACAATGAGATGTTCTGAAACAAAAGTTGATTTTTGTAATTTTGGACTATCGTGAGAATGAACATTAATTGTAGCTGTATTTTGACGAGGGTCAATGACATATAAAGATTTATCTTTACTAGTAGCACATAATAAACTACCATTGTAATTCCATTCACATGAAGTTGGATATTCTTTTAATTTAACATTACATAATGATTCAGCTTTTAACATATTCCATACTTGAACTGAACAATCAAATGATGCAGAGGCTATTACATCACTTACAACTGGATTGAATTGAACAAAACTTACTTTTTTTTGATGACCGGAATATGTTTGTAATTCAGTTTTTAAATCTTCTTTTAAAAGTTCTTTTGGAATTTCCCAAAATTTTACTTTCGAGTCATCGGATGCAGTAGCTAGTAAGTCACTTCTAAATGGAGAAAATTTAAGATCAACTACTGTTGATTTATGTCCTCTGATTAAAGGAATATTTGCGTTTGTTCTTGAAGGTGTATTTGCGTCAAATATTGCTACACATCCCCCTACTGAATTCCATGAAACAGCAAGAAAATTTGTGTTAACTGCTAATAAATTACCTTCTGCTGATGTGGTACATAAATCAATATCTAAAAACTTTTCTTTTTTTGGCTCTCCAAAAACATTTCTATATTTTGAGAAACTCATATTTTTTAAATAATAAAATTATAATTAAAGATTTTTTATATATTAATTATTTAATTTAAATAATATATTTTTTTTATATTTGTATTATAAACAAAAACAAAAATTATTTTATTTATTTATTATTATATAATTAAAATTGTTAAATGAATAATGATAATAATAATATTAATAAAAATGATGAAGATGATTATATTAAAAATAAAATAAATTCTGTATTTCAACCTTTAATATTACAAATGAGTTTAGAACAACCAAAAGAACCTATTAAATATATGATTGAATATTTGATGAAATTTTCTGGTCAACAACAAAATTCACAAATAATACAAAAAGAATATAAAAAACTTAAATCATTACAAAATAAAAAAAATAATAATAAAAATAATATATCAAAATAAATTTAATATCTCAAAAATATAATAATTAGATAATAATAATTTCATTTAATATAAATATTCAATTTTAATTAAAATCTAATATTTATTATTAAATATTTATTATGATTTCCAAATAGTTAAATAACCAGCATTATCTCCAACATATAATTGTGAATGAAAAGGTCTCCAAGCCAAACTTAAAATAGGATTAGTGCTTTTATTATTTATAGTCTTTTGAAGTGAACCATCTAATAAATTTATAACATATATATTACCTTTAGTACTTCCTACAGCAAAATATTTTTTATCAGTTGAAACGCTTATTTGACTTTCACAATATTGAGGAATCTTACTATCATTCACAGTATAAATAGCT
>JAEEGL016708533.1_pt1 | contig 15244 bp, 14 predicted proteins | sample 9134231 | NCBI WGS metagenome assembly JAEEGL01 (sample SAMN16246548, study PRJNA631951) | gut metagenome | biome: gut microbiome; feature: rumen; material: fiber-attached | host: Bos | place: Iran: Karaj | collected 2018-10 | reverse complement strand
GAGATCTTCATAGGGGTGGGGGAAGGGGATGGCGGGGGGAAGGGGAATGTTCACAATTGCTCATTGTTCACCAATGTCCATTGTTCAGCATTGTCCACAAATGGTTGTTGGAAGATCAAGCATGCTCCTCGCGGTGAATCTTTCTGGCGGGGGGAAGGGGAATGTTCACTATTTTTCATTGTTCACCAATGTCCATTGTTCAGCATTGTCCACAAATGGTTGTTGGAAGGTCAAGCATGCTCCTCGCGGAGATTCTTTCTGGCGGTGGCGAGACTGGCGGTGAGAATCTTGATCAACTCGTCGGTTTCCCCGAAAAGTGCGGTCAGGGAATTGGGGTCGACGTATTTCTTCATTGCAATGATCCTCAGCCACATTCGCGTTTCGACAAGTTCCTTTAAGGCGAGATTGACCTTATGGGCGAAGTCCTTCCGTGATTCGGGAACGCTTGCCTCCGCGTAGTTGGCCGCAACCGAAGTCGAGGATCTGAACAATTGATCCTGAAGATGAGCCGATCCTGTCCGTGACGGCAACGCTTCGCATACTGAAAGGACACGCGCGGTGAACTCGGCTATTCGATTCTCGAGGTCTGCGGCTATCATTTCATTGCTGGCAATGCCGAGTGGTGGACAATGGCAAATGATGATTTGTGGACAATAAAGGCGGCAGCCCTTACTTCGCCGCCTCGGCTTCTTTCAGCTTGTCCTCGATCCTCTTCTCGACATCCTCGGCGAAGGTCTGGATGGCGTACTGCTTCTGGGCCTCCTTGTAGGCCTTCTCCTTCTCGGCCTCGGAGAGCTTTTTCTTCTTGCCCTTCTTCTCGTCCTTGTCGAGATCCTTGTTGTCTTCGCGCTCCTGCAGCTTCTCGGCCTTGGCCTGTGCCTTCTCGAAGTCGGTGAAGGCGGGGGAGATGGTGATGGACTTGGGCTTCAGCTTCTGACCATAGTACTTCTCGCCGGCATGGGACTCGGGGTTCTTGCGGAAGTCGTTCTGAATCTCGGAGAGGATCTTGGGAAGGAGGGCATTCTCCTTCTTGATCTGGAGCTGCATTTCCTTGACCTGCTCCTTGGTGACGACCTTGAAGGTCTTGTTGCCGACGAAGTCCGTCGTTGTGGCGACGAAAACCTGTTCGGCCGCGGCCGCGAGGGCCAGCGCGAAAACCGCCAGCGCGGTCAATGTGGTGCGGAAGTTCATGTTATGCTCCTTTGTTCGGGGTTGACGGGTGCGTGAAACGGGTGAAGCGGCTAGGCGCGGATGAGGACGAGGACTTCGTCGCGCTTCGCGGCCATCAGCGCGGGGGTGCGGGCCTCGAGGTTGAGGCGGACGAGCGGCTCGGTGTTCGAGCAGCGGACGTTGAACCACCAGCCGTCCTTCTCCCAGGCATCGACGGAGACGCCGTCGAGTTCGAAGATCTCGCCCTTCCCGGCGTAGTTCGCGCGGATGGAGGCGAGGATCTCCTTCGGGTCGCGCGAGACGCGGGAGTTGATCTCGCCCGACTGCGAATAGCGCCGCAGCGGGGCGACGAGTTCGCTGAGTGGCTTGTCGGCGCGCGAGACGATGTTCGCGAGGGCCAGGACGGCCATCGAGGAGGATTCGGCGGTGAAGTTGGCCTTGAAGTAGTAGTGGCCCGAGAGCTCGCCGGCGAAGATCGCGTCGTTCTGGCGCATCTGCTCCTTGATGAAGGAGTGGCCGACGCGCGACATCATCGGGCGACCGCCGGCGGCCGCGATCGTCTCGGCCGCGACCTTCGAGCTGCGGAGGTCGTAGAAGCAGGCCGCGCCGGGATGGGCGCGGAGGATGTCCTCGGCGATGAGGGCGGTGGTGAAGTCCATCGGGATGATCTCGCCCTTTTCATCGACGAACCCGGCGCGGTCGGCGTCGCCGTCGAAGGCGGCCCCGAAGGCATACTTGCCGGGGTTGGCGCGAATCCGCGCCTGGAGGTCGGCGAGGGTCTCGCGCTCGAGCGGGTTGGCGGCATGGTTGGGGAAGGTGCCGTCGAAGTCGCCGTAGAGGGCGTCGAAGGTGAGGCCGGTGCCGCTGAAGGAGGCGGACTCGCAGATGCCCATGCCGTTGGCGAAATCGCAGGCGATGTGGACGGGCCGCGCCAGGGCGGCGGACTCGCGGACATGGGCGGCGTAGGCGTCGAGGACGTCGATCTTCTCGACCTTCCCCTTCTTGGCGGCGGTTTCGCCGAGCTTGCCGGCGTTGACCATCGCCTCGATTTCGGCGATGCCCGTCGCGCCGGAAATGGGCACGGCATTGGCGCGGCAGAGCTTGCAGCCGTTCCACTCGCGGGTGTTGTGCGAGGCCGTGATCATGACGGAGCCGTCGGCCTTCAGGGTGCCGTTGGCGAAGTAGCTCATCGGCGTCGAGGCATGGCCGATGTCGATCACATCCACGCCGACATCGGTCAGGCCGTTGGCGAAGGCCGTGAAGAGAGGTTCGGAATGGGGGCGCACGTCGCGCGCCACCACGACCCGCCTGGCGCCGGTGAAAAGCGCATAGGCGCGCGCGATCTTGTAGAAGACCTCGTCGGTGATGTCCTTGCCGTAGATGCCGCGAATGTCGTAAGCCTTGAAGATTCCAGCCATGGTTCAGTCCTCTAAATGGTGAAACAAGAATACCAAATCCCCGGAGAATCGGCAAGCGCTGCCTGCCTTTCAGGCAACGCCGTCGGATTGACCGACCGCGCGGTTTTTGGTTGAATGTTACCCGTTGCGGGCGTTTTGTCGACGGCCCGCAGCGGAGAAGGGGACCGCCCATGACCAACAGAACCGCACAGACCTTTGCCCGGATCGTCGCGCTTGCCGCGCTGGCGTCCGTCGCCGCCCCATACGCCCTTGCCGACGAGAAGCCGGCCGCCGACGAGAAGCCGCTTGTCGACGAGAGCATCCGCGCCGCGGACGAACCGGCTATTTCCAACCTGGCCCCCGAGCCGATTCTCCGGTGGCACGGCAAGCGGAAGCGCAAGGTCTTCACGCCGCCCGCCGACAATCTGCCCCATGTCTACGCCCGGTTCGCCTTCGCGACGAACCATGCCGCCGCCGGCGTCGTCGTCTTTTCGGCCGAGGCGATCGGCGACTACTTCCCGCCGCGTACCTCCTACGTCTTCGACGGCGGGGGCGCGATTCTGCCCGCCCTGGGCTACGACAGGCGTCCGAAGGAGGAGCGCGTCACCCTCGCGCCGGGCGAAACCTCGCCGTGGGCGGAAATCACGCACACCCTCTACTACGGCTACGACAACATCTTCTCCGCGTCGGCGCGCCTCTCCGCCCTCCGCCGCCTCGACGACTCCGCCACGCAGGACTTCCGCGTTGACTTCTCCCTTGACGGAACCAATGTGCTGGCCTCCCTCCATTCCGCCGGCGGACGCCTCGTCGTCGGCCTTGTCTCGCCGGCGCGCGGGACGGTGAAGAGCGACATCGCGCTCAGCGAGGCCGACCTGGCGAAGGCGCGCGCCGAGGTGGGCGACGCCGCGCCGAAGCGGCCTCGCCGCTACACCGTGCGGCTGGGCCATTCGCTCAACCCCGCCGTCATGACGCCCGCCGCCTTCTCGAACGAGGTCGAGGTGATGCGCCTCTCCGGCGCGAACGACCTCGGCAACCTTGTTGGCGACCTTGTCGACCCCGACCACGCCTTCGAGCCGGACTACCTCTACCGCCGCCCCCCGGGAGGCTACATCTTCACTTGCAACGCGGGCTGCATCTGCTCGCCCGTCGAGGCGGGGATGACCAACAAGCTCCTCCAGCTTGTCGACGCCTGCGCGGGACCCCTTTCGCGCGGCAAGAAGCTGATTGTGGGGACGGGCGACGAGCCGCACTACGACATCCGCGAGCTTACCAACTGCCAGTCGCGTGTACTGACATGCCGTGAACGCCACGGGCGGGACTTCGTGCTCGACCCCGCCGACGTCGAGGAGTACCTCGCGACGGTCGCCTACCGCGACGGGATCGTCAGCGCCTTCTACAAGGCGGTCAACGACGCCGCGCGGGCGATCCACACCAATCTCTGCACCGCCGTCAACATCGGCACCTCGCTCGTCTTCGAGGGCAACGCCGAGGCGCCCGGCACCGATCCGTTCACGCTGGCCGACGCCGATGCGTTCGGCATCGGCCAGACGGAGGACTGGTGCAATGTGCAGCGGACGCGCCAGTTCTCCTCCTACATGTGCGACGTGTACCGCTCCGCCTATGGACGGCACGGCAAGGACTTCAACATGTACTCTATCATCATTACGCCGCAGGAGACGGCGGCGAAGGCCTATTCGGAGGTCGGCCACGGCGCGAAGGCCCTCTCCTTCTACCACTACGGACCGCACTGGCTCAACGGCGACAACCGCAACCTGATCCCCGGCGTCATCGGCGCCGTGCGGCAGTTCTGCGAGGCCACGGCCGAGGCGGAGGAGGCGGTCTTCGGCGCGTCCGTCGCGAAGGGCGACGTCGCCCTCTTCTACTCGCAGTCGTGCGACCGGCTCCAGATCGTCCCGGGCTGGAAGCGCGACTGGATCGAACGCAACCCCTACGGCAAGGACCGCATGTGCACGAGCCTGATGCTCCTCCACTGCGGGGTGCGCTCCGACGTGCTTTCCGAGGACGACCTCGCGACGCGCCTCGCGCCCTACTCCCATCTCTTTGCCACCGACCGCAACATCCGCCGCGACGCCGCCGAGGCGCTCGCCGCCTGGATGCGCGCCGGAGGCGTGCTCGTGCGGACGCGCGGGGCGCTCGTCGCGGACGACCGCGACCGTCCGCTCCCGGAGGGCCTGTTCGAGTCGGCGGGCCGCATCGTCGAGATCGACTTCTCCCCCTGGTTCGACTACGTCCGTCCCGCGAAGAGGTTCGACAAGACGGATCGCTGCAAGTCGCACCGCGATTTCGACATGGCCGTTCTCGCCAAGATGGCGGACGTCCTCCGCAAGGCCGGCGTCGAGCCGCGCCTGCGCACCGACAACCCGCTGGTCGAGGCCTCTCTCCTTGAGAACGGCGCGAAGTCGGCGATTGTCCTCTCCAACTGGGGCACCAACGACCACCCGCGCGTGAAGGTGACGCTTCGCAATCCGCCGTCCTTCCGCGCGCTCCGCTCCGCCTCGGGCGCGAAGGTCGTCTGGAGCCGCGACGAGCATCTTGCGGCGGCGGAGCTGGAAATCGGCTGGGGCGACTACCTCGTGCTGGAGTGACGGCTTTTTTGCAGAATGACGGCTTTTTGGTATAATTTCTACTCAGTCGGAAACGGTTTGCGCGGGACGCGCGCGCGATCCGCTGGCTGAAAGGAACGAACGATGGCAGGAAACATGACCGAAAAGGAGTTGCAGGAGTACCTCGCGCGCATCCGCAAGACAATCGCCGACTCACAGGCGCTTGTCACGCAGACCGAACTGCGCCTGGCCGAGACCGACCGGATGCTTGAGAGCCAGGGCCTGACCCGTGAGCAGGTCCTTGCAATGCACTTTTCCGAAGAGCAGCTGCGGATGGCCAACAACGAACTCCGGCGGCGCGGTCTCGACCCCGTCGACGCCGACATCGCGGCGACGCAGATGGCGCCGCCGGCCTCGTCCTTCACCCCGCCTCCGACCCCGGACGAATTCTCTCAGACGGAGGAGATCGAGAACCGCCGGCAAAAATTCGGGATGATGATGAAACCTTTCCAGATCTAGCGTGTATTAACTACGATGGCGCACCTCCGGGAGTTCCGGAACCGCCCAGCAAGAAAGGAACGCAACATGTCAAACATCTCCATCACGACCGCAGCACGGCCCGACACGGGGCTGGCTCCCGACACCGGGATCAACGGCGGCGCCGCGGCAAACAAGACCTCCCCGCTTCTGGCCGGGAAGGGCGTGACCGTTTCGGCGGCCTTCGGCGACCTTGACAAGCTCATCGCCCAGCTCCAGCAGGAGAGCGACGAAATCAGGCTCTCCTCGGCGCGGCAGCGCATCTCCCTGGCAAGCACCATCCTCGCCTCGCTCAACGTGAAGCTGACGGAGCGCGAGATGCAGAACTTCGCCAAGATGGAGGAGCTCAACGAAAAGATCGCGTCACTCACCCGCGAGCTCTCCGGCGAGGAGGCGAAGCTTGACACCGCCAGCGTCGTGCTTGCCCTGAAGATCCAGGCGCTCGAGGCGGCCGTCAAGAACCAGATCAAGGCCGGGGAAGACTATCGCGCCGCAAAGGAGAAGGCCGACGCCGCCAAGAACCGCGACGAGGCGACGCGCCGCAAGGCCGCGGAGGAGCTTGCCATCGCTACCGCGAAGCTCGAGGCCGCCAACAAGGCCGTCGAAGCCGCCACCACGGCCAAGAACGAAGCCGCGGCCCAGAAGAACATCATTGCCACGGCCATCAACAGTCTCAAGTCGCAGATCTCGACTTTGCAGGATGACCTCGCCGTTTGCACCAAGGCGATCGGCTCGCATGTCCTGGAAAAGATCTCCACGGTGCTTCGCACCACGGCGGCGGAAGTCGCCGCGTCCGATCCCGCCGAGTCCGCCGAGGACCGTCGCAAGGAGGATGAAAAGGAGGCAACCTTGAATCCCGCCAATGCGATCCACGAGTCCCTTGTCAAGATCGCCGAGGAGCTTCAGACTACCATCGAGGAGAGGCGCGTGAACAACGTCTAGCCGCCCATCCTCAACACCCCACCCACAACACCCAACCAGCAGGAGAAAACCATGGACACAACCGTCACGGAAAAGGAAATCGCCGAGGCAGCCCGCAAACTCACCGAAGAATGCGCTACATTGAGCGAGCTCAAGGGCATCACGCCCGCTGAAATGGAGGCCGTCTATTCGCTCGGTTTCAATTACTACAAGACCGGCCGTCTCGACGACGCGGCGAAGATCTTCCAGTTCCTCGTGCTCTTCGACCACCTCAATCCGAAGTACTGGATTGGCGTCGGCGCGATCCAGCAGATCCGGAAGGACTACGACGGCGCGGTTGTCTCCTACGGCTACGCCTCCTTCCTCGACCTCAAGAACCCCAAGCCGCAGTACCACGCCGCCGAATGCTTCCTCGCCAAGGGCGACAAGACCTCGGCCGCCTCGGCCATCTGCGCGCTTGAGCACTACTGCCCCGGCGAGAACACCGAGATCGGGCGCGAGTACCGGGCCAAGGCCAGGAAGCTTCGCGAGCTTATCGGCGAAGAGGCCTTCGCCAAGCTGGAGACGGCCGACGCATAGCGTCCGGACGGTGAGCCCCCGCCCCAAAAAAAAATTCTGGAAATTTCCAAGTAACCATTCACGCGCCTTGCGTGTAGTAAAGGCAAAAGGAGAACACACCATGGCAGGAGACATCTCACTCAACACCAACGCACACAAGTTCGCGGCCCAGCCTTCTCAGATCGACCAGGCGGCGCAACTGGCAAAGGGCCTCGGCCTGACCGAGAACGCCCAACAGCTGATCAAGCAGGTCAGCTCCCTGCTCGGCAACCGGAACGTCAACGTCACCGCGCCTGCGGCCCCGGGGACTTCCGAGACCGGCAAGCCCGTCGGCCCCACCAGCATTCCCACGCTGGACAACCCGGACGACGCCAAGGCCAAGGAAGCCGACCTCGAAAAGCTGATCGCCTTCCTCCAGCTCGCCAACGAAAAGCAGCAGACCGAACTCGCGAAGGGGCGCATCGACACATTGAAGACCTCCCTCGAGGCGGAGCACGCCAACCGCAAGGGGAAGATCGAAAAGAGCCTTTCGGACATGGACGAGGCCGCCGCCGCCAAGAAGCGCAGCAAGATCTTCGGCTGGCTGATGACCGCCCTTGCAGTCGTGGTCGCCGTCGTCGCCTGCGTCGCGACGGGTGGCGTCGCCGTGGGTGCCGTGATCGGCGCGGGCGTCGCCCTTGCCGCACAGGTGCTCAACGAAACGGGGGTCATGGACAAAATTGTCAAGGGCCTGGCCGATGAGTTGCAGAAGGCCGGCATGAGCAAGGCCGCCGCACAGATCGCGGCCCAGATCATCATGACCGTGGCGATCATCGCCATCTCGCTGGGCTCCGGCGCGATCGGCGGCGCCGCGGCCGGCGCCTCCGCCGCCGCCCAGACCGCGAATGCGGCCCAGCAAGTCGCCAAGACGGTCAATTCGGCCCAGCAAATCGCCCAGACCGTCAAGAACGCACTTCAGATTGGTTCGGGAGTCATGGGCCTGATCACGGTCGCGGACGGCGCCGTGGGCGCCTACCTCAACTACAATGCGGGCATTTCCCAGAGCGAGCTGACCGAAACCGAGAAATACATTGCGATCATCCAGCAGCGTCTGGAGGAAAGCGAGGAGGAACTCCAGGAACTCCTCGAAATGATCCAGAACTGCATCGCGAACATCGCGCAGCTTCTCAACTCCGAGACCGACGCGACCCAGGAAATCGCCATGCAAATCGGGCAGATGGCCTAGCACTAAATGGACGACATCGAAGTCTTCGACGCCAACTGCAGCGTTGGCGCGCCGATGAACGAGGTCGTCCGCCATGCCGAAACCGTTGCGGATCTCTGCGAAGGGATGGATCGCAACGGGTTCGGCATGGCGCTTGTCTTCTATTTCAACGCTTCGGCGATCTGATGCCGGGGACGCCGGCCCGCTGAAGAGCTTCCCCGCTGCGCCTTACTCTGCATCGCATGGCCATGAACACGACTCCTCACTCCGCGCAATCGGAAGGCTGGCCTTTCATCGTCATCCGCCACACGACGGGTGTCAACGACCGCCCCGACATCTTCCGGCAGCTGGCGGACTGCCACCGTCGCCATCCGGGCGCATGCGACGAGTTCTGGTTCGCCACGGGTTCGCGCAAGACAATCCCCGCCCTGGAGGCGGAATGCGCGAAGTTTGCCGCCTACCGTCCGGTCTGCGACGAGATCGGCGTCGTCCCCTCCTACCAGCAGGGTCTCACGCTCGGCCACGGCGCGGCGCACGACGGCCCGCCGAAACCCGATTCGCCGACCATCCCCGACGACGCCTGGCAGGTGGGGCGCGACGGCCGGCGCATCGGCTTCCTCTGCCCGCGTTCGCCCTTCGTCCTCGACTATGAATTCGACTATGCGAAGACGCTCCTGCGCGTCGCGGGTCCCGGCTCGTTTTGGATCGACGACGACCTCCGCCTCGGCATCTACAAGCCCGAGGGCTGCTTCTGCGATCGCTGCATCGCGGCCTTCAACGCGAAGACCGGCGCGAACGTGACGCGCGAGACGCTTGTCGCGCGTCTCTTCTCCGAGGCCCCCCGCGAACCGCTCCGCGCCGCCTGGATCGACTTCAACGCCGAGTCGCTTGCCCTCTACGCCGCGAAGGTGCGCGAGGCCGCCGATTCGCTGGGCAGTCCCTGCCGCCTCGCCTACCAGGCCGTCTGGTCCGACACCATCTACACAGGGGCGAACTACTTCCCCATCCTCGAGGCCCTGTCCGGGCCGGCTCGCAAGCCCGTCGGCATCCGCCCCGGCGCGGGGTTCTACATCGAGGCCGAGCCACGCGGCATGATCCTCAAGTGCCTCAGCGTTGCCCGCGAAGCGGAACGCTGCCGACTCGCTGCGGACGGCCGCGGCATCGTCGCATCCGTCTGCTACGAGCAGGAGACCTATCCGCGCCATGTTCTGCACAAGTCGCCGGGCGCGATCATGACCGAATGCGCGCTTGCCCTCGCTTCGGGCTGCGACGCGCTCTCGCTCTACTGGTATGCCGCCGAGGCGCCGGAACCGGTCGAGGAGTACGACCGATTCCTGAAGACGCTCCGTCGCGCCCGCCCCTACTTTGAGCGCCTTGCCGCCTCGACGCGGCGGACCCGGCTGGGCGGCGTCGCCCGTTTCGTCGGCTCCGCCGCAGCCGAGACGCCCGACTTCACCCTGCGCGACGCGAAGGACTTCGACCTCGCCTGCGCCGGCGTCCCGGTGACTGTCGCGGAGAGCGGCACGAATGTCTGGTATCTGACGGAAAAGTCCCGCCGCGAGATGACGGAGGCCGATCAGGCACGCCTGGCGGCTGGCGCCGTCGTGGAGGTCGACGACATCGCGAAGTATCCGCTGGCAAGCCGTCGCACGAAGCTACTCGACGACCTCGACACGGCGACGGACGGCGCCTTCCCGGTGCGGGTTGACGCAATCCGCCCGCTGCGCATCCTGCCGCGCGTTCGCGATGACGGACGCCTCGACAGCGTGACGCTCCTCAATCTCTCCATTGGCGGCACGGACGAACTCCGGGTGCGTGTGCGCCGCCCCGTCTCTTCCAGGGCCCTTCTGCAGACCGCAACCCTGGAGACGCCCGTTCCGGTCGCGTGCGAGGCGGGGGAGAAGCCCGGCGAGTTTACCGTCACGCTCGACGACATCCCGGGATGGCAGATCGTGACGCTCTTTTTCGCACAGGAGGGCGACGGGGCCAAATGACGCGACGGCGTTTTTCCGCCACCTCCTGATCGGGAACACCAGACCATGACCATCTACTTCCTTCGACATGGCGAGACAGCGTGGAACCGTGAACGCCGGCTCCAGGGCTCGACATACGGAATTGATCTCACGGACTTTGGCGTGCGGCTCTCGGAATGGACGCGCGATGGCTTCGCCGCCCGTGGCATTCGCATCGACCGCGCCTACACGAGTCCGTTTCGTCGCGCGGCCCATACCGCCGAAATCGTCATGGCGGGGAGTTCGTGCCCGCTTGTCACGGACGACCGCCTTCGCGAAATGTGCTTCGGCGCCTACGAAGGCACACGGATTGGCAACGACCACTGGGTAGACGACAATGTCCGCCTCCTCTTCCAGGATCCCGACCACTACCTTCCGCCCGCCGGCGCCGAATCCTTCGCCGAAGTGGATGCCCGCATCCGGGATTTCCTCGACAACGAGATCGCGCCCCTTGAGGGAAGCTGTGAAAACGTGCTTGCCGTCAGCCATGGCGGCCTGCTGCGGGCGCTGCTCCGCTCTCTCCAGAATCTGCCTCTTGCGCGTTTCTGGGTGGGCCGCCAGCCGAACTGCTGCATCCATATCGTGCGCTGCGTCGGCGGTGCCTTCTCGCTCGTCGAGCAGTCCGCCACCTTCTACGACACGAAGCTGGCCGCCACCCTCTCTTCGGTCTAAGGCCTTTCCGCGGAGAAAGATTAAAGCAGTTGCGAAATTATCTCGGATCGGCTCTGCCACGAGGTGTCGGACTCGAGACGCCGTATAGCCGTGGCGAGCTGGAGGCGGCGCAGGGCGCCGTCTTCGTCGCTCGGGTCGATCTGGTCGCGACGCTCCTTCATGAAGTCGATCCAGACATGGGCGACAAGATCCGCCACCGCCTCGCCGGCGGGGATTTCACTGGCGAGGATCGCCGACTTCCGCCGCGCGAGGTAGTCGATGAGCGCCTTCTCCTCGTCGGAGCCATCCTTCGCGAGGGCGCCTAGCGCGTCGGTGCCGTCGAGGCAGTCCGAAAGCGCGGCCTGCGCGACGGCCTTGACGGCCCCGTCGCCCATGGCGGTCTCGGGGAGCCAGTCGCGCACGAACTGCGCGGCGGCCGCATAGTCGTCGGAAGGCGTCGTGCTGGTCTTGACGAGGAAGTCGGCAATGGCGAGCAGGGGCGTCTCGGCGAAGCGCCAGCGCCGCTTCGGCGGCGGGGCGGGGGACTCGGCCGCATCCTCCTCGGCTGGCCTTTCCTCCACAGTAGGCGCCGCGACGTCGGCGTCGGGCTGGAAGTCCGGCGCGGGGCTGGAGGGACGCGGCGCGGGGTTCTCCGCGTGCGCCCAGTGGCGGCGCTGCTCCATGCCCGCCTTGTAGGCGGCGAAATCGGCTTCGAGCGCCGGGAGCGGAATGCCGAGGAGGTCGGCGGACTCCTGGATGAGGTAGGATTGCAGGACGGCCTTGGAGCAGGCCGCGAAGGTCTCGAAGAGTTCGTTGGTGATGCGCGCCAGGGCGTCGATCGATTCGGGCGAGGTCTCGTGGGCGCGCATGGCGCGAATCTGGAAGGCCGCCAGCGAGACGGGCGCGTCGAGGATCGCCTGGAAGGCGTCGCGGCCCTTGTCGCGAAGGATCGAATCGGGGTCTTCGCCGGTCGGGAGGAGGGCGACGCGCACCGGCATCCCGGCGGCGAGGAAGAGGCGTCCCGTCCGCGTCGCGGCCTTGAGACCGGCGCTGTCGCCGTCGAAGACGAGGAGCGCGCTGTCGGCGTAGGGCTTGAGAAGGGCGACATGCTCCTCCGTGAAGGCCGTCCCCTGGGAGGCCACCGCCGTGTCGAAGCCGCAGGAATGGCAGCGGATGACGTCGATCTGTCCCTCGCAGACGAGGGCCTCGCGGCGCGCGGCCTTGGCGATGTTCTTCTTCGCGAAGCAAAGGCCATAGAGGATGCGGCTCTTGCGGAAGATCGGCGTCTCGGGGCTGTTGTAGTATTTCGGCGCGTTCTTGGCGTCGGTCAGGATGCGGCCGGAAAAGCCCACCGCCTGGCCGTTCTGGTCGCAGATGGGGAACATCAGGCGGCCGCGGAACTTGTCGTAGTAGGACTCGCCGGGATGGTCGGCGCGGGGCGCGCCGAGGATGCCGCCCTCGACGAGGTCTTCAGGCTTGAAGGCGTATTTCTCCGCCCATTTGAGCAGGACGTCCTTGCGCATCGGGGCGTAGCCGATCCGGAACTGCTCGGCGGTCTCCGCGTCGATCTTGCGCTTTGCGAGGTAGGCGCGGGCGTGCTCGGCCTCCTTCGTCGTCAGCAGGCAGCGGCGGTAGAAGGCCGCAAGCTCGGAGTGGACCTTCATCAGGGTCTTCCGGCGGTTCGCCTGGGGGTCGTCCTCGAGCTGGAGGGAAACGCCGCAGCGCTGGGCCAGCAGTTTCACGGCGTCGGGGAAGGTCGCGCCGTCGGAGAGCATGACGAACTTGAAGACGTCGCCGGCCGCGCCGCAGCCGAAGCAGTGGAAGGTGCGCCGCGACGGGGAGACGATGAAGGAGGGGGTCTTCTCGTTGTGGAAGGGGCAGCAGGCCTTGAAGTCCGCCCCGGCGCGGCGGAGCGGAACGCGCGACGAGATCAGCTCGACGATGTCGGTTCGCGCGCGGATTTCCTCCAGGGTCTGGTCGGAAAAGAGCGCCATGGCGTCACTTTCCCCCGCGCCCCCGGTACGACGCGGCGACGAAGCGCTCCATCGCGGGGAAGACCTTGCGCCCGAAATAGGACTTGGCGAAGGCGGAGTCGGCGTAGGAGCCGCGCAGGACGATGGCGAAGAGGGAGAAGAGCAGGAAGAGCAGCAGCAGCCCCTTCAGAAGGCCGGCCAGTGCCCCGACGATGTTGTCGACGGGCTTCTGGAGGATCACCTTCACGAACTTCTCGATTGCGAAGCGGATGAGGAAGAAGAGCAGGACCATCGCCGCAATCGCGGCGATGAAGGGGGCGAGGGAGGCGGCAAGGCCGCCGCCGGACGGGATGGCCGCGCGGACGGCCGGGCAGACGAAGAAGGAGAGGCGGAAGGCGATGACCAGGGCGGCGATCTGGGCGAGCGTCGCGGAAAAGCCCTTGATGGCATCCCAGACGATGAAGACGAGGAGCACCACGAGGCAGGCGATGTCCACCCAGGAGGCGGCGGGGCGGTCGGCGAGCGAGGCGAGGAAGAGGGAGGCGGGGAGCATCGGCGGCCTCAGGGCTTGAACGGCACGGCGGGGAGCTGCTTTATCCAGCCTTGGAAGGCGGCGTCCTTCTTCCCGGCGTTGCGCATGATGGCGAGGTAGAGGTCGGCGAAGACCCTCGACTCGTAGTAGCGGGCCTGCTTCGCGAAGGCGTAGGCGGCAATCTGGCAGGAGGGGGCGTCGTCGGGCCACTTGGGGAGCATCTTCAGGGTGATTGTCCGGAGGGCGGCTTCGGTGTCGTCGAGGTTGTAGGCCAGGACGGAGGCCATGCGGACGGGGGTGGACTCCCCGGGGTCGATCGCGGCGGCCGTTTCGTAGGCCTCGATGGCCTGCTGGGGCTTTGCCGTCGCGTTGAGCGTGTTGGCGAGGTTGATGGCCGCCGAATAGGAACGGGGGTCGGCCTCGAGCGCCTTTTTGAAGAGGGCCTCGGCGGCCGGGTAGTTCTTCTTGTTGAACTCATCCTCGCCCTTCTTGATGTCGGCGGCGACCTCGGGCGGAACTTCGTGTTCGGGGGGCTCGGCCAATGCGGCGGCCTGGCTGTTGTTCGCCAGGAAGGCGCGGCCCTTGGCCTTGCGCGCGGGCTCGGCGGAGGGCGACGCGCAGAACTCGCCCATGTACTTCTGCGCTTCGAGCGGCAGGTTCAGGTTGTCTGAGCAGAGCTTCGCGAGGTTGTAGAGCGTCGGCGCGTAGTCGGGCGACTCGTTGAGGGCGAGAAGGAGATGCGCCAGGGCCATGTCGTAGCGGTGGAGGGCCGACTCGGTGAGCGAAAGCGAGTTCATCGCGCGCGCCCGATCACGAGGGTCCTCCAGGAGCTCCAGGGTCTCGGTCAGCAGCTCATGCGACTTGACGATGTTGTCCTGGCCGCCGACGGTGCGCAGTTCGGCCGCCAGGCTCTCCGAGGCGGCGATGTCGCCGGGGGAGAAGCGCAGGACTTCGCGGAAGGCGGCGATCGCGCCCTGGTGGTCGCCGGTGCGCGCGAGGGTGGCGCCGAGATTCGAGAAGAGCGGAACGGACGTCGGGTAGGACTTGGCGGCTTTGCGGAAGCACTTCGCCGCCGCGGCGTAGTCGCCGCGCGACAGCGCCTCCTCGCCCTTCTTAACGGCGGCCTCCCCGCCGCCGCACCCGGTGAGTGTGGCGGTCGCGGCTGTCAGGGCAAGAATAGCGATAATCGGCCTCGTCATGTCAAACTACCTCCTGAATCTGCATCAAAGTCGATACTATTATACCAAAGCGCGAAAAATGCCGCTCGTCCCTGCGCCGCGGGGCGCCCGTCGCCCGTCAACCGATCGCCTCGGCGAGGGCGCGGCCGAACTCGCTGCACTTGACTTCCGTGGCGCCCTCCATGAGGCGCGCGAAATCGTAGGTGACGGTCTTCGCCGCGATGACGGTGTCCATCGCCCGGATCACGAGGTCGGCCGCCTCGTTCCAGCCGAGGTAGCGGAGCATCATCTCGCCGGAGAGGATGAGCGAGCCGGGGTTGACCTTGTCGAGGCCGGCGTACTTCGGCGCCGTGCCGTGCGTCGCCTCGAAGATGGCGGCGCCGGTCGCGTAGTTGATGTTGCCGCCGGGGGCTATGCCGATTCCGCCCACGCAGGCGGCCAGGGCGTCGGAGGCGTAGTCGCCGTTGAGGTTGAGGGTCGCGATCACGTCGTATTCGGCCGGGCGCGTCAGAATCTGCTGGAGGAAGGCGTCGCAGATGCAGTCCTT
>JAEEGL016392038.1_pt1 | contig 15244 bp, 9 predicted proteins | sample 9134231 | NCBI WGS metagenome assembly JAEEGL01 (sample SAMN16246548, study PRJNA631951) | gut metagenome | biome: gut microbiome; feature: rumen; material: fiber-attached | host: Bos | place: Iran: Karaj | collected 2018-10 | reverse complement strand
TGTCTCCTGCTGTTCGCGCTCGGCCAAAGCCTTGTCTGCTTCTGCCATCAACACCTCGAAAGCACTCTCACGGTCGATAGGGGTGTCGTACTTGCCATAGATACGGCTGCCCTTGATGATGTCGAGTCGCTGGCCTTCCGTCACAGCACCTATCTGCGACAACGGGAAGAGTATCTTCGCACGCTCCACGATGCCCGGGGCACCTTTCTCGTCGAGGAAGCTGACGAGGGCCTCACCGGTCTCGAGGTTCATGATGGCTTCGTCGGTCTTGAAGGCTGGGTTCGCACGGAAGGTCTCTGCAGCTGTCTTTACAGCTTTCTGATCCTTCGGGGTATAGGCTCTGAGGGCATGCTGAACGCGGTTGCCCAACTGTCCGAGGATATTTTCTGGGATATCGGTAGGACTCTGTGTAATGAAGTAGATACCGACGCCCTTGGAACGGATAAGGCGGATCACCTGCTCGATCTTATCCAGCAGCGCCTTCGATGTGCCGTCGAAGAGCATGTGCGCCTCGTCAAAGAAGAACACGAGCTTCGGCAACGGGAGGTCGCCGACCTCGGGAAGGGTGGAGTAGAGTTCACTCAGAAGCCAGAGCAGGAAGGTGGAGTAGAGTTTGGGCTGCATCATCAGCTTGTCGGCTGCCAATACGTTCATCACGCCCTTGCCTCCCTCTGTCTGCATCAGGTCGTAGATGTCGAAAGAGGGTTCTCCGAAGAATTTGTCGGCTCCCTGCTGTTCCAGCTGAAGCAATGCCCTCTGGATGGCTCCGATGGTAGGTGTAGAGATGTTGCCGTATTTCGTGGTGTACTCTTTCGAGTGCTGGGATACCCAGTCGAGCATCGAGCGCAGGTCCTTGAGGTCGATGAGCAGCAGTCCTCTCTCGTCGGCGATGCGGAACACGATGTTAAGGACACCGTCCTGCGTCTCGTTGAGTTGCATGAGGCGTGACAGCAGCTGCGGTCCCATCTGCGATATCGTAGCACGCATGGGGTGACCCTGTTCGCCGAAGACGTCGAAGAAACGTACGGGACAGCTCTGGAACTCAGGGTTCTCGATGCCGAACTCCGGCATGCGCTTCTCGATAAAGCCGCTCAGCTTTCCTACCTGGGAGATACCGCTCAGGTCACCCTTCATGTCGGCCATGAAACAAGGCACTCCTGCCTGACAGAATGTCTCAGCCATCACCTGCAGAGTGACGGTCTTTCCTGTACCTGTAGCTCCCGCAATGAGTCCATGGCGGTTGGCCATCTTACCTGTGATGCTCAGTGCTCCGTTAGAGCAATGGGCTATATATAGCCCTCTCTCCTTATCTAACATTTATTTCACAATTTAAGTTACTCGCCTAAGATTTTCGCAATTGTCTTCAGACACAGTTCGCTGCTGATGGGCTTTGAGAGGAACTCATCGCAGCCAGCGTCCATAGCCATCTGACGGTCGCTGTCGAAAGCGTTGGCCGTCAATGCAATAACAGGCAGCGAGGGATGTGTCGCCTTGATCTTCCTTGTGGCCTCAAGACCGTCCATGACAGGCATCTTGATGTCCATCAGTACGAGGTCGTAAGCATTATTCTCCACCATGTTTACAGCTTCCTGGCCGTTCTTCGCACGTTCAAACTGATAGAACTTTTTCAGAATATAAGTCATCAGGATAAAATTGCTGTCATTGTCTTCTGCAACTAAGATTCTTTTCATATCTTTATCTTTAATTCTTAATAATTCACAAAATTACATCTTTTATCTGAAAAAACAAGCGTTTCATCGAAATTTTAACTAATTTTGCATCAACAAACTGACAAAATTAGTAACTTCTAAACTAAATAGCGATGAATTTAAGAATTATTATTAGTGCATTTGCACTTGCTTCTGGTCTCTCTCTGTCGGCTCAGAGCCACATGATGGAGGTGAATACGAAGAAGCTGGGAGCGCCTGTACAGCCTACGATGTATGGTCTCTTTTTCGAGGACATCAACTATGCTGCCGACGGTGGCCTGTACGGTGAGTTAGTAAAGAACCGTTCTTTTGAGTTCCCTGATCATCTTATGGGCTGGGAGGCCTTCGGCGACTTCGAGATTGAGGACGACGGACCATTTGAGCGTTGTCCGCATTACATCAAGCTGCGCTATCCCGGACATAAGGAGCGTCGCTCAGGTATCTCCAACAACGGTTTCTTCGGTATCGGTCTCCATCAGGGTGAGGACTATCGTTTCTCGGTATGGGCAAGAGCTCCGAAAGGCGATGCAAAGATCATTGTACAGCTGATCGACCGCGCTACGATGGAGGAAAATCAGCAGTTCACCTCTGACACGATTGCCATCCCTTCTGCTGACTGGAAACAGTATGAGGTTGTCATCAAGTCGCCGCGTACGATTGCGAAGGCTCAGCTGCGTATCTTCCTCAGAGGACAGAATGGCGTAGACCTCGAACACGTGAGTCTCTTCCCTGTTAACACCTTCAAAAACCGCAGGAACGGTATGCGTCGCGACCTTGCGCAGGCACTTGCCGATGAGCATCCCGGACTGTTGCGCTTCCCTGGAGGCTGCATCGTGGAGGGTGTGGACCTGAAGACGCGTTATCAATGGAAGAACACCATCGGTCCTGTAGAGAACCGTCCGCTCAATGAGAACCGCTGGGAGTACACCTTCCCTTACCGTTTCTATCCCGACTATTTCCAGAGCTATGGACTCGGATTCTTCGAGTTCTTCCAGCTCTCTGAGGATATCGGTGCCGAGCCGCTGCCGGTACTGAACGTAGGTATGGCTTGTCAGTTCCAGAATTGGGATGATGATTCTGCCCATGTGCCTTACGACCAGCTCCAACCCTATATCCAGGACTGTCTCGACCTCATCGAGTTCGCCAATGGTCCTGCTGACTCGCAATGGGGTAAGATCCGTGCTGAGATGGGACATCCCGAACCTTTCAACATGAAGTTCATCGGTGTCGGCAACGAGCAATGGGACGACCTCTACTTCAAGCGTCTGGAGCCGTTCGTGGCTGCTATCAAGGCGAAGTATCCGAACATTCAGATTGTAGGTACCAGCGGTCCTGACTCTGAGGGAAAGATGTTCGAGAAAGGCTGGAGTGCCATGAAGAAGCTGAAGGCCGACCTCGTTGACGAGCACTTCTACCGCAATGAGGACTGGTTCCTTGGCAACGAGGCTGGTAAGGAGAGATATGGTGAGTTCTGCGGCGGTCTGCGCTATGAGCACTACGACCGTAAGGGTCCGAAGGTGTTTGCCGGAGAATATGCCTGTCACGGAAAGAACAAGCACAAGTGGAATCACTATGAGGCATCTGTTCTTGAGGCGGCCTTCATGACCGATATGGAGCGTAATGCCGATGTGGTGTATATGACCGCCTATGCCCCTCTCTTCGCACATGTAGAGGGCTGGCAGTGGCGTCCGGACCTTATCTGGTACGACAACCTCCGTATGTTCAAGTCATGCAGCTACTATGTCCAGCAGATGTATGCTGCCAATAAGGGAACCAACGTGCTGCGCATGACGATGGACAAGCAGCCGATAGCCGGACAGCCCGGACAGGACGGCCTCTTCGCATCGTCTGTCTTCGACAAGACGACCGGTGAGGTGATCATCAAGATCATCAACACCTCGAAGCAGCCGCAGCCTGTATCTGTAAAGCTCGTGGGCATGAAGGGCACGCGTACAGCCGAGACCATCACCCTCTCTCACGACGGTATGGATGATGAGAACACGCTCGACCGTCCGGAGCTCATCACACCGAAGAACGGTACGCTTTCCGTTGATGCCGGCAAGGATGCAACACTCCTTACTGACGACATCCCGGCGATGACGTTCCGTCTCTATAAGATTAAGAAGTAGTTATTTCGACTTCAACGTTATTTCCACGATCTCTCCGGTAGCTCCAAACCGGAATGGGATAAGACCTCCAAGGCCAGCTGTTACGAAGAGTGACTGCTGGCCTTCTTGGTACCAGCCGTTCACCTCTCCGCCCCTGAGACTGATCGGTGACCATCCGAAGAGTGAGAACTGTGCGTTGTGGGTATGACCGCTGAGCGTGAGCTGAGCTCTGCCGTCGGGTACTATCATACGCTGCCATGCTGAGGGATCGTGCTCAAGCATCAGGATAAAAGTGTCATTTGAGGTCTGGACACCGCTGAGGCTCTTGTTGATGTCGCCTTTTCTCGGAGCACGCTCGCCAAGACCGTCGTTCTCCATTCCTGCTATCACGAGATACGCCTTCCCTTTGTGGTCAGGGTTGCTGCGTTCTATGATGCGGTGATCGTTCAGAAGTACCGTCCATCCTGCCTGACGCTCCAGACTGACGGTCTCTCTGACGTTTGCCACCTTCTGCGCAGCGTTGACATCTACGTAACAAGCATAGTCGTGATTGCCGAGCACGGAATAGACGCCGTCTTTCGCCTTCAGACTGGCGAGGAGGTCGAGGTGTTCGTAGATTTCCTGAGGATGCGTGTTCTGCAGGTCGCCTGTGAAAACGATCATATTGGGATGTAAGGCATTTGCTTGGTCGATTGCCCGCTTGAGTGTCTCCTGACGACTGCCGCTGTATGTTCCCACATGGGCATCGGAGAGAAGCACGATCTTATAGCCGTCGAAGGCCTTGGGTACTGCTTCTGAGGTATATGTCTGACGGTTTACCTCCAGCTTGTTGAAGCCGATAAAGCCACCGTAGATGATGATGTACCATAAACCGATTGCGAACAGCCATCCCAGAAGGTTTCCCCAGTTCCGTGACTTGTGTGACGACTTCCTGCTGTGAAATAGTTTGCTGCATGCCAGTCCTGTGAGGGAGCAGAGCATATAGACAAACTTTGGTATCGCGATTATACCGAGCAGGAACAGGTATATATAAATAATGTATGCGGGCTCGGGTATAAAGTTCTTCTCATAGGTGAGCCAGAGGGTGTAGGCCACCATGAGTATGGTGGGCAGCCATCTCAGCAGTCGCTTCCCCTGCGGATACTTATGTCGCCAGTAGTGCAGGTCGAAATAGATATCGGGGAGGATGATTAGCAGTAGGAACAGATATGGTGCTCTTGCAATCATGATAAGTGTGTATTTGGAATTATTGATCAGGATTCTCCACCATTCCCTGATATTGAGGGTCGAGTGCTGACTCTACGGAGTCGTAAGCCTGACGGAGTGTTGCCTCTATGTTCTCAGGTCCCTGACCTGTGGGGTAAATGGGCTGATGGATGGTGAGCTTCATCGGATGCCAGTTGATGAAGTTGAAGCCCTTCATGCGCGGCAGGATGTCGAAGGAGCCGTTGATGGTAAGCGGCACCACGGGCAGCTGCAGCTCGTCGGCGAGGGCAAAGGCACCTTTCTTGAAGTGTGCCATGTGACCTGTGAAACTGCGTGCGCCTTCGGGGAACACCGTCACCGAGTAGCCCTCCTTCAGTATCTCACGGGCGTTCTCGTAGGTCTTGCGTATCTTGCTGGGGCCTCGCTTGTCAACGAATATCTGGTGCGACTTCTCACAGGCATAGCCTACGAATGGGATCTTCCTGAGCTGCTGTTTCATCATCCACTTGAAGTTGCGTCCCAGATGGCCGTAGATCAGGAAGATGTCGAATGACCCCTGATGATTGGCGACGAAGACGTAGCTCTGGCCTTTCTCCAGATGCTCACGCCCCTCTATCTTCACGGGGATAAGAAACAGTTTCAGTATCAGCTTTCCCCACCAGCGTCCCGGGTAATATCCCCAGAAATGTCCGTTGCCGATTGTTGTGCCGATACCTACCTCCAGCGCGGTAACAATAGTAAGGATCACCAACAGCGGCAATCCTATAAACAACTGATAAACCCTATATAACAAGGTAATCATAATTCTTAATCCTTAACTCTTAATTCTTAATTTTTGGATACTTCCTCGTCCATCCGTCCCACCTGAGTCTCATCACGCCGAAGAACGCCTCTCCGAAGATACCTCCCGACATCTTGCTCGTTCCCTCGCGACGGTTGACGAAGATCACGCTCACCTCTTTGATTTTGAAACCTATCTTATAGGCGGTGTATTTCATCTCTATCTGGAAACCGTAGCCCTTGAAGCGTATCTTGTCGAGTTCGATGGTCTCCAGCACCCTGCGCTTGTAGCACTTGAATCCCGCTGTGGTGTCGTGAACCTTGAAACCTGTGACGATTCTCACATATTTCGAGGCGAAATACGACATCAGCACACGTCCGATGGGCCAGTTCACGACGTTCACGCCTGTTACATAACGGCTGCCTATTGCGAGGTCGTAGCCATCATCGTGACAGGCGGCATAGAGGCGCGGCAGGTCGTTGGGGTCGTGACTGAAGTCGGCATCCATCTCGAAGATGTAGTCGTAGCTGTGCTCCAGCGCCCACTTGAAGCCCGTGATATAAGCGGTGCCGAGTCCCAGTTTGCCGCTGCGCTCAAGGAGAAACAGACGGTCGCCAAACGTGTCGGCCATCAGTTTTTTCACAATCGCTGCTGTGCCGTCGGGTGAGCCGTCGTCGATCACGAGGATGTGGAAACACTTCTGAAGTCCGAACACCGCCCGGATGATTTTCTCTATATTTTCCTTCTCGTTATAGGTTGGAATTATAACGATGCTGTCGCTTTCGTGCATATTCTTTCTGAAATTTGGCGCAAAGTTACGAATATTTTTTATTATAAGCAAAATTTTTAGTAATTTTGCAGCGATTTTGAGATGAATATACAGGAATTAGAGAATGTATATGCCAAGTTGCCTCAGGCTACGGTGCTGGCAAAAGCGATAGAGAAATCTTCTTCAAAGACGATTTTTCTCGAAGGACTGTTGGGCTCCAGTGCCCCGATGCTCTTCGGAAGCATCGCATCGAAATGCGGCAAACCGCTTGTCTTTGTTCTTCAGGATGCCGAAGAGGCCGGCTATTTCTATCACGACCTCACGCAGCTCCTTGGCGACAGGGACGTTCTCTTCTTCCCCTCCAGCTATCGTCGTGCCGTGAAATACGCTCAGCGCGATGCGGCTTCAGAGATATTGAGGACTGAGGTCATGACTAGACTGTCCTCTCACCTCTCACCCCTTACCTCTCACCTCTTTATTGTCACTTACCCAGAGGCGATGTCAGAACTCGTGGTGTCGAAGAAAAATCTCGACGCACGCACGCTGGTGTTGGAGAAAGACCAGTCGGTAGATGTCTCCGAGGTGACAAAGACCCTCCGCGAGTTCGGTTTCCGTGAGGTGGATTACGTCTATGAACCGGGACAGTTCGCCTTGCGTGGCTCCATCCTCGACGTCTATTCCTTTAGTTGCGAATATCCCTATCGCGTCGATTTCTTCGGCGATGACATCGACTCCATACGCACTTTCGAGGTCGAGGACCAGCTCTCCAAAGAGCGCAGGGACCGGGTGGAGATCGTGCCCGAGCTGACCTCGATAGAGGACAAGGTGCCCTTCCTCTCGTTTGTGCCCGGCGATACAATCCTCGTGATGAAGGATTACCTCTACGTGCGCGATGCCGTAGAGCGCACCTATCAGGAGGGTTTCTCTGCACAGGCAAGGATGGAGCAGATGGAGAATGCCACCGAGGTGGAGCAGCGTGAGATAGAACGGCAGCTGCGGCGCGAGACACAGCTCATCACCGGTGCCCAGTGGTCGTCTGATGCTTTGAGGTTCCGTCGGATAGAGTTCGGTCATCGGCCGTCGTCACAGCCCGATGCCACCATACGGTTCAGCATCTCGCCACAGCCTCTTTTCCACAAGAACTTCGACCTCCTGAAACAGACGTTTGAGGACTATCAGATGCGAGGCTATAAGATCTACGTCTGTGCCGACAGCCAGAAGCAGAACGAGCGCCTGCAGGAGATTCTTCCTCAGTCCTCATTCACCCCCGTCGATAAGACCCTTCACGAAGGCTTCGCCGACGACGATCTGAAAATGTGCATCTTCACCGACCACCAGATCTTCGACCGCTTCCATAAGTACAACCTCAAGAGCGACAAGGCGCGCAGCGGAAAGATGGCCCTCACGCTCAAGGAGATACAGCAGTTTGAGATTGGCGACTTCGTGGTGCATGTCGATCACGGTGTAGGTAAGTTCGGCGGACTGGTGCGCATGCCGGTAAAGAACGCTTCGGGCGAGGACACCTATCAGGAGATGATCAAGATCCTCTACCAGAAGGGCGACAGCATCTACGTGTCGATCCACTCGCTCTATAAGGTGTCGAAATACAAGTCGCAGGACAATGGCGAGCCCCCTCGACTCTCTGCCCTTGGCACAGGCCAGTGGGAGAAGCTCAAGGAGCGCACCAAGAAGCATATCAAGGACATCGCCCGCGACCTCATCAAGCTCTATGCCAAGCGTCGTCGTGAGAAGGGCTTCGCCTTCAGCCACGACTCTTATCTGCAGCATGAGTTGGAGGCCAGCTTCCTCTATGAGGACACCCCCGACCAGTTGAAGGCCACACAGGATGTGAAGGCCGATATGGAGAAGGCTCGTCCGATGGACCGACTGGTGTGCGGTGATGTGGGCTTCGGAAAGACCGAGGTGGCGGTGCGTGCGGCCTTCAAGGCTGCCTGCGACGGCAAACAGGTGGCGGTGCTCGTGCCTACTACGGTGCTTGCCTATCAGCACTTCCGTACCTTCTCCTCACGACTGAAGGATATGCCCGTGAGGGTCGACTATCTCACACGCGCCAAGTCTGCCAAACAGACCTCCGAGGTGCTCAAGGACCTCGCTGACGGCAAGATAGACATCATCATCGGCACGCATAAGCTCATCGGCAAAACGGTGAAGTTCAAGGATCTCGGACTGCTGATCATCGACGAAGAGCAGAAATTCGGTGTCTCTACGAAAGAGAAGCTGCGCCAGATGAAGTCGAACGTCGATACCCTTACGATGTCGGCCACCCCGATACCGCGCACCCTGCAGTTCTCGCTCGTCGGTGCCCGCGACCTGAGTGTCATCCAGACACCGCCGCCCAACCGCTATCCGATACAGACCGAGATACATACCTTCGGTGCGGAGATTATCACCGACGCCATCAACTTCGAAATGTCGCGCAACGGACAGGTCTATTTCGTCAACAACCGCATCAGCGATCTCGTGCATATCGCCGAGATGATACATAAATACATCCCCGATGCCCGCATTGCCATCGGTCATGGGCAGATGAAACCCGAGGAACTGGAGAAGATCGTGCTCGACTTCTCTAATTACGACTACGACGTGCTGCTCTCCACCACCATCGTCGAGAACGGCATCGATATCCCTAATGCCAACACCATCATTATCAATGGTGCCCATAACTTCGGTCTCTCCGACCTCCATCAGATGCGTGGTCGCGTGGGACGCGGCAACCGTAAGGCCTTCTGTTATCTGCTGGCGCCACCGCTCGCTGCCCTCAACCCCGAGTCGCGCCGTCGTCTCGAAGCCCTCGAGAACTTCTCCGACCTCGGCTCCGGCATCAACATCGCGATGCAGGATCTCGACATTCGCGGTGCCGGTAATCTCCTTGGCTCTGAGCAGTCCGGCTTCATCTCCGACCTCGGCTACGAGACTTATCAGAAGATTCTCAACCAGGCGATGGCGGAACTCAGGAATGAGGTTCCGGAGACTGATAATTCTATAGCAGACACATCTCCTTCCTCCTTCCTCCTTCCTCCTTCCTCGTTTACCTTCGTCGATGACTGCGCCCTCGATTCCGACATCGAGATGTACTTCCCCGATCAGTACGTCCCCAACGACTCCGAGCGCATGCTGCTCTATCGCGAGCTTGACGGTCTCGCCGGCCGCAACGACCTCGATGCCGCCCTCGATGCCTACCGCAGCCGGCTGCGCGACCGCTTCGGCGAGATTCCTGAGGTGGGCGAGGAATTGATCCGCGTGGTGCCCCTCCGTGTGCTCGGCAAGCGCCTCGGTATCGAGAAGATCATGCTTAAGCAGGGTAAGATGTACCTCTACTTCGTGAGCAACCCCAACAGCCCCTATTATCAGAGCGACACCTTCGGACGTGTGCTCGAATACCTGACCCGCAACGTGCGCCGCTGTAACCTCCGTGAGACCAACGGCAAGCGCTCGATGGTGGTCTCCGACATCCCGTCGCTCGAAGCAGCCCTTACTGTCTGTAGAAACATATTAAATTAAACAATAAATTTATGAATAACAAAATCATCACCGCTATTGCAGCCGTTCTCTTGACGGCATGTGCACAACAGGCTCCGGAAGACCCTAACAACATCACGTCGAAGTTTACTGGAACGTTCAACATCTACGAGAAATTCGTTACCAACGACGATGGCAGCATCACCTACACCTCCATCCCCTGGGGCGGTCTCGTGGGCAACGTCAAGGAGCGCAACATGCCTGTCGACTGGTCTGGCTTCGAGTCGGTGACCTTCGAGTTCGCTGAGCCTTCCGAGGTGGAGACGCAGATCTATGTCTCCGAGAAACTCAAGACCTACGGCCGCAAGGGCATCAGTTCGCTCACCTGCTACTTCGACGGTCAGGATGTCACTTCCGTCAGCGAGGTGGCCCTTCAGACGGCCGACTCCACTACGATCACCGTCAAGAAGGTGTATCTCACGCCCGGCGGTGCCGTATGGGATTCAACGCCAATATGGACGGGCGACTGCCAGTTCCGCAACTGGGAGAACGGCTTTGTCATAAAGCCCGAGCTGTTCGAGAGTGCCATCGAGGGTGATAAGATCGAGTTCGTCTTCACTACCGACACCAGCAATCCTGACATCGGCTACTTCCAGTTCAAGACCGTTTACAACGACGGCACGAACAACACACTTGAGGGCAACTACAGCCAACTGAACAACTGGGGTTGCGCCAACGTCGGTAAGGAGGCAACCATCTATCGTATCGTGCTCACCGGCAAGGATGTCATGACGCTGAAGCAGAAAGGTATGTTCGTCAACGGCTTCATGGTTAACTGCACCCAGTGCAACCTCCTCCGTAAGTACTACAAGGCTTCATAGCTAAAAATATGTTAAATATTTGGAGCGTATTTGGTTTTTTCATATCTTTGCAGCCGCAATTCACAAATACACATGACAATCAAGTAAAAGTTATCTAAATCACAACCAGTTTTTTATGCACCGGCTGAAATATGCCGGCGGGATCGTTTGCTCTTTGACATTCTGACACAACAAGCTGTTTTTGAACACTTTATCTCTCGCGCCTTCCAAAAGAAGGCAGATACTTGTTATTTCTGAAACAACACATCTTTTTATTATGCAGAAAGATCCGAAAACACAGACTGACAACGAATTCGAAACGCTACTCCTGAAGTTTATCAACGATGAAGATGAGGACAATGTACTCACCGACACCGACGATGACCAGGAAAACTCTCTCCCGCCTGACGATGAAGAATCAGACGACCTGCCCTTCCCAAGAGAAATGGACGATAGGGTAGCAGACATGATGATGAAGTGTGGTCATGAAGGAAACTGTATCACGGACGATATCCTCTCAGTAGACATCAGCGTGCTGCCAGATGCCGCACCAGGCTACTACTGCGAAGGTCCTATGACGGTGACCCTCAGACTGAAAACTGACGTCCAGGTTAAGAGCCACCGTTACCAGTGTTTTGTCTATAACGACTCCTTCTATCCTATGGGAAGCAGCACCGACGGTGATGGTATGAAGCATCGGCGCGGCAACAAGGTCACGATTGATGTCCCGTCATCCAAGATATGGATACCGGGCAAGTACATCCTCATCATTCTCGATGGTCAGGAGTCCACGACGCTGCGGATGGACTTCGAACTCGACGATATGCTGAGGCCCGTCTGTTCACCACCCCGTGAATGTGACCTCTTCGGACTGGAGACGACGCTTGTGTCATGTATCCAGGATACCGACGCCAACTGGATTGAGATAGCAACGATGCCTGGGACGGCACAGATGCGACAGAAGATCATCGAGTACCGTCAGATGATGCTCTACAATGAACTTAGGACATATCATGGCGGCAACAAAATGGACGCTTGCAGCAATTTCCTTATCTGTACCCTCAACGATGACATTACAGCCTATACGCTGCGGATACTGATGGAAATGATGCTGACCGATGGCAAATTCAAGCATATCGACTGCCAGACGCTGTACGACCTGTCGCGTCCCAATCCCTATGAGCCCCTCGCTGAACAACTCGACGACACCTTCGGGAAGGTGCTCTGTCTGACGAATCTCAGAGACCTGTCGGGCACAAGCGGAAAGATTATCTTGCGTAAGATCATAGATAAGGTGCGCGATGGGCAGGGTAACACCAGTCTCTGGCTCTGCGGTGCAAGAAGAGACATCGACGAACTGATGAACATGACCCCTTCACTGAGACAGTTCTTCCAGAAAGACAGTTACATAGAACAGGAACGCTATACAGCCTTTGAGTTGGTACAGGCCTTCTTCCAGCAACTGCGTAACGAATATCTGGAACCCGGTGTCTTGACCAAGGACCATTTTGCGCGCGCCATCATCAAAGGATACAGCCAAGGCAATCTTGCCAGCTGGTCTCTCGATGATGTACGACGCTTTGTGGTCGAAGACATCCGTCCGCGATACGTCAGACGCACAATGCCGCTGATGCTCGACAGTCAGGTGCCCTTGCTCGCAGAGGAAGACATCGACTTCGCCAAGCTTACTTCATCTGTAACTACATACGACGAGAGTATGCAGGAACTGAATGAGATGGTGGGTCTCGACGATGTGAAGAAGGGCATCCTGACGATGGCCAATCAGGCCCGTCTCTTTCTGGAACGTCGCCGCAAGGGGCTTAATACCAGCAGCGACATGATCTTCCACTCTATCTTCTCCGGCAATCCCGGCACGGGAAAAACTACCGTTGCCCGTATGCTCGGAAAGATATACCACTCTCTGGGACTTCTCTCCAAAGGCGAAGTCATCGCCGTAGACCGTACCCGCCTTGTAGGACAGTACATCGGTCAGACGGAAGAAAACATGAAGATGGTGCTCGACGAGGCTCGTGGCAACGTGCTCTTCGTCGATGAGGCTTACACGCTCAGCGTGGGCGGCGACGACCGAAAGGACTTCGGCGGGCGTGTGCTTGACTCACTGCTCACCGTACTCACTCAGCCCGACCCCGATATGCTCATCGTCTTCGCGGGCTACACCAGAGAGATGGATGCCATGCTCAGCACCAATCCCGGACTCTCCGGGCGCTTCCCCTACAGGTATCAGTTCACCGACTACAACGCTGACGAACTGATGGAGATAGCCCGCAGACTTCTCGACCGCGACGAGTATATCCTCACCGCTGATGCTGAGACCGAATTGCTGGCGTGCATCAGCGATGCCCTCCGCCAGAAGACACCCAACTTCAGCAATGCCCGCTGGGTGGAGCAGTTGGTGCGTAACGGCATCATCCCCGCTATGGCCAACCGCATCTTCTCTACAGGAAGTCAGGACTTCCAGCGCATCGAAGCCAGCGATGTACGCAAGGCCTTCGAGAAGTTCAATCCCAAGACCATCGAGTTGAAGCCTCGCCACAGGGTGGCAGGCTTCAGCGCCTGATGGCAAAAACAGAAAACAAACACAAACACCATGACTCGAATATTTATCAAAACCACACCCGACAGCGACAGACGCGACCTCAGCTGTTTCTTAGGTAAGCTCAATGTCATCCTCTCCATCGACGAATCGACGGTTCTCTCCCTCGACAGTTCCTTCTCACTCTACAACGACCACCTCTGTATGCTTCTCTACGCCGACTCTACCGGCAAGGAGATAAAACGCAGGGACAGAGACATCAACGTGGCCTTCAAAGAAAGCATCATCTGGATGCCCGGCCACTACTTCCTGCTCTTCAGCAGCGGGGATACGGTGCTCCGCTTCGACCTTCAGCTCGATGCCTGCGGCAACCTCACAGCGTGCGGAAACCACGCGTGCAACAGGCTAAGTATGGAAACGATGCTCGCACGATATCTGTCAGTAAAGCCCTTCTGGAGGATTTTCTCCTGCAACCCGGGATTGATACAGTGGAAACACTGGCTGATAGGCAGGCTGCAGCAGATAGAGCTGAACGCTCTCCGGGCAGCAAACGGTCAGGGTGCGCTGGAGTTCTCAAACAACATCCTGATCACCACTGAGACCTCCGACTTCGTATGGCGCAATCTGATGCTGTTCAGCAGATACTCGAAGATCCAGTGCGAGACGAAAAGAGTCAACTGCGCCTCTTTTATGAGCAACAAGGACAACAGTCCCTACGACAAGATCGAAGAGATCTTCCGTGAGGAGACAGACTGCGACAACATCCTCTGCATCCCCTTGCCCTCGACCAAGGAACGGCTCTTTGCGCTCTTTAACATCGGCACACTGCTCAAGCCCGGTATGGAAGCAGCACTCGACATGATTATCGCCACATGCCCTGCACATTACGACTCTGCCATCTTTTGCGGCACAGAGGCTGACATACGGGAGTTGCTTGAACGTAAGCCGGCGTTGCAGACGAAGTTCCCTCAGCAGAACCGCTTCTCGTCAGAGCCTCCGGCACTTGAGGAACTGATTGTCACCTTCTTCAATGAGGTGAACGCCGTAAAGCTGAGATGCTCGCCTGAGGCCGTAGATGCCGCATGCAGCTTGTTGACAGATTGGTATCATCAGGGTACCATCAGCAAATGGACCATCAACGACGTCCGACAATACGTGAAGGGAACGATCGTTCCTGCCTACACCCATCGCGCCATCACTGCCATCCAGCAGGGCGTAAATCCTACAGAGGTCTTCGACATCCAAGTCGAGGACCTCTATTTTTGATTCTCTTCACTTCGAATATGCAGCCAAAAAGAAAAAAACAGTACCTTTGCTCTGAATTCAGAAAAAATGTGTATCTTTGCACACAGTTTAGAAAACGAGATATGAAGAAATCCGAAAATAGAATCATCAGTTTGCCTAAGGTCTTAGACGTTCGGGGCAATCTCTCCATCATCGAACAGCTCAAGCAGGTGCCGTTCGAGATACGGCGTGTCTATTGGATCTATGATGTACCAGGCGGATTCGATCGTGGAGGACATGCTTACAAGGAGAGCGAGGAGTTCATCGTGGCCCTCTCGGGGTCCTTCGATGTGGAGCTCGATGATGGTGAACAGAAGCAGACCTTTCAGCTCAACCGTTCGTACAAGGGGCTCTATGTCGCCAAGGCGATGTGGCGGCGTATGACCAATTTCTCCACGAACTCCCTGGCGCTGGTGCTCGCTTCGACGGACTATGATCCCGACGACTACATCATGGACTATCAGGACTTCCGGCTCTGGCTGAAAGGACAGAC
>JAEEGL015682451.1_pt1 | contig 15244 bp, 15 predicted proteins | sample 9134231 | NCBI WGS metagenome assembly JAEEGL01 (sample SAMN16246548, study PRJNA631951) | gut metagenome | biome: gut microbiome; feature: rumen; material: fiber-attached | host: Bos | place: Iran: Karaj | collected 2018-10 | reverse complement strand
CGAACCGTACGATGTCACCGCATCGACGGTATGGCCGCTGGGTGTGGAGTATCCCGAAGCACCTTTCATTGCCCTCTCCTCAGGGGTCAGTCTGTCATCGGTGAGGAAAGGTCTCGGGTTCCTGAAGACATCCTTCAGCAGATGGCCGAAGAACATGCCGCTGACGATGCTCATCATCGCCCAGTCCCCCTTCTTCCTGTCAGAGCACCACAGCAGTACCGACGCGATCGCCAGCGGTACCGCGATGTGGAATATCGGCGAAGATATCAGGAGCATCGCTTCGGTGACGATATCCGGGGAGGACAGTCTGAGGTCCTGGAGCATCAGGAGCAGTTCGTCGGTCATTCTGAACGCCAATGGACAGCATGGATAATATATTGAGCGACACCGCCAACCATTATAACATATGAACAATTACGATGGAACATGGGAATCCAGGCAGTGAAGGACCTGATGGTCGGCATGCTCATGGGAATCGTATCGTTCCTCCCGGGGGCCAGCGGTTCCACCATAGCCGTCATCTTCAGGGTCTACGAGAGGCTCGTCGCAGATGTCGCCGACATCAGGAACAAGCTTCTGAAGGACCTTCGTTTCATCCTTCCCATAGCAGTCGGTGTCCTCGCAGGCATGTTCCTCTGCGCCAAGGTCCTGGACGAACTGAGCAAGGAGTATGAGATACAGCTCATGTTTCTGTTCGTGGCATTGATAGTCACGCAGATCCCCGACATCAAGAGGATGGGCGATGACGGCAACAGGCTCACTCCGGCGGACATAATCGCTTTCGTAGTCGGCGTGGCCATCATGGTGGTCTTCATGGTCATCGGATGGAACGCACCCGTGGACAAGGACAACTCCGGATTCATCGTTATGATGCTCATCGGTGTCATCTATGCCATGTCCCTGTTATCACCGGGTATCAGCGGTTCGACCATCCTGCTGGCATTGGGATTCTATTGGGTCTACACCAACGTCATAGGCGATTTCATACACCACATGGACCTCGTTCTCCCCATCGCCCTCGGTGCGCTGATCGGCGCATTGGCATTCTCCAAGGTCATCGACTACTGCATGAGGAATTATAGGAAGACCACCTATATGGCCATCCTCGGTCTGACCGTCGGTTCCGCCGCCACAGTCTTCATCAACGGCATGCGCAGCATCTCTGAAAACAGCTCCAGCGACCTGATCATCCAGTGCATCATATGCGCGGTCATCGGAGCCCTTCTGGGACTCGGACTGAACAGACTTGCGCACATCTATGCCGATTCTTCCTCAGAGGAATGATCCTCCGGGAGCTTCACTGTAATGCCTTCTATGGGTGCTCCGCAGTAGGGACATTTGTCTGTGCACTCGATGTTCCCCACTTTCATGGATTCCACCCTTATGGACGAGAACAGGTTGTCGTAATCGTAGTTCAGGTCCACCTCCTTGAAGATGATGGAATCGTACATCTCGCGGCAGCATGTGCTCGAGAATCCGTCCTTGTTGATCACCAGGTGTCCGTTGGGTCTCTTCAGTTTCCTGATCATCTTGGAGCGTGCCCTGGTGTAATGCTTTATGACCTTGGCCATGTACCTCTGGTCGAATGTCGCGAGGATCGCGTAATTCATCGTAGCGCCCCAGTGGTTCTTCGTCGCACTGTCATAGTGGGCGCGTATGAAGGACATCCATCTGATGTACCATCTCTGAAAAGGGGTGCATTCATCCCAAGTGTCTGCCATGTTCTCTCAGCGGGGAAGATAATTGCCGAATGGTATCATAAAGGTGACGTCAGTCGTCATCCTCGCGGTACAGGACGGGCATCGGGATCCATGAGATCGACTGGGCGATGTAGGACATCATCGATACGTTGTACCTGAGTTTTTTCACATCGTATGCGGTCTTCCAGAGCAGATAACTCACATCTTCATCAGTATCCATCGTACACCTCCTTGGAAAGGGTTTGGGGAAAGGGTTTGGAAGGGGTTTGATAATAGTATGCGGACAGATGGGATGCGCCGTCCGCCTTGTGACTCTCTATGATGTGACTATATAACAAATTAGCGACGTTAGAATTGTTATAATTGTTATTTCGAACCGAAGCCAGATAAACGTTGCAGTCGTTCATGATCCGGAGATAAAATGAGAAAGGACCTCGGAGTGAAACCTTGGATCTACCCTGAACCCGTACTGATAATCGCCACATACAACGAGGACGGCACACCATGTGCGATGAACGCCGCCTGGGGAGGGATACATGAAGAAAATGAATTGTTCATCTGCCTCGACCCCAGCCATAAGACCACCGAGAACATCCTGAAGAGGAAGGAGTTCACGGTGAGCATGGCCACCGCCGATCATGTGGCGGCATGCGACTACGTCGGCATAGTGTCCGGGAAGGATGTCCCCGACAAGGTGAAGAAGGCAGGATTCACGGTCACCAAGAGCAGCAAGGTGGATGCACCTCTGATCGACCAGCTGCCGATGGCTGTGGAATGCAGGATGAAGTCCTTCAATGAGAAGACATGCGAACTGGTCGCCGAGATAGTCAACATCAGTGTTGACGAGTCCGTCCTGAACGACAAGGGCAAGGTGGACCCCGCGAAGATGAGGCCGATCATATACGACAGCATGAACCACGATTACTACGAGTTCGGAAAGGTCGTAGGTAAGGCATTCTCAGAGGGAAAGAAGCTTCTCTGACGGCTAACTTTAATACCCTGAAACCTATGATGAGGTGTGTTCGAGGTCTTGTAGAGTCCCATCCTTAATTCTCGCTCGAACACACCTTCTCATCTACCGGATCATGCACGGATCAGCGGTGCCTCTCACAGTATCACGATCCCATACCGATTTCTTTGACGATCCTGTCCATATATTCGTACGCCGAACGGAGACGTACGCATTCCTCACCCGTGTTCTCGCTGATCTCGCTGTAGAGCAGCAGGAGGACATCCCTTACGGTCGCTAACGCTTCGTATTCCCTTTCCTCTGTGGTCAATTCGTTCATATCGATACCCGGACAGCGATTCACCGGTTCGCTTATAAGGCGGAGCATTACATGTAATGAGTTAATGTCTAATAACAATTATAACAATTATAACAATTATAACGATGATATATTATTATAGATGGTGCACGTACCATTGTCGGAAGTGGACAGAATGTGCATCAGGTGTGATACTGAGAAACAGCTGGAAGAGATCAGGAAGTACAGCAGGTATCTCGTCATAGACACGGAGGACGGATACAGGATCGCAGGTATCCGTGCGGACGCTCCTGCCGATGTGATAGAGGATTTCATCAGCTGGTATCGTAAGAACAACAGGTACGAGAACGGCAGGCTCCGTCCTGTCGATGTCGTCAGGAAGATGTGCGTCGTCCCTGTTTGAGGGACCGCATGGATATCACCGTAATTAAGGTTTCATCCGTCCCGTTATACGGGACAGGATGACCGTCATTTCCCCTCCGTTACGACGGCCGATTTCGCAGGTTTATAAGGCGTCTTAACGCCGTTTCGGATATCTTTTAAAGTGGTCAATAAGATACCAATTTCGTGAGTCTATGAAGACCGACTTAGAGATAGCATACGACGCAGACGTGAAACCGATTAAGGAGATCGCAGCCAAGATCGGCATCAGCGAGGACGACCTCGTCCCTTACGGAAAATACATCGCAAAAGTGCCCCTTCCGGTGCTTGAGAAACTGAAGGACAAGCCCAACGGAAAGCTCGTGCTGGTCACCGCGATAACAGCGACACCGGCAGGAGAGGGAAAGACCGTCACATCGATCGGTCTGATCCAGGGTCTCAGCAAGATCGGGAAGAACGTCGTCGGAGCTCTCAGGGAGCCTTCCCTCGGACCTACGTTCGGTATCAAGGGAGGGGCCACCGGAGGAGGTTACGCACAGGTCTACCCCATGTGGGACATCGACCTCCACTTCACCGGTGACATCGCCGCAGTCGCGGCAGCGCACATCCTCCTGTCGGCGATGGTGGAGAACCACATCGCCAAAGGAAACGAGCTCAACATCGACCCCACGCAGATCGTCCTCAGGAAGACCATGGACATGAACTGCCGTGAGCTCAGGAACATCGTCGGAGGTCTCGGAGGAAAGGGAATGGGCGGGATCCCGCACGAGTCCGGTTTCCTCATCACTTCAGCTTCGGAGATCTCAGCGATCCTCGCGCTCGCTTCGGATCTCGACGACCTCAGGGAGAGGCTCGGGAACATCATCGTAGCATACACCTACGACAACCAGCCCGTCAAGGCGAAACAGCTGGACTGCGTCGGTGCCATGATGATCATCCTGAAGGATGCCATCAACCCCAACCTCGTACAGACCCTCGAGGGACAGCCTGTCTTCATCCACGGATTCCCCTTCGCCAACATCGCCCACGGTGCGAACAGTATCATCGCAACTAGAGCGGCGCTCAGGCTGGGAGACTATGTCGTCACTGAGGCCGGATTCGCCGCAGACCTGGGAGCCGAGAAGTTCCTGGACATCGTCTGCAGGCAGGCAGGATTCTCACCCGACTGTGTGGTCCTCGTAGCATCCGTACGTGCGCTCATGATGCACGGAGGAGCGGACCTCAAGGACGAGAAGACGATGAACATGGACTCGCTCAAGAAGGGATTCAGCAACCTCGACAAGCACATCGCCAACCTTCAGATGTACGGATGCCCCGTCGTCGTGGCGATCAACAGATTCCCCACGGATAAGGACGAGTACCTCAACTGCATCGCCGAGCACTGCAAGGAAGTCGGTGCTGACTACGCACCCTCCGATGTGTTCTGCAGCGGAGGAGAGGGAGGAGTCGAGCTGGCAAAGAAGATCGTCGAGACACTCGACACCAAGAAGGCCAACTACAAGCCCCTGTACGACCTGAACGGAACGCTGAAGCAGAAGATCGAAGCGGTCGCCAAGAACATCTACGGTGCCGCCAATGTGGAGTATTCTGCGAAGGCCAACAAGATGCTGAAGACCCTGGAGGACACCGGTTACGGAAACCTCCCCGTCTGTATCGCAAAGACCCAGGCATCCATCAGTGACGATCCTAAGAAGAAGGGAGCACCCACCGGCTGGACGCTCATGGTCAGGGAGGTCAACATCTCCGGCGGAGCGGGATTCGTCGTCCCCGTCTGCGGTGAGATGACACTGATGCCCGGACTCGCAAAGGTCCCCGCAGCTGTCCACATGGATATAGACAAGAACGGACGCATAACCGGTCTCAAGTGAAACCCGAGAAGCGACGGAATATTTGGGTTTGAGCCCATATTCCGCCCTTTATATATACTGGGACTGCTATCCTTTATCTGGGATGCGCTTTGTCTAGTCAGCACTTTATAGGCATTGACCTAGGTACTGTTAGCTCATGCCTTGCATATGCGGACGAGGAAGGCAACGTATCCATTTCGAAGAACGACGGCGGAGGCGGTCTGCTGCCGTCGGTCATACTTTTCACCGACGAAGGCAAATATGTCGGCGATCAGGCCGTGAAGATGAGCACCCAATACAGCGTATCCAACAGTGTGTTCTTCTTCAAGAGGATGATGGGCACGGATTATCGGAGGACCTACGGCGGAGTATCTTACAACTCCTCGGAGATGTCCGCCATGATCCTGAAGAAGCTGATGAAATCCTACGAGGACAACACCGGCCAGACCGTGGATGCCGCGGTGGTCACGGTGCCCGGGGATTTCAGCGATGCCGAGAAGAATGCGACGGTCGCCGCTGCTAAGATGGCAGGCATCGAGAAGCTGGAACTGCTCAACGAATCCATCGCTGCAGCGATATCATACAGGCACTTCAGCAAGGACGACCGTGACAAGAAGATCATCGTGTACGATCTCGGAGGCGGAACGCTGGATGTCACCGTCGTGAGCATCCAGGGGAAATCGTTCCATGTGCTCTCCGACGAATCCAGTAAGGACCTTGGAGGAAGGGACTGGGACCTCCAGCTTGCCAACATCATCCAGAGGAAGGTCCTGGACACCAGCGGGCTCAAGCCCGACGATGTCGTTTCCGACAGCGAGTTCAGGATTGCCGTCATGGCCGAGGCCGAGAGACAGAAACTGTCCCTGGAACGCAGTTCCAGATCGGTCGGTTCCGTCAAGGTCAAGGGCAAGAACGTAAGATACATACTCACCAGAGGGGAGTTCGAGGACGCCACCACGTGGCTGATGATGAAGACCATCAACATGGTCGGTTATGCTCTGAGGAACGCGCATCTCACCATGAGCAACATCGACAGCATCGTCTTGGTGGGCGGGTCAACCATGATGCCCCAGGTGCACAAATCGCTGAAGGAGGCTTTCCCGTCGGTGGATCTGGTGTCATTCGATCCCGAACATGCGGTGGCAAGGGGCGCAGCCCTCTATGCCAGTTCGATATTCGGCAACAATGAGATCACTGTCACATCCGCCACCACCAGGACCATAGGCATCCTGGCAGGCATCGACGGTATGGAGAAGATATGCAATGTCATATTCCGCAACTCCCCGCTGCCGATAGACAAGACAGTAATGTGCAGACCCAAGAGGGATGACCAGAGAACGCTGGAGATATCGATATACGAATCTTTGGCCAGAGAGACCGATGATTTCATCGAGGTATCTGAAGGGAAACTGCTGGCCAACAACATATTCGATCTCCGCGGGAAGGTCACCCGCGGTAAGACGAAGATACCGATAAGGTTCATCGCGGACAAGGACGGAAGGATATCCGTCGCCATACAGTGCAACGGAAGCATCTCCGAATGTAGGATGTGCGACCCGATGCCGACGGCAGAGCAGATAGAGGAGTCCTCTAAGAAGCTGGAGGGGATAATATGACCGACGGTGCGGAACTGTTCGAGATGGCTATGAGGGCCCTCAACAACGGTGATATCAGCGGTGTGGATACCCTCAAGACAGCTGCCGAACTGGGCAACCCCTATGCCCAGAACAACTATGCGCTCGTGCTGTACGCAGGTGATCTTGTAGAAAGGGACCTTGAAGGGGCGTTCAAATGGTTCCGTTCCGCTGCCGAGAGGGGAATAGACGAATCGCAGTTCCATCTCGGTCTGGAGTACTACGAAGGCAATGCTGTGGATCAGGACCACAGGGAGGCGCTTAAATGGTTCAGGGTCGCAGCCGAGAAGGGATTCCCGGCCGCACAGTACTATCTGGGACTGTGCTATTACAACGGAACAGGCGTGTTCAGGGACTACGGATTCGCCATCAGATGGTTCACCCTTGCATCCGACAGGGATTACGCACTGGCGACCATCGCCCTCGCGGATGCGTACATGGACCTGAACAATCCGGAGCGTAACTACAAGGAAGCCTTCAGGCTCTACAAGAAGGCATTGGAATCAGGTGACGAGACAGGTTACTACAAGCTCGGAAGCTGCTATTACAAAGGAAAAGGCACTCCGCGCAATTACATCGAGGCATCCAAATGCTTCAGGAAGGGCATGGAGACGACCATGGACATCGACTGCCAGTACATGCTCGGGATGATGTACATCAAGGGCGAAGGCGTTCAGAAGAACCACAGGGCAGGGATGAGGATGGTCCGCGATGCCGCCCATGAAGGGAACGAGGAGGCCAGGAAGTACCTTAAACGTATTTCGCTCAACGACAGGCAGATCATCACCATCGACGACGACAGTTCAGACCAGATATCTGACGATCTCAACACACCGGACCTGATAGGCGGTATGAGGAGCGCGGAGCACAACAAAGGTCTGATAGCATTCCTGAGAAGAAAATTCAATGTATAATTTTGTACATTAATGAACATAATTATATATACACAATTTTTGATTTGGTGTCGATAAAATGATGACGCCTGAGCAGTTCGAGATGATCAAGAAGAAACTGTCCGATATCAAGGAGAAGAGCCCCTTCTACAGAGAGAAGTACAAGGACATCGACCTCTCCAAGATCAAGACCATGGATGACTTCAAGGATCTTCCTCTGACTGACAAGTGCGAACTCCGCGACGCCTACCCACTGGGACTCCAGGCCGTGCCTGAGGAGGAGGTCGTAAGGATCCATTCCTCATCGGGAACGACCGGTCTGCCTGTCATCATCCCGTACACCAAGCAGGATGTCGAGGACTGGGCCATCATGTTCGAGCGCTGCTACAGGTACGCAGGCGTCACCAATTTGGACAGGATTCATATCACACCCGGATACGGTCTCTGGACCGCAGGTATCGGTTTCCAGGCCGGTGCCGAGAGACTCGGCGCCATGGTCGTGCCCATGGGCCCCGGGAACACAGACAAGCAGCTGAAGATGATGCAGGACATGAAGACCACCGTTCTCACCGCCACATCATCATACGCACTGCTCCTTGCTGAGGAAATAGAGAAGAGAGGCATCCGCGACAAGATCCATCTCAAGAAGGCGCTCATCGGTTCGGAGCGCTGGGGAGACAAGATGCGCAAACGTATCGCCAATGAGTTGGGCGTGGAACTGTACGACATCTACGGTCTCACCGAGATCTACGGACCCGGTATCGGAATAAGCTGCCAGTACGCATGCGGAATGCACTACTGGGACGATTACGTCTACTTCGAGGTCATCAACCCCAAGACGGGAAAGAACGTTCCCGACGGAGAATACGGTGAATTGGTCATCACGACACTGAAGAAGGAGGGCGCACCGCTCATCAGGTACAGGACACACGACCTCACCCGCATCATACCGGGCGAATGCAAATGCGGTTCCAAGCACCCCCGTATCGACATCCTCATCGGACGTACCGACGACATGGTCAAGGTCAAGGGAGTCAACATCTTCCCCGGACAGATAGAGGATCTCCTTGCAACGATCAACGGCGTCAGCAGCGAGTATCAGGTAATGATAGATCACCTTCAGGGAAAGGATACGATGACACTGTTCTTCGAGACCAAACTTGAAGGCAAGGACCGCAAGGAACTCGAGAACATCGTACAGGCGGAGTTCAAGAGCAAGATCGGTATCACCATCATACCCAAAGCGGTATCGATGATGGAGCTTCCCAGAAGCGAGAAGAAGAGCCACAGGATCTTCGACAACAGGTACTGATCAGCGTTTGATGCAGTTGCCGATGGTGACGATGTAGGCCAGCAGAGCCTCCAGCTGGATGCGCTCGTTGCTTCCCTCGATGATACGGAATTCGATCTCGCCGGTCTTGTCCATAAGCCTGACCTTCTCGCTGTCGCCGATGCTCAGCTCGAAGTATGAAGCGTGGATCTGCTTGATGATGTCCTGTCCGGACAGTCCGAATTCGATCATGATCTCGTCCAGCTTGTCCCTGGCGCCGATGAAGTTGCCTGAGAGTGCGGTCTCCAGCATCTTCTTCACTTCCTCAGGGTTGGCCAGTCCCGTGGTCTGGTAGATGGTATCGACATCGATCCTCTCGCTCTGTGCGGCCGCGACCTGCAGCGAGTTCACCGCACGTCTCATGTCACCCCTGGCGACATGTATCAGCGCCTCCATCGCGTCGTCGTCGATCTTGATGCCTTCGTTGGTGACGATCTTGTTCAGGTATTCGCTGACATCCTCTCTGGATAGGGGCTTGAACCTGAACACGGCACATCTCGACTGGATGGGGTCGATGATCTTTGATGAATAATTACATGAGAGGATGAAACGGCAGATCTTGGAGAACTTCTCCATCGTCCTCCTCAGTGCGGCCTGTGCATCCGTGGTGAGCGCATCGGCCTCGTCCATGAAGATGATCTTGAACTCGGCTTTTCCCAGAGGCGCGGTCCTTGCGAACTCCTTGATCTTCCCTCTGACCACATCGATTCCTCTCTCATCGGATGCGTTCAGCTCGATGAAGTTCCCTTTCCATTCGTCACCGAACATCTCCTTCGCCAGCGCCAGAGAACAGGTGGTCTTTCCGGTACCTGCAGGACCGGTCAGCAGGAGATGGGGCATGTTGTTGCTGGATACGTAGGCCTTGAGTCTCTCTGTGACGTGCTTCTGTCCGACGACCTCGTCCAGGTTCTTCGGCCTGTATTTCTCTGTCCAAATCTCCTTCATGGGAACCAGCGGTGGATTGCCTTAGAACAAATAAACTTTATCGGGAACAGGAGAGAATCGGACAAATCGTTATCAATCGAAAGACCGTTACCGCGATTGATGAAGTTAATCGATGTCTACAGGTTGGCGATAGAGAAAGGTATCGCGAACGATCCCCGCGGCAAGGACGGTGTCAAAGAGGTCCTCGACGGACAGAAGGAGGAGTATGAAAAGCTGTCAGATGACAGGAAGGAATGCTTCGATCCGGAGAGATTATGGAACCCCTACGCCGATTCCCGTCTGTCATGGGGCGATGAGGACATCGAAGTGAAGAAGCTGATGTGGGGTATCGACATCGGTACGGGCGAGGTCCTTCTCGCCGACAGGCTCAGGGAGAAGGGAGAGGAGATCTCAGGCATCGTCGGGCATCACCCTCTCGGTTCGGCAAGGACACCATTCCCCGAAGTGATGTGGGTGCAGACCGCAATGTACAGCGATTCCGGAGTTCCCGTGAACGTTGCCGAGGGCCTCATGGCACCCCGTGTCGCAGAGGTCACCAGGAACATCCTCCCTGCCAACTACAATCAGGCCGTGGATGCAGCCAAACTGTTGAACATCCCGATCATGAACATCCACTCCCCCGCGGACAACTGCGTGCAGAAGTTCATGGAGAACGGCATAGATAAGGAGAACCCGAAATACCTAAAGGATATCATCGACTGGCTCATGTCGATTCCGGAGTTCAGGATATCATCGAAATACAACTCCCCGCCGAAGATCGTCGTAGGTTCTCCGAAGAACCATGCCGGCAAGGTCATCGCTAAGATGACAGGCGGAACATCAGGTCCGAAGGAGATCTACGAGAAGCTCTCACAGGCCGGTGTCGGTACCGTGATAGGCATGCACTTCCCCGAGAGCCATATCGAGGAGGCCAAGAAACATCATATCAACATGATCGTATCAGGCCACATGGCATCCGATTCCGTCGGTGTGAATCTTATCGCCGACGAATGGGAGAAGAAAGGGGTAGAGGTCATCCCGTGCTCGGGTCTCATCAGAATCAGCAGGAATTGATGCCATGTTCTCCCGCGAATCAGTGATCATCAAGGACGGAATGAAACTGTCATTCGATTACGTCCCCGAGAAGCTGGTCGGCAGGGAGAAGCAGATGGAGATGCTCTCGCTGATTTTCCGTTCTGTGATCGATGACGGAAGGTCGGAGACCGCTTACATCACAGGAAGCGTGGGAACGGGAAAGACATCCACGGTCAGGCGTTTCTGTATGGAGATGGCATCCTATGCCGCGAAGAACGGCATCGGGATGGATTACGTTCACATCAATTGCCGTCAGAGCAACACCGACACCATGGTGATGGCACAGTGCATACGGCACTTCGACGACAAGTATCCCGACAAGGGCTACAGCGCCGAGGTGATGCTGAGGGATTTCAGATCTCACATCCTGAAGACGAAGAAACGTTTCGTAATCGTCCTCGATGAGGTGAATTCACTGATCAGATCCGGTGATGACGACCTCATCTATCAGTTATCCAGGATAGGCGAGGGTATCAACGGGCAGTTATCGGTCTCGCTGATACTGATCTCCCAGGAATACGTCCTGGACAGGATCGATGTCGCTTCATTATCCACATTCAAGAGAGCCAACACGGTGAGGTTCGACAAATACACCAGGAAACAGCTCAGGGACATCGTCTCGGCACGTGTCGACGAGGCGATGGTCGCCGGGACCGTCACCGAGGAAGCGATCGATGCCATAGCGGATATGTCCGCGGATGTGGGCGATGCGAGGATGGCAATCGACATCCTCGATAAAGCAGCGCGTTTAGCAGAGATGAGGCCCAAATCCGTGGTCACAGCGGATGATGTGGCATCCGTGAGCGATATGGTGAGCTCCGTCGTGAACACCACAAGACTGGAGACCCTGGGAAAGAATGAGATCTTCACATTGTTGGCATTCGCCAGGGCCACCAGGAACAAGCCCTACGTCACACTCGCCGATGCGGAGAAGACCTACGCAATCGTCTGCGAGGAGTTCGATGTGCCTGCAAGGAAGCATACGCAGTTCTTCGGCTACACGGACACGCTTGTGAAGGACAATCTCCTTGCTTGCAGGACAGCAGAGGGAGGGAAGGCGAAGGTGTACAGCATACAGGACATACCTCCCAAGCAGATGTGCAAGAAGCTTGAGGAACTGATCGAGAAGGTCGTCAGATGAAATGCGATCACTGTCCGCATGATGCCGTGACATTCATCAGGTACAACGGTGCCCACCTCTGTGCGCACCATTTCATGAAATATGTGGAGAAAAGGGTCAAGAGGGAGATAAGGAGGCAGATAGACCTCAAGCCCGGGGACAAGGTCGCTGTCGCCGTATCGGGCGGGAAGGACAGCATGGTGACCCTGCATCTCCTCAATGAGACCTTCAGGGATAGGGACGACATCGAGATCCACTGCATAACCATCGACGAGGGCATAGAAGGATACAGACCCTCGAGCATCGAGATAGTCAAAAGATATTGTGCCAGTAACGATATCCCGTTCCACTTGGTCACATTCAAGGACATGTTCGATCTGACCATGGATCAGGTCGCTCCCTTGTCAGGGGATAACAGTCCTTGTACCTACTGCGGCGTGTTCAGAAGGAAATGCATGAACACCGTGGCGAAGGAGATCGGTGCCAATTATCTCGCAACAGGTCACAATCTGGACGACATGTCCCAATCCATAATGATGAACTTCGTCAGGGGAGATGTGGAGAGATTGGCAAGACTCGGTCCGCACAAGAAGGTCCAGCCTGGTCTGATACCTAGATTCGCTCCTCTGAGATCCATACCTGAGAAGGAGTCGTTGCTGTATGCGATGGTCTCCGGACTGGAGTACCATGACCTTACATGCCCCTACTGGGAGGAGGCTTTGAGGAATCAGTATCGCAGCGTCGTCGATGATCTGGAATCACGTTCTCCGGGTTCCAAGTTCAGTATTCTTTCATCTTACGATCAGCTGTATCCGATGCTCACCGAGAACTACAAGGCAGCGAAACTGAACACATGCGAATGCGGCGAACCCACTCTGGGAAAGAGATGCAAGGCGTGTGAGCTCTCGGAAAGGATGCACGACCTCATAGATCGATGAATGGTACGAGGTCGCAGCATGTGCATTTGAGGCACATGGTATCGAAAGAATTGGAATCGAGACCGTATCTTTCCATGACGGATTTCTGAGATTCGGCGATCCTTATCAATCTCTCCGGGGAAGGTCTTTCTGCACCGTTCTCTGAAAGTATCTTCGCTCTGCGGTCATCAACCCTCAGACCTCTGACAGTGGGAGTCACACCCATGGAGCAGAGTCTCTCGATCATGTTCATGACCTTGTCATCGTACTCCCCGAGACCTACGATGATATTGGACGACACCTTTCCTTTTCCGAACACTTCCACGGCATGTGCCAGCATCCTGAATATATTGTCTCTGTCGAGTGAAGGACAGAACACCTCGAACAGCTCATCCGTCGCGGTCTCGACGTTGATCTTGATCTCATCGGCACCTGCCTCATGGAGCCTGTCTATATGCGAAAGGTCATCGACATAGGGTTCGACGCCTATCGGGATATCGGGGAATTCCGCTCTGAGTTTCGATACACATCCGATCATTCTGTCTACCGATTTGATGACGGAATCTGATATCCCTGATGTGAGGGCCACGGATCTGATGGGCACATCCGAGCCTTTGATCAGTTCGATTATCTTCTCATCTGTGAGCTTCTGTGTGGCATCGACCTTGAGCAGAGGCGAAGAACAGAACAGACAGTCGAATCTGCACCTCTGGTCGAGATTGAAGAATGCCTGTTCGGGACAGTGGAATTCTGCAGGGATCACCGATACATCTTCGGCTACGACCCTTCCGTCCTTTGAAATAGTTCCGGATTCGGGGTCGAAGAGGAACTCTCCGTCATCGGAGATGTTCTTCTTCACCCTCATACCATTGAATGAGAAGACCAGCGACCTGTTGCCTGCGCCGGGACCTGCGGTGGATCTGGAGAATTTAACGGGCGGTCTGTAATCCTTCGGCAGTCTGATGGCCCCGCCGGATACTAGTTCGGCCTTGCTGAGGATCAGATCCTCTTCCATTTGACGCCTTCCGCCGAATCCTCGAGCTGGATTCCCGCTTCGGTGAGCCTGTCCCTGATCATGTCGGCAAGGTCGTAGACCTTCTTCTTCCTGAGTTCTGCGCGGACATCTATCAGGATCTGCATGACACTGTCCATGGAATCGTCCTTCTTGTCCTCGGGAAGTATTCCCAGGACCTGGTCGAAGTCCTCCATCAGAGCTATGATGCCTTCCGCACCCTTCTTCGATAATGTCTTTTCAGCGATCATCCTGTTGCTGGTCCTAGCCATGTTGAACAGGACCTTGATGGCGTCGCGGGTGTTGAAGTCGTCATCCATCGCTTTGACGAACTCTTCCTTGGATTCTTTGATGAATGCATCCGCATCATCGGTTCCCTTGGCATCCCTGAGGTATGCCTGGAGTTCGCGGTAGTTGTTCCACAGCCTCTTGAGTGCCGCTGTGGATTCCTCGAACTGTTCCTCGCCGTAGATGAGCGGGCTCATGTAGTGTGTGTTAAGGAAGAAGAAACGGATCTCGTGGCTGTCGTATTTCTCTGCGACATCCTTCACCCTGAAGAAGTTGCCCAGGGATTTGGACATCTTCTCCTCCTTGCTCATTCCTCTTCCCTTGACCTGGAGCATACCGTTGTGCATCCAGTAGTTGGCAAGCTGTTTTCCTGTTGCAGCTTCTGTCTGCAGGATCTCGTTCTCGTGATGGGGGAATATGAGATCGTTTCCGCCGCCGTGGATATCGATGGTGTCTCCCAAGTGATGTTTGATCATCGCCGAGCATTCGATATGCCATCCAGGTCTGCCCTTTCCCCAGGGTGAGTCCCATGAGATCTCTCCCGGTTTTGCTGCCTTCCATACGGCGAAGTCTTTGGAATCTCTTTTCTGTTCATCGGAGACGATACGTCCGGATGATTCCAGGTCTTCCAGCTTGTGGTTTGTCAGCCGGCCGTAGTTCTCGACCTTGTTCACCGAGAAGTAGACGCTGCCGTCTTCCGTTACATAACCGTAGCCGTTGTCGATGATTGCCTGTACCATCTTGATGATGTCATCCATACTCTCGCTGGCCTTGGGATAGATGTCCGCCTTCCTGATTCCGAGCTTCTCGATGTCCTTGAAGTATTCGTCGATGT
>JAEEGL014607683.1_pt1 | contig 15244 bp, 11 predicted proteins | sample 9134231 | NCBI WGS metagenome assembly JAEEGL01 (sample SAMN16246548, study PRJNA631951) | gut metagenome | biome: gut microbiome; feature: rumen; material: fiber-attached | host: Bos | place: Iran: Karaj | collected 2018-10 | reverse complement strand
TGCATCTGGATTATTTTGAAGGCTCCATGTTCGATAAGGTTGCCGAGATCGCGAAGCAGTATCCGGACAACATCGCTTTTGACTTTATGGGCCGTTCCACCACCTACCGGCAGATGGTACAGGAGATCGAGCGCTGCGCAAAGGCGCTGAAAACGATCGGCGTGCGTGAAAACGACAAGGTCACGATCGCGATGCCCAACTGCCCGCAGGCAATCTACATGTTCTACGCCATCAACCTGATCGGCGCGATCGCGAACATGATCCATCCTCTGTCAGCCGAAAAGGAGATCGAGTTCTATCTGAACGAGTCGGAAAGCATCACGGCGATTACACTCGATCAGTTCTACAATAAGTTCGAGTCGATCAGAGAAAACACAAAGGTCGTGAACATCATCATCGCGTCGGTCAAGGATGCATTGTCCCGTCCGGTCCGGGCAGGATACATGCTGACCGAGGGACGGAAGATCAAAAAGATCCCAAAGGACGCGCCGGTGATTCGCTGGAAGGAGTTCATGCGCCTTTCAGAGCATTGCTTCTACCGCTATCGGGTCGAGCGCAAATCCGACGATCCCGCCGTCATTCTCTATTCCGGAGGAACGACAGGAACGACAAAGGGCATCGTACTGACCAACAAAAATTTCAACGCGCTCGGACAACAGGTCGTTGCTGCGAATCCCATGTTCCGGATCGGGGACAAGATGCTGGCAGCCATGCCGCTGTTCCACGGATTCGGCCTCGGCGTCTGCATCCATACGATGCTTTCCCAGGGAGGCAGGTGCATTCTGGTACCGCGCTTTACGGCGAAGACCTACGCGAAGGACATCATCAAGTACCGCTGCAACTTTATCGCAGGTGTTCCGACCCTGTATGAAGCTCTGCTGAGACTTCCGAGCATGGAGGACGCCGATCTGTCCAGCCTGAAGGGCGTTTTCTCGGGAGGCGACAGTCTGTCGGTGGAACTCAAGAAGAAGTTCGATACCTTCCTGTATGATCATAAGGCATCGATCCAGGTCCGTGAAGGATACGGCACGACGGAAACGGTCACGGCATGCTGCCTGACCCCGCCGCACATGTTCAAGGAAGGCTCCATCGGCGTTCCTTTCCCGGATACCTATATCAAGATCGTAGAGCCCGGTACGGACAAGGAAGTGCCTTACGGGCAGGAAGGTGAGATCCTGCTGGCAGGTCCCACGGTCATGAAGGAATATATGAAGCATCCGGAAGAGACCGCCCAGACGCTCCGCACTCATGAGGACGGGCTGACCTGGGTGTATACCGGAGATCTCGGAACCATGGACGATGAAGGATTCGTTTACTTCCGGGGACGCGCCAAGAGAATGATCATCTCCTCCGGATACAATGTCTATCCGGCACAGATCGAGAATATTCTGGACGCGAACGACAAGGTGCAGATGAGCTGCGTGATCGGCGTTCCGGATTCGTACAAGATGCAGAAGGTCAAGGCCTTTGTGAAACTGAATCCGGGCGTTCCCCAGACGGAGGAAACAAAACAGGAGATCCTTGCTTACTGCAGGAAACATATAGCCAAGTATGCAATGCCCTATGATATCGCGTTCAAGGACGATATGCCAAAGACGCTTGTCGGAAAAGTTGCCTACCGCGTTCTGGAAGAAGAGGAACTCGCAAAGCTGAAGCAGGAGAACACTGAAAACAGCAACTGAAAGTCATTTTACTGAACAGGATATTTCCAGGGGCAAGTAATAAATTTTAAGAATCATAAAACCACTGGCTTGGGAAAGCAGTCCCGGACCAGTGGCTTGTTGTTATTGGTCTGTTTTGATGTAGAATTATTTTTTGAACAGCTTCTTGTAAAGCCAGACAACCAGGCAGGAGCCGATGATGGAGAAGATAATGCCCATGACCCAGCCGCCGCCGACTTTGATCAGGTTGCCTAAGAATCCTCCCACAGCGCCGCCTATTACGCCGACGATGATATAGAAAAGTAGCCCTTTGTTATTTACCTTCAAAAGTTTACTGGCAGCAAAGCCGCACAGTCCGCCGATTACGATTTCCACAAGAATTTGCCACAACATAATGAAATCCTCCTCTTGATTTGAATATCACACGTATTCAATATGATATATAATATAATATCAAATACTAGTGCGGATTTCAATGCTGCTGATTGTTGAACAAACGTACCGCGCATTCTTAATTGTTTATATTAATTCAAGCGTGGATAGACGATATTCGATGTTAAACTTGTATTTTTTCACTAATATAATATAATAAAATATATTATTCTAATTACTTTTCCCCTCTGTTGTTACACGTATGAAAGCAGGTACAAGCTGATGATCCGGGTCGCCATCGTGGAAGATAATTTACAAGAGCAGAGAGTGCTTCGCTTTCTGCTGGAAAAATACGGAGCGTCGCATCAATACGAGTTCTGTTTTTCTGTTTTTACATCAGCGGAGGATATGCTGCAGCATTTCAGAACGCATCTGTACGATATTGTTTTTCTGGATATTGTTCTTCCGGGTATGAACGGAATCGAGACCGCGGCGGGCATCCGGCAAAAAGACAGCGATGTTATTCTGATCTGTGTTACAGCAGAAAACGGATTTGCCGTGGAAGGTTACAGGGTGGAACTGCTTGATTATCTGCTGAAACCGGTCGATGAAATGCAGATAGAACTGACCATGAACCGCGCCATGAAACTGTATCACCGAAGCAAAGGTGTGAACATTGAAATCCGGACCGCGGAAGGCCCGGTATATGTGAATACAAGCGAAATAACTTATATCGAAATATTCAATCACACCTTATTGTTCCATCTCGGATCGAAGCAGATCACGTCCTGGGGAAGCCTGAATCAGACGGAGGAAAAACTGTCTGGAAGCGATTTTGTGAGGATCAATTCAGGAATGCTTGTGAACCTGAAATATGTCACTGCTTTCGTGGGGGATTCCGTGACCGTGGGCTATTCCGTGCTCCCGTTATCAAGATCGAAGAAAAAGCATTTCATGGATCGTATGAACCGATACTACGCGTGCTGATTACGAGGTAAAACTGGCAGATTATTCATTTTTCCTTACAAATGGACTCTGTTCGGATATAGTGATACCGTCCGAATACAACGTTTGTAAGGAGCATTGGTATGAGAATCGCAATCGTGGATGATTCCAGAGCGGAAGCCGACGATTTGATCGGTTTTATTCGGAAGTACGGCAGTTCCAATCATTTGCCGGTGACTGTTGAGTATTATCCGGACGCTAATAAATTCCTCTTTCATTATACCCCGGACTATGACTGTGTGTTCATGGACATTGAAATGCCGGGTATGGATGGACTGACCTGCGCGAAGGAGCTTCGCAAGATGGACAGAAATGTGCTGCTTGTTTTTTCCACTTCTTTTGCGCAATATGCTATCAACGGATACGAGGTGGATGCTTTGGATTATTTGGTAAAACCCTACCGGTATGAAGATTTCAGCACTGCTTTACTGCGCGCGCAGAAGAGACTCAAAAACAGCGCCGATTGCAGAATTGAAATTCGAAATCGGGAGGGACACTTTTTTATTCCGGAGGATTCCATCTATTATGTAGAGCAAAGACTCCACAGTCATGTATTTCATACGGATTCTGGAGAATACGAGGAATACGGAACAATGACATCTGTGGAACGGATTTTGCAGAATCATCCGGCCTTTTTCCGTATCAGCGGAAGCTTTATCGTCAATTTGAAGTATGTGACAAACGTTGACGGGAGTGAAGTATTAATCAAAAATGACAGCATACGCGTTTCGCGTCTAAGAAAAAAAGAATTGTTTCAGAAGATGAACGACTACCTGACCCGGGAGGAAAGTTGAAATGATACATGCATCCTTCTTTATTGCGATGTATGCTTTGGCAATGAACTGGACGCTCATTGCGTGCGGTATCTTTGCGAGGAGTTTACGCAGGAAACAACATTTTAAGATCCGCGCGGTTTGCGCGTACGTTGTTTCCATACTGATTTCCGCCATGATGGGAGTTGCATTGTTTTTTATTCTTCAGGCCAATCAGAATGCTGGGGGGAGAAGTGAGACCATCTATCCGCTTTTGAACGTAATTGGGCATGTCTCCATGCTGGGTCTTGCGATTGCGAGCTTGCGATTCTGTTATTCGGAAAAGCTGATGACGCAGGTCTTTGTTGTTGTTGCAGGCTATTGCACGATAGATATCTCAATGTCAGTCAACAATATTTTTGCAACGATTTTCAAATATGGCAGTTTTTCCAGCGTCCTGAATGGCTCTTTACCGGAAATAGCAGTTTACGCTTCCTTCTATATCATCTCATACTATCTGATTTACATCATGTTCGCCCGGAATCTTGATTCTGTCAGCGATGTTGCGGAAATGAATTCAGGCGCGACGATTGTCCTATTTGTTTCGATTCTGATCGTATGCGTTGCCTTGCGAAGTTACGGTTCCTTTTACAGCAGTGTACATCCAACCATGTTCGTTCTTTTGAGTATCTCAATTATCTGCTGCAGTCTGATTATTCTGTACGTTGAATTTCTGCTGAGCCGGAAGCTGTATGATGAGTACGAGAAAGACATTCTGCTCCAGTTGGAAAGGCAAAGGCTTCAACAGTACGAGTTCACACGTGAGAACATTGATATCATTAACATCAAGTGTCACGATTTGAAACATCAGCTCATGGCGCTGAACAACGCAGACAGAATTGATCGTGATTATCTGGAAGAACTGAAACAGTCGCTATCTTTTTACGGCTCCATAGTTTCAACCAACAATACGCCACTGGATACTGTTCTGACCGATAAAAGTCTGTTTTGTGCGAAGAACGGGATTCGGCTAACCTATATGATCCGGGGTGAAGATATTTCCTTTCTTTCTGCTGCCGATATTTACTCACTTTTCGGGAATGCTCTGGACAACGCGATTGAATATGTGCTGAAACTTTCGGAGGAAAAACGGATCATCAAACTGTTAGCGGGAAGGCGCGAAGGCTTTACGCGCATCATAGTTCAGAATTATTATGAGGGAGAACCGATTGAGAAAGGAAGAGATTATCCCGAAACGACCAAAGACGACCATTACAGGCATGGCTTCGGTATGAAGTCTATTCGGCAGATTGCAAAAAAATATGGCGGGAGCATTTCGATTGCAACAGATGATCAACTCTTTACGCTCAGTATTCTGCTGCCGATTACGATGTAAAACTGACCAAAAATTCCATTGTCATTTTCTTTAAATTTTACATGATTATTATATTTCCTGTCATAACCTATGACAGGATTTTTTATATTGGAGGTGAACGTGTGAAAAAAGCAAATACTTGGCGCGGTTTAACCTTTGTGCTCTCAATTTTTCTTGCGGTCATGATAGTTGCGGGTTCCATTCTGGAAACCTACGCTACCACGATTGATGATGCATTGGGCACACAAAGCGCAAGGATCGTCATTACGGACGGGGAAGGCGAAGCGGGTATGTTCGAATCATTCAAGCTTCCTCAAAGCATGCTGAATCCTGACGGAACAGGCAATGCGGAAGCGATGATCCGGACATACATTGAATTCGGACGCAGACAGGCATCCGGAGGATCTGTTCTGCTGAAGAATGAGAACCAGGCTCTGCCGCTTCCCAGCGGTTCGAAGGTGACGCTGCTCGGCATCCGCAGTCATAAGATGCTGCAGGGCGCAGCGGTAGGCATGCCGATCCGAGGGCCGGTCATAAACTTTGAAGAGGCGCTCAGCGGAGAACGAACCAATTTCCACAATCCCGCGAATCTGCCGACAGGAAACGAGGCGGTCACCGGATGGAGAGAAAAAGTAGATGCCAATACGCTGTCGGATTTCGCGTTCACAGATGTTGGCGGACCGGGTGCGGGATATATTCTGAACCCGGATATGATATCGGCCTATGAGACGATCAATCAGACACTGGGCTTTTCCTGCATTGGACCGCAGGCTACCGGAAGCGACTATGATCCGAAAGAGCCGTCGCTGAAGGATATCGCTGCGGTAAACAGTAATTATCAGGACAGTTTTGCAAATTACAATGATGCGGCGATCGTTGTAGTAGGACGTCCGAGCGGTGAAGGAAGAGACTATGTCGTTGGAGGCGCATCGGAGGGAACAGGTGCGACGGAGCCTCTGGAACTGACAGTCAACGAGCGTGACATCATCAATCTTGCCTGCGAAAAGTTCGATCGGGTCATTGTGCTGATTAACACCACTTCCGCTATGGAAATTGATGAACTGAAGCATGACGACAGGATCGATGCAATCCTGTGGGTCGGGCATCCGGGCAACTACGGAACACTCGGAATTGCGGATGTTCTGACCGGACGGGTAGGTCCTTCCGGCGGCATGCCCGATATTTACGCGGCGAAGAACCTTTCCCATCCAGGCGTGATGAATGTCGGTGCGTTCGTGTTCACGAACAAAGACGCGGTCACGCGCAAGGCCGGGAATGACGCGTTTGCTTCCTATACGATCGAAGCTGAAGATATTTATACCGGCTACCGCTATTATGAAACCCGGTATAACGACTGCGTCTACGGAATTCATAACGCAAACTCTGAAAAGGGAGCGGTCGCTTCTGACGGGAACTGGAACTATGCGAGCGAAGTCAGCTACGGATTTGGATTTGGACTGAACTATACGACGTTTGCAAAAGAATTCATCGGTGAGCCGAAGGTAGTGTCGGGCAATCATGAACTGGCACTGGAATTCACGGTCAAGGTCACGAATACAGGCGAGTCTGCCGGAAGATGCAATGTTCAGCTTTACGGTCAGGCTCCCTATATAGAAGGCGGTCTGGAAAAATCCGCCATTCAGCTGCTTGCATATGATAAAACAAAGGAACTGGCTCCCGGTGAGAGCCAGGAAATGAAACTTTATGTCGATATGCAGAACATCGCGTCATATGACATGTCGCATAAAAACGCGGACGGTACGCTGGGAACCTGGGTGCTGGATGGAGGAAACTATTACTTTGCGGTCGGAAACGGTGCACATGACGCCCTGAACAACGTTCTGGCGGCACAGGGAAAGACGGTTGGCGACGGAATGGATTATGACGGAAACGCCGCTCTTGCGTATGTCTACACACATGGAACCGAAGGCGTGCAGGATGATAAGACCTTCTCCGTCGCGGTTACAGGCGAACAGGTATCGAACCATCTGGAATACTCGGATTACAACTACTATGCTCCCGGCACGGTAACCGAACTGTCCAGAAGCGACTGGGACGCCACTTATCCGAAAAAGTACGCTGATCTCGAGGCACCCAAGAGCCTGATTGATCATCTGAACGGCAAGTATTACGAGATTAAAAAGAATGATGACGTCTCGGGGATCCGGTTCGGCGTGGATTCCGGCATGCGGTTCTCGGAACTGGCATTCAGCTCGTTCGAGGATGAACAGTGGGACAAACTGATGGATCAGATCACGCTCGAGGATGCCATGGGAATCATCGCCTGCTGCGGAAATGATTTCCGCGCGCTCAATTCTGTTGGCTTTCTGAAGATGCGCCTGACGGAAAACTCCGGCAACGGAGTCGATATGAATATCGCGCAGACGGTCGGACAGGCTGCTCCCTGGGGAATATCCAGAGAGGATCCCAACAATTCCTATGAATTCGAAACTTTCGCCTCTGGACCTGTTGTTGCAGCGTCTTTTGACCCGGCACTGCAGTTTGAACTGGGAGAAAAAGTCGGGATGCAGGCTCTGACCATCGGGCTGCCGATCCTCTGGGGCCCCGGTCTGAATACGCACCGTACACCGTATAACGGAAGAAACGGTGACTATTATTCGGAAGATCCGGTACTTTGTGGCAACATCGCGCTGGAGTTCTCAATCGGAGCGTTGGAATACGGACTGATTGCGGCGCCGAAGCATTTCGCCTTCAATGACCAGGAAACGTACAGGAACGGTATCGCTCCGTTCATGACGGAACAGCGTGCGAGAGAAATCGAGCTGAGAGCTTTCCAGATTGCCGTCGAAGCGAAAAAATATGACCGGCAGGCACCGGATTACTGGACAAAGGGAGAAGGTCATGACTTTGGCATGATCGGATTGATGACTTCCTTCAGCAAAATCGGCGGAGTGGAATGCACTTCCAGCAGAGGCCTTATGACAGATATTCTCCAGAAAGAATGGGGATTCCATGGCTATGCGGTCACAGATATCTCCGATGATATGGATCTGTTCACTCCTGTTGCTTATGCCGGAACAACCGGATACGATGTGCGTTCCTCCTTTACCCTGTCAGGCTTCAAGTACTATCAGAGCATGGCAGACAAGGTCAAGGTAGAACCCGCTCTTTATGAAAAAGATGCTGAACTGCTGAAATCAATCAAGATGGCTGCAAAGAACGTATTATGGGCATTCTGCCAGTCGAATCTGATGAACCAGTATTCCAACGTGAAGACGGAGACCGTATGGAACATGACCTGGTGGCGCGGTCTTTATATTGGAGGAATCGCAGCCTTCGGCTGCCTGACAGTTGCCTGCGCCGTACTCTATGTGTTCAAAAAAAGAAAGGAGAATGAACAGGCATGAAAAAAAAGATTCCGCTTCTCATTGCCGTTGCTGCGTTGTTTGCCCTCGCGGGAACTGTATTGCTAATCGTATCGAATGCAACACCGAATCAGGATATGCATTATGCCGGCCTGATAATCGCGGTCTCTGTGATTGGAGTGGCGGCGCTTATAGGATCAACGCTGTTGATCAATCGGATCGGTGACGGGATCATTAACAGCGGGATTTGCCTGCTCGGAATGATCGGCATCGCCGTCGGATTCTGTTTTCTGATTGCAAATCGGGTTCCTCTGATGGTTAATCTGGCAACGTGGGACGGACTGAACATCCTTGGCTGGACAGCGTTCTATACAGGCGCAGCCGCCATTGTGTGCGATATGATAGCAATGATTATTCTTTCCATATCCATGTTTCATAACAACGGCAGAGCAAAAGAATAAAAAACTGCAAATGACAAAAATGATTAAAGAGGTGTTATCAATGTTGAAAATAACAAGAAACTTGTTGAATCTCCTTCTGATTGTTCTCCTGGTGTTTGGCGCGGAGGGTTGTTCCCCATCGGAACAACCTCAGCCAACATCAATGGCGGCAGCTGCAGAGATGGAAACCAAAGCATCCATCGAGCAGACTGCCTCAGAACAAACAACAGTACCTGCTGAAAACGTTCCTTTATCTACAGCCGCAGATGAAAAAGAATCTGCAATACCCGGTGATCGTGAAATAATCTTCGTTATCCAAGGAATAGACTTTACCAAAGAGGAAGAGCGTAAAGATGGATGGTATTTCCGTTTCTATAGCGATCATAGCACCATGATTTATCTGGAAGTTAAGGATACTGAGTATTCTGCTGGCTATTGGACATATTCCGAGAACGATGGATTGACTCTTACAGTCGATGGCAAACCTGTCGAGATTATACAAGACAATGGAAGCATCGAGTTTAAGGCTACTGCGGAACTGGCACCGGGCATGTCGTTTACTCGTAAATACGTGGTTGCGGAAGACGAATTAAAGACTGCTTTAATTGCGGTGCCAGCAGAAACAAATGAATCTGAAATGATTTTTGTCATTCAGGGTATTGACTTCACGAAAGAAGAAGAACGGAAAGATGGATGGTATTTTCGCTTCTACAATGATCACAGCACCAAGATTTATTTGGAGGTCAAAGACAGCGAGTATTCTACCGGCCATTGGGTTTATAGTGAATCTGAAGGATTGGTGCTGAGCGTCGATGGCAAACCTGTCGAAATCATACGAGAAAATGGAAACATCGAGTTCAAGGCTGCTGCAGAACTAGCTCCTGGCATGTCGTTTACGAGGAAGTATGTTGTTGCTGAAGATGAGCTGAAAGCAGCATTAACTTCGGATGCGGTTAAGGCAGATACAACTCAACCAGCTGCATCACAAAACACGGAAGAAGAGCAAGCTGAGGCAGTTGCGCTCGAGTGGTTCTTTGCAGGGTATACAGACCCGGAAACACCTTCTGTCGGACGCTGTGAAGCAACATTATCGCTGTATGAGAATGGTACATACGACAGCGCAATGATCACCAAGTATGGTTCTGCTCCGTTCTCAAATGGAACATGGAAAAAAGATGGGGATACATTTACCTTTACAGATAAAAACGGGTCATCCTTTACATCTTATACGAATGGAGACGGAAAGCAAGAAATCAGCGGTGAGTGGGACATTGGAAGCCTGAAAGGAGTAAAAATCGTCGCTGAGGAAAGCGCTCCTGTTCAGAAAGAAGAAACATCTTCAATCAATGAGGTGGAAACGAAAGTGACAGAATTAACCCCGCCTGTTTCGGTAACCGGCGGACAGATTGCTGGCGCTCTGACGGAAGATCATATCGTTGCCGCCTATAAGGGAATTCCCTTTGCAGCCCCTCCTGTTAAGGATCTTCGTTGGAAAGCACCTCAGCCTGTGATCCCGTGGGATGGTGTGTTGGAGTGTGCAAGCTTTAAGGCTAATCCTATCACTTACTACGCGAGTCAACGCTCGGAGTTCGATCAGGAATTTGGTGTAGATATGTCATTGCCTTTTACGGAGGATTGCCTATACTTAAACGTCTGGACAAAAATTAATCCGTCGGAAGCATTGAAACCGGTTGTCTTCTTCATTCCCGGCGGCGGTTTTTTAACCGGTGGTGCCTCTTGCTCTGTCTATGATGGAGAAGCACTGGCTAGAAAAGATGTTGTGTTTGTAAGTCTCAACTATCGCTTGGGTGCAATCGGCTTCCTTGCACATCCTGATCTTTCCACGGAGTCGGATTATAACGGATCCGGCAACTACGGAATGATGGATGTAATTGCAGCTTTGAAATGGGTAAAAGAGAACATTGTATCCTTTGGAGGCAATCCGGAAAACGTGACCGTAATTGGACAGTCTGCAGGATCTCGGATGGTACATGCTCTAGCAGCATCTCCGGAAGCCGCAGGCCTGTTCCAGAAGACTTTTACCGCCAGCGGCCATGTCATGGATAAAGACTTCTATGATCTTGCTTCCGGAGAGGAACTCGGAGCAACGAAATTCGCAGGCTTGTCGCTGGATGATATGAGAAACATGGATCCAAACGATGTGACCAAGCAGTACGGACGTGCCGCCAATATCACAATAGATGGCAAATACTTAACAAAACTGGTTAAAGACGCATATCTGAGCGGAGAAGTGAATAATGCTGAGATGATAATGGGCATTGTGAACGGTGATCTGGAGCAGATAAATGTGCAGACAAAAGATGCCTTTGAAGTATATATCAAAGAGAAGTATCCTGCGTATGCAGAACAACTTCTGCTTGTATATACCGCAGATGATTCGAATGTAGTTGAAAAAGCAGCTGAATTCATGGAAGATGCTGAGCTGATGCTGCTTGAGACTCAAGCTCGTGTCTGGAAGAAAGCGACCGGTAACGAAGCGTATGTTTACTTTATAACGCATCCTTATCCGGCTAAAGACCCGTCCGATATATGTTCACATACACATGATCTTGCATATTGGTTTAATCATCTGTCGAAACCTCGCGATTCTTATCTGACAGAATACGATCGTTCACTTGCTGATATTATGTCGGATATGCTTGTTCAATATGCGAAGGACGGAAAACCCGGAGATACATGGCAGGCTGCCGATGGCAAATGCTATCTGAGAATCGGTGATGAAGTAAAAATGACAGAAATACCGGCTGACCGAGCCAATGTGTGGAAAGCTATATATGATCAGGAATTCGGCATTAACGAGGGTAACAATTAAGAGGTGATATTTATGCTGAAGAAAACAAGAACTGCGATTTGTTTCATTCTTATTCTCTTCCTAACGATTGGCGGGGTAGGCTGCTCTAATACAGAGAAGCTTCAGCCAATGTCGACAGTAGCACCTTCCGCTGTTGAGAAAAAAGAAACTGCAGTACAAACTGCTGCACCGATTGAGCCGGAAGTAATGATTCCGGCGCAGACCGTAGAGGAAAACGAATATGCGGAATATCGATTTTACGGAACTTATGATACCGCGACTATGGGAACCGCGGATGTAACGGCGGACCTGCTGTTCGACGGAACTTATGAGCTGGTACTCGACTTGAGAGGAATGTTTTCCAATACGCCCTCCTGGGGAACATGGGAATATAGCGAAGAAGATGATGCTTTTATACTGACAGATACGGACAATAATCTTTCCTTCGTCGCGAAGAAAGACAATGATCGGTACAGCTTCATATTTGATTTTCGTGGAACACCGATCGATATGGCGGCGATCATGACCGGAGAGAAACCTGCGTCTGCCCTGCATGACGGACCGAAGAAGGAAAAAGAAACGGAAGCTGCTGCTCCTGAGGCGGAAAGAACATTGCTGCTGGAAATTGAAGGAATCGATCATACAAATGATCTCGGGAAAAAGGACGGTTTCTTCTTCCGGTTCTACAGCGATCACAGCATTGCCATTTATCTGGTAAAGCGGGACGCGGAATCTTCTTCAGGCACATGGTCGTATGACGAAGAAAACGGTCTGAAATTGACGGTCGACGACAACGAGATCGAAATTCAGCGGGAGAACGGTGAGAATACGTTCCTTGCGGCCGCTCAGTTGGCACCGGGAATGGCGTTTGCGCGCAAATACGTGATCTCCGAGGAAGAACTGCGGACGGCGCTTCTGAAATCAAAAGAGACTTTGACCGCCGTTTCCAATGAGAAGCGTACAGCGCGGTATGAGAACTGGAGCGATGAGGAATGGGCGAAACTCTGGGACGAAGCCGAGATGCCTCTGTACACCGATCTGTATTCTGTCATTGAACGCAGTTCTGAAACGGATGTACTTTTCCTGGAGAGACTTCCGAAGGAGGCTTTTGCGGGAACGGATGAGCAGGGAACAGTTTACAGACTGGAATACGAAACATATCTGTACGACTATTATTTCGCGAACAATATACCGGAATCGGAATGGAAACCTGTCATCAAGGCTTGCTATATCTATGTACCTGCAAACTATGATGAGGCAAAGCAGTATGATGTGTACTATCTGATGCATGGTGCGACCGGAGATGAAACAAACTGGTTCTCCTTCAACTGTGACGGTACCGTTTCCAACGTGGGAGAAGGCGATTTTACCGTTATGCTGGATACATGCATCAAAGAGGGAAAAATCAAACCGGCTATTTATGTCTCTGCGACGGTCAACACGGATGTTTCCTCGTTTGACAAGAAAATCCGGAATGTTTACAGCGCGACAAACGAACTGGCGAGTTTTCCGCATGAATTGGTCAGAGACCTGATTCCGGCAGTGGAAAGCAGATTTTCGACTTTTGCGGAAGGAACCGATCCGGAACAGCTGAAAGCAAGCCGTGATCATCGCGCATTTGCCGGTTTGTCCTTAGGAGCGGCGGTTGTCTGGAATTCCATGCCTGTCGCATATGAGTATATTGCCTATTACGCACCGCTGGCAAACGGATGCGATCCGGGCGATGTGGATGACGAATATCCGGCCGCGAAGATCCTGGGTGAAAAAATGTCCGAGTTCAAGAATATCAGACTTGGATTCCTGTTTGCTTCTTCCGGTATGAAGGACCATACGTATGCGCATGAATACGTTGTGTATGATGTCCTGTTCGAAAACTGGGAAGAACTGAGTTACGGCGAGAACACATCAAATTTCCATCCCGCAAACGGGACACATTCCGCGAAATATTTCATACTGGGAGTTTATAACTCCATGCAGGTTTTCTTCGCGGAATAACAGATGAACGAATTGTATCATAAAGAGAAAATAACAAGGAGGATTCAGTTATGAAAAAAATGATCGCAATCGTATTGATCGCAGTGATGATGATGGCAGTCGCATGCGCCGGCGCACCCAAAGTGTCCGGTACATTTACCCAGACCATCAACTCCAAGGACTATTATGCAGCACAGGAAGTCAAAAATGACATGCCTGAGAATGAGATGCGGCCTGACGGATCTAACGCTATGGTAGGATTCCGCCGGCTGATGCCTATGCTTGATACCAGAACCGAAGCTGATGTTGCGCAGGTAACCGGAGGAGATGCACCGGCAACGCCCGGAGTTGAAAACTATTATACGGCAACGCTGACACTGAAAGACGGAAAATACTCGCTTGAGAAATCATATCATTTTGACCGTGAGTATGTGTTCAGTTCAGTCTTGGCAATGCTGTTGGATGATGAAACCCCGACGATGCAGCTGACATTCTCCGGCAGTTATACCGTGGAGAAGGACGGAACGGTCATTCTTGCCGCTCCTGAATCCGTATACTGCAATGTTGCACCCTGCGGTCAGGCATCTGCGTATTCCCGCTTCGGCGGCGGTTATGAGGACGTTACCGAAACAGTCGCATCCGAAACCGAGTATCCAGGAAAATTCCTGTATTACTTCAATACTCCGTATTTCGTAGCCAGCGATAAGATTTCGGCACAGTCCGTGACGGTGGATACCGCAAACGGAACCATGACGATTAAGTGATATCAGGCACAGAAACCGGATAGAGCAACAAAAGGGCATCCTTCCTTCAATGGAAGAATGCCCTTTTCTCAGGATTGTATGGCGGAGTGTCCGTCCGATCTGTCAGGGGGAATCAAACCCGATACCGTTTCTGAGATAATGTTTAAAAGCTATCTCAGACAGGCTCCGTTTGTCTCGATTATTCGTCTGTACTCCATTGCCGAATCCTTAATGATCCTCTTCTGCATGGGATAGTCGACATAGATCAGACCGAAACGGGGATCGTATCCTTCCGCCCACTCGAAGTTGTCCATAATGCTCCAGTGCTGATATCCTAGCATGGGAATCCCTTCATCGATCGCGCGCTTCAGTTCTTTCAGATACCGGTAAAGGAAGTCCGTCCGGTTCGGATCATGCACCTTTCCATCCAGAGAAACCGCATCGTTTGCCGCCAGTCCGTTTTCCGTGATCATAACCGGCAGGTGATAGCGCTCATAGATGAAACGCACGTTCCAGTACATGACGCGCTCGTCAATGACCCAGCCGAGACTGTTTCTCGGGGTTCCTGCCGGCGCCTGCTTGGTGTCGCCCCAATCGCCGTAATTCATGGAAGAATAGATGTTCAGCCCTATAAAGTCCAGAGGCTGGCAGATATTTGCCATATCTTTTTCCTTGCTGGAAAAGATGCCGTAGGCTTTGACGGGCTTTCCGAGGAGCATCGGATCCATCCACCAGCGGTTGGCCATCAGACCGTTTCCGATCTCCACGCTCTTTTTCCGCGCGG
>JAEEGL012758179.1_pt1 | contig 15244 bp, 12 predicted proteins | sample 9134231 | NCBI WGS metagenome assembly JAEEGL01 (sample SAMN16246548, study PRJNA631951) | gut metagenome | biome: gut microbiome; feature: rumen; material: fiber-attached | host: Bos | place: Iran: Karaj | collected 2018-10 | reverse complement strand
TCCTTTGATCTGGGGGTCTTTTTCCATATCACAGAGATGTTGACACTTCCTTTTTTCAGTCCTAGGACATATCCAGAAGCATCGATTGTGGCAATATCAGGATTATCACTTTCAAAGATGACATCCTGGTTTGTCACGGGTAGATCTTTAATCTCACTGATCAGCTGGTAATGTAATTTGGTAGTCTTACCATACTGGATAGAAGAATAGGATACGGTAATAGAAGAGGCTTTAACTTCTTTGACGTGATAGAGGATGGTCTTACTTTTTGTGGGGTTGGAAACGGAAGTGATGGTCAAAGGATAATCACCAGTCTTAGAGAATGACACCTGATGAGAATCAATCTTGGCATCATCACTGCGGATGACAAAAGCCTTATCGGAAGCATCTTGGTTAAAGATTGGTGTGACTTGTTGTTTTTCTCCTACATAGATATCCACATCCTCAAAAGGATAGGTCAGCATCGTTACCGGAATAAATGTTCCCTCGATAACATGAAGTTCAATCGGTCTAGAGAGGATATCGTAGTTCTTGGCTTTGACATAGACATCAGCTTTGCCTACCTCGTGAGTGTAGATAAAGCCTTGTTCGTCGATAGTCAGAACGTGGTTGTCAGAAGAAAAAAACTCAATATCATCAAGATGGAAGTCCAAAGTGTTGGCTTTGACTTCCAATCTTGAAGTCATTCCCTTGGTGATGGTTTCTTCACTAGTTAAGGTGGTGGTTAAAGAGGTGATGGGCTCCCTTAGAACGTTGATATCTAGAGAATAAGTCAGGTTTTCATTGGCTAAGGAAGTAAAGACGAGGGTGACCTGGCCTGGCTTTAACCCCTTCAGGGAACAGTCCTTTCTTTGTACTTCCTCTTGGTTATTTCTCACTTCTATTTTAACTCTTTGATCCGTGGTGTTTTCAGGAGTGAAGATCGGAGTATATGTGTTGATGTGATTGACATAAAGAGTTGGATCGCCATGGATGACTAGACTTTCGGGAGAAATGATAGTGGGTGTTTCAGGTCCGACATCAAGCAGGGAGGCCAGGATTTTGGATTGAGCTGAGGATTTATTTCCTGGCATTGCACCCAAAATTAAAATAAGGGTCGACAAAAACAGGAACACGACCGGAAAGATGAAATGATACCATCTGTTCTTATGCATGCTGATAGTTTACTACAAACTTCTTGTCGGATATAGAGCAAAGTGATGTAAATCAAAGCCTCAATTCGAAGACTTCATCAAAGATATCTTTGTGTTTCTTGATATCCTTTTTGTTTCCAACAACGACAAAAGAGGCCTGATTTAGCATGTGCTGAAGATCTTCAGCGACATTCTGGATGTCTTCCTTGGTGGCAGAAAGGAAGTATTCTTTTTGCTTGAAGTTGGGGTTTTCTCCATCGCCTCGGAAGAGTCGTTTCAGTCCAATCTGACCTTTTTCCCAGACGGAATCGTTTTCCTGCATGGAGGCGATGGCTTTCATCTTGAATTGGGAAAGCAGATCATCATCGATGGGATTTTCTTTTAAGAACTTCGGGGCCTCTTTAAAGATGGCCAGGGTCTTTTTCAGGTGCGGATCCTGAGCGGAATAGAAATAGATTTCTCCATTGATGCCACATCCGCATCCCCAGGAATAAGCACCTCCCTGGATGCGGATTGCCTGAGCGAGATAGTTCTGTGAAAGGTAGTCCATCGCCAAAGACAGAATGGATAGTTTTCTCATCTCGAAGGCTGGTCCGTGATAGGCTAGAACGACGTGGTTGATATCAAGATTGGCTTGATAGGCGACATTGTGGATATGTTTTCCCATTTCTGGAAGATAACCTGGGACATTTTTGCTTTCTTTAAAGAGAGCGCGGAAATCTTTTGCGGCTTGGTTGACGCAAGCGTAGTTTTCTTCATCGCCGATATAGAATAAAGACATTCTGTCTTGGACAAAAATCTTCTCTACCAGAGCCTTCAGACGAGGGATGATGTCTCTATTTACATCATGAGTGCGGATTTCTTTCAGGAAATAGAAATAATCAAAACCATTCATGGTGTTCTTGATTTCCTCAGAAGCCATATAAGGAGCTAAGGCTTTATGAATGGCATATTGAATCGGATCATCTAGAAGTTTGTCTTTGAATTGCTTATATATGGATTCAATATGGTTTTTGATTCTTTGAGCATCATAGACATTTGTCATGAAGAAGTCATAAAACAACTTGAAGAATGAAGCGTAATTTTCTTTATATCCATCCGCTTTTAGGACAAAGTAGAACTTTTCTTTGTCGCCTTTTAGATAATAGGTGTTGGAATAAAATGAGCTTCCTCCCATATGATCAAGAAGGGCTTGGCGGATTTCTTTTCGAGAATATTTTTCTTTGTTCAGTATGCTGAATAGGTCACCGAGAATGGATAAATAGGAATATTCCTCAAAAGACAGATCTGATATATCGATAAGAATTCTCTCAAATGCGATATGGTTGGATTGGATGAAGTAGTGATAATCTTTTCCTTCTTGACTGGCTAGGGCCTTAGTCATGGTGACATCCAGGTCTTCGGGATAAAGGCAGGGGAGATGATCTAGTTCTTCTTTTGTGGCAGTGGTCTTAAGGTATTCTTCTAAGGCCAGACTATCTTTTTTCAGTTTTTCTTTTTCTTCCTCAGTCAGATTTTTTTCATCTTCCTCTATTTGTCTTCTTCTTTTTTCATCAAGTTTGGGAAGAAAATCATAGTCAGGGGTAAAGAAGGCAATCAATAAGGGCTTTGGATGGAAGAAGAGATCTTCAAAGAGCTTTTCAAAATAGTTCTTGTCGACTTCTTCTAGTAAATCCTGGTATGTGTGGATGATGTCATAGTCGTTATAGATGAGTTTGTCATCATATAACCACCATCTTAAGGAATCGTTGATGAAATCCTCACCCCAGCCATAAGGACAATCATCTAGTCTGCGGTTCACTTCAAAAAGCCGTTTTCTGAGAATGGTTTTCAGCATCTGATGATCAAAGCCTGAAGCTGAAAAATTTACCAGGTATTCTTTAACCTTCTGGATGCAGATATCCTGATTTTCTTTTTGAATGCCAGAAAGAAGGATAGCACCCGTGGTCTGCTTTCCTGGATCGATATTGTATTGGATGAGAGTGGCAAGATTACCATCGACAAATTCGTGATAGAAAGGAGAAATGTTGGAGATGAAAGCGAGATAGAAGAGCTCATAAAGAGCAAAACTCACTTTGGGAGAATAGTTGAAAGGGAGAGCAAAGCCGATGGCTAAAGCGCAGGTATCATCATCCATATTGGAGGGAGAAGAAGTGACGACTTCTTTTGTGGTGGTATAGGGAAAGTCAGGGATTTGGATATCGGGTGTCTGATCAAAACGAGAAAGGATTTCTCGGTCTAACCAGACCAGTCTCTTTTTAATATCGGTATGGCCATAGAAATGGATATAGGCCTGGCTTGGATGGTAGAACCGATGATAGAATTCACATAATTCCTGATAACTCAATTCGGGGATTTCTAATGGCGATCCTCCCGAGATATAGCTGTATAGGGAATGAGGTTGCAATAAGTCAGAAAGCTGATATCCAAAATAAAAATCCGGATCTTCAAAATCTCCCATCATCTCATTGTAGACGATGCCGTTATAATGAAGATGGCCTTGGTTATCCAGCTCTTTGCGGAAGCCTTCCTGATGAAAGATTCTTTCATCCTTGATGACCGCGGGATAAAAGACACAGTTGGACAACACTTCCATGAGGTTCTGAAAGTCTTTTTCGTTGTAGGTGGCACAATAAAAACAGGTGTGATCCGCATAGGTTGTCGCATTGATGGTGGTGTTGACGCTGCGGGTGTCCATTTCAAGGTAGGGATTTTTGACGGGATATTTCTGGGATTGGGCAAGAATACAATGTTCCAGAATATGGGCGGCACCATGGTTGTTTAAAGCCATGGTCTTGAAGGTGATCTGAAATCTCTTTTCTTTATCCTGATTATCGCAATAGCAGATTTTGGCTCCTGTCTTATCGTGTCGATAATAGTACACGTCACCTTTGTGGAAGGTGGCTTTTGATGTTGAAATGAGTGTGTATCCGGCAATTTTGTTCATGACGATTCCTCACGTGTTGTCTATTCTATCATGATTTTATCTATGAAGTGGATAAAAGCCCTGGGAAGAGAAACATAGATAACTTCACCTGATCAGAAAATCACGCCAGGCGTTCACTTTAACTTTATAATGAGAAAGAACTATAGTATAATTGTTCAGTCCAAAGAAAAATTATTCTTTACAAGAGGAGTTTAGGAGCCCAATTTGATGGAAGATTTCATTGATATTATTAAGGCAATTATATTTGGCATCATCGAGGGTATCACGGAATGGCTACCCGTCTCTTCTACAGGCCATATGATTGTCTTGGAGCAGTTTTTCAGTTTGGCCGAAAGACAAGATAAGGAATTTTTCGATTTCTTTCTCGTCATCATTCAGCTCGGCGCAATCATTGCGGTCGTCATGTCCTTCTTTAAAAGTCTCTGGCCATTTGGCAAGAACAAGACAACAAGACAGAAGAAAGAGATTTGGCGCACCTGGTATAAGATTCTGATCGCATCGATTCCTGCAGGTGTCATCGGCTTGTTGTTCGATGATTGGCTTGATATGTATCTCTATAATTATCTGACCGTTTCTGTCACTCTGATAGTGTATGGTGGGGTATTCATTATCATTGAATGTTCGCTTCGTCTGAGAGCGAAACACATCAAGCAGAGATATCATCTCAACCGCGCCGGTTCGACGACGGAAGTGGGTGATGGTGCAGATGAGGATGGTGAATATGACGAAGAAAAGCTTACCAATTATCCACTCTTCAAAATCCATTCGGTGAAGAATATCACGTTCCAGATGGCGATGCTTATCGGTATTGCCCAGGTCCTGGCTCTGATTCCTGGCACGAGTCGTTCTGGTGTTACCATCTGCGCTGCCTTATTGATGTCCATCGACAGAAGAACAGCAGCTCGTTTCTCTTTCTATCTTTCTATTCCGGCGATGTTTGGCGGTTCCTTAATCAAGGGTGCCATCTATGTTGGTAAGATGGTGAAAGGAACTGCTCCGGTTATCTCGGGCTTCCAGATTGCTTTGATTCTTATCGCGATGGCCGTGGCCTTTGGCGTCTCCTGGATTGTCATTCGCTTCTTTATGTCGATGTTACGCACAAGAACGTTCACGGCGTTTGGATTCTATCGTATCGTCCTAGGTGCGATCCTGCTGGTCATTCTATTTGCTGTCAATGGTGGTGATCTGAGTTCTGGTGTGGAGTTGAACTCCACGTCTATGTTATATCAGACCATGAATTATTTCGTTTCCAATCCCTGTGCGATGAATGTTCTACCGTCTTTACGCTAATTTTCCGGGTTGTATTTTATTGTTAGGATATAAGAAAAGTAATATAATTAAATCTACAAGAATTGGTTGAGGAAAAGTATATGCAAGAAAATAATAATGAAGCAATGGAAGCTCTTCAGCGTCCTCAGGTTTCCAAGGGTGGCAATAACAATTACATTGAGGAAATGGATGATGAAGAAAGAGGAATAACGCTAGGTCAGATCTGGCACATGATCATCAAGCGTTGGGTCGCAGTGGTCATCTGTATGCTGATTGGCTTGGCTGTGGGTGTGGTTTATGCTCGTGCCATCAAGAAACCGGTCTATAAGGCAACTAGAACACTAGCCGTCATCGCCCCTAAGGATGATGATACTTCCGCATCCAACAATGTCAACAACTCTCTCTATTTTGCCCGTATTGCTGTCGGCTATATCAAGTATCCAGAAGTCGAAGAACAGGCCTGTAAGATTCTTGTTGACAAAACAGAAGACTACAAGGAAATGTTTTCTTCTGTTGATGACAAGGGAGACACTGTCTATAACACCGTTGTTCTTGATGATTATTTCACCGCATCTTTAGAAACTTATGTTTCGGGTAATTCCACAGCTACTTCTATCTTCATTGATGTGACTGCTTCTTCTTCGGATAAGCAGTTATCTACCGATGTTGTCAATGCGGTTGTTCAGGCTTTACAGGATGTTTCAAACACTGCGGGTAGCGCCTTGAACAGTTTGCTTGATCATACGATTTTCCCTGGTACGGAAGCCAGAGTGGATGATGCAAAGGATTCTTCTACCAGCAACGTGGTCATCGGCGCTGTCGGCGTGATTGGTGGTGCAGTATTAGGTATTGCTTATGCCATCATTCGTGAATTGGCCGATACCAAAATTGGTTCCAAGTCGGAATTGGAGCACCTTACTGGTTACAAGGTGATCGGTATGATTCCAAAGTATGAGACTTATGCTGAGGAACAAGAGGGAGAAGGAGGTAAGGAAAATGTCTAAATTCAGTGTCAATCAGGATGCTGTTCAGCGCCGTGTTGTCGATACAGGCTTGATTCATGACTTCGATTCTCCTGAGGCGGACGCCATCATACGTCTTCAGACCAATATCGACTTCTCTAATTTAGAAACACCCGTCAAGTGTTATGCCATCACTTCTGCTCAGGAAGCGGAAGGTAAGACGACGATGTCTTGTAACCTGGCTCTTCTTTATGCCGAAAAGGGCTTGAAGGTTGCTCTTCTTGACTTAGACTTGCGTCAGCCTGCCATTCATAAGCTTTTCCATCTTGAGAACAAGATTGGTATTGTGGAATATGTGAAAGGTGAAGTGGATTCTCTTAGCGATATTGCTCATACCGTTAAAGGTGTTGATGTCATCACTGCTGGTTCTCATACTCCCTTCCCTTCTAAGGTCTTATCCAGCGGCCGTATGAAGAAATTGTTACAGGAATTGAAAGAAGAGTATGATTATGTCATCCTGGATACCCCACCCATTCTGGTTGTCTCTGATGCTTTCATGGTCGGTCAGGATGTCGACGGCTTCTTAATTGTCTGTTCGCAACATATCTCCCGCAAGAAAGATGTGGTTGCGGCCTGCAATGCTTTAGCCGAAAAGAATATCGACATCATCGGTATTGCCATGTCCATGGTCACCACGGATGAAGATAATGGTAAAGGCGGTTATGGTGGCTATGCCTATGGCAATGGTTATGGTTATGGCTATAAGCATTACAGCGACTATCGCGCCAAGAGAGAACCAAAAACAGATTCTGAAGAAGAGGATTTTTAATATAAGGGAAGGTGAAAACCTTCCTTTTTTTGACAAATCAAAAAACGCCTCTTTCTCAGAGGCGTAAGTTATTCATCAATTTTTTTGAAGGATCTCTTTCTGGATAAATCCTTCAATACCTTTGCTGATATCGTCAAAGGCTTTGCTGAAGTCGTTGGTGAAATAAGGATCAGCAATATCTCTTTTATCGTCGGTGTAATCTAATAGACGATGGGCCTTCTCAAGATGGCGATTGGACATCATGCGAGAAATCAATACTCGGTTATAGTTCTCCATATAGAGAATATAGTCCTGAGAGAGGAATTCTCGGGGATGACCCATGTGGGCTTCATGTTTCTCATAAGGAATGTTGGCTTTGGTGAGCTGCTCTTTGGAACGAGGCTCCATATCCTCACCCTTGGTGGAAATCTCTAAGCCACAGGAAATCACCTCATACTCGTTTTCTAAACCTAACTCTTTCAGTTTATGACGAAGAATAAACATCCCCATCGGTGAACGGCAAATATTGCCCTGGCAGACAAACATGATGTGTTTCATGTAATTATTTTCTAATATTTTGTCTGAAAAGTAAATCTGTCAACAAAAAAACATGTTCCTTAATTCTTGAAAGAATGGATTGGGGCAGGAATTCTACCCTGGCGATTGACAAAGTCATCGCACTTGTATTCGTTGACTCTCATGATGGGAGCGGAACCGAGCAAGCCACCAAATTCGACCTCATCGCCGACATTCTTGCCATAGGCTGGAATCAAACGAGTGGCAGTCGTCTTATTGTTAATCATACCGAGAGCCATTTCGTCAGCGATGATACCAGAAATGGTCTCTTCGCTTGTATCGCCAGGAATGGCAATCATATCAAGGCCGACAGAACAGACACAAGTCATGGCTTCTAATTTCTCTAAGGAGATAGAACCCATCTTGGCTGCTTCAATCATGGCGTGATCCTCGCTGACCGGGATAAAGGCACCGGATAAGCCACCGACGCTGGAAGAGGCCATGATGCCACCTTTCTTGACCTGATCGTTGAGTAAGGCAAGGGCGCAGGTGGTGCCGGGAGCACCGGGCATCTCAAGGCCCATTTCCTGGAAGATTTCACCAATAGAATCACCCACGGCTGGAGTTGGAGCTAAGGATAGATCGATGATGCCAAAAGGAATGTTTAATCTGCGACTGGCTTCATTGGCGACAAGCTGACCTGCTCTGGTGATCTTGAAGGCGGTCTTCTTGATTTCTTCACAAAGAGCGGTGAAATCCTTGCCTTTGACCTTGGCTAAGGCTTTCTTGACAACACCTGGACCGGAGACACCGACATTGATGACGACATCACCTTCGCTGATACCATGGAAGGCGCCAGCCATGAATGGGTTATCATCAGGAGCGTTACAAAAGATGACCAACTTGGCGCAACCAATGGAGCTGTCCTCTCTTGTCAAGTAGGCTAAATCTTTGATGATCTTACCAGAAAGTCTCACCGCATCCATGTTGATACCTGTTTTGGAGGAGGCTACATTGATGCTGGCACAGACTCTTTCTGTCTGGCTTAAGGCCGCAGGAATAGACTCGATGAAGAGCTTTTCGTTTTCGGTCATAGCTTTAGAGACAATCGCAGAAAAGCCGCCGATGAAGTTGACTCCCACTTCTAAGGCAGCTTTATCCAATGTCTTGGCTAGCAAGACATAATCTGCAATGCTTTTACAACATGGGGCACCGATGATGGCAATCGGGGTGACGGAGATGCGCTTGTTGACAATCGGAATACCGTATTCGGTACCGATTTCATCACCGATCTTGACTAAATCCTTAGCCAGTCTGGTGATCTTAGAATAAATGTTATTTGCGACAGTATTGATGTCGCTATCCATGCAATCTAAAAGAGAAATACCTAAAGTGATGGTTCTGACATCCAGTTTTTCTTCCTGGATCATCTTATTGGTCTCGATGACCTCGTTGATATTGATCATACCCGGTCTTTCCTTTAGATACGATGCATGGAATCGAAGATTTCTTCTTTCTGCATGGAAATCAAAACACCGATTTCCTTGCCTAAAGAGGCGATTTCATCCATGACTTCTTTTAATGATTTCTGAGAGGAAGAAATGTCAGTGACCATCATCATATTGAAGTAACCACCGACGATCGTTTGAGAGATATCAAGAATGTTGATATTCTGTTCAGCTAGAAAACTACAGACCTTAGCAATAATCCCGACTTTATCCTTACCGACTACAGTAACAATAACTTTTTGCATATCGCCTTATTCCTTTCCTAGAAAACAACATGTGTACATTCTAAAGAAAAGAAGGACTCTAATCAATGAAAAAAATCAATTTAGAAAAGAAAGTGATACCAAGGAATGTATCTTCAAGAAGGGATATCTATCCTACTGATTTTGGCTTGTTTTTGATATAGCAACAACTTGCTGATTTGGTGGCTTATTCAAAAACAGAAGGTGATAAAACAGAGCGTGAAACCAGATTTTTAATAAAGAAAGGGACGAATTGTGGTGAGATCAAACATGAAGAAGAGGGCTTAATTTTTTTTAGATGGTCTAAGCGACTTTTGGTTTGAGGCTGAAGAGCGTTTTCTCTACGACTGCTAATTCTTTGCTGAATCTTAAATCAAATTCCATCGGGAAGAAATAGATATAGATATAGAATAATGCAGTGAGTTCTCTTTGGAATATCATATTTGGTTCGATATAGGAATAGATCAGGTTGGCAGTCAGAACCGCTATCCAGAAGAGATATCGGGGATTCTTCTTATAGAACAATTCTCTTCCCATGCGGAAATAGATGATACCAAAGACAACTAAGACCAAGACTAATCCAGGAAGGCCGAATTCCAAGAGGATGTTGACAAAGGCATTATGGGCGTTCTGCACACTTTTATCAATTGGCAGCTTAGCACGATAATTCTTGAAGATAGAAGTATAAGGAAATTTGGTGAAACCAAATATCCAAGTGTATGGTGTTTCCATACTAAGACAGGCAATGGTCAGATGATTCCTGGATACTAGGGTACCGCTGTTGGTGTAGACATCCAGAATCGGTTTGATGTAGACATCATAATAGATGGCTTTCAATACGGTAAAGGTTAATATTACCCAGATCAAAAACAGGGAAGCTAAGATGATGAAAACCACACTCATGGTTTTGTGCTTATGGAAATAGAAGATGGGATATAAGAATAATAAGGCTAATAAAAGAATCAGGGATAAGATAGCTGGCGTCTTGCTGAAGAGCACAAAACAGACCAAAGTATAAAGAATCTGGAAGAAGACAAACAGCCCATTGGGTTTGAATAAGAAGGCAATCAGCATCATACAAGCACCTAAGAAGAAGAAATATCCTAGGGTGTTTCTATGATTCAGATAGCTGGTGATATGACAAAATGAACCATGTCCACTTAGATATATGCTGATGTTGTTGGCAATCTTATCGCTTTCCACCATAAAGGAGAAGAACAATAATGATAACAGGAACAGGAAATATAATGTGAAGAGGATATAGATTGTTTTTAAAGCGATAGAGGCTTGTAACCTTTTGAAGTAAGTAAAGAAGAAGACAAAATAGCCATAGAAACAAATTTCCTCACTCAGGGTAATGATTCTTTCCAGGATGGTAAATCCTTGATAATGAACAAAGATGGGGCTCTGATCAAAAGGTGAAGTGAAAAGATAATCCTGCTCTCCATATGGAAAGTAGAAGCAAGAAAAGATACGGAAGATGATGAATCCTAGAAAGAGGATGGATATGCTTCTCTTTGGTAGAATCTTTCCTTTTTCCGATAGGCGATAGAACAGAAAGATGAAAGTCGGAATATATAAGGCTAGAGGAAGAAGATAAATCCACAGATCGGGAGCCTGTTCGGGATAGTAGGTAAAGCCATTTAAAAAGGGCATCTCAAGTGAGGTTCTATTGGTGTCGGAAGCTACTACTTTACCAATAGATAAAAGAGAGGCAAACAGTGTCAATAGGCAAAATAGGAGGGCGTTGATGGCCTGGTCTTGCTTTTCCTTGTCTGCCCTATAGGTAATATTCATTTGTTCATTCATAGCAATGCAAACATTTTATCGTAAATGTTTACAAATTACTAGTAAACGGACTGAAACTGATGAAGAAATCATAAAATCGAATTTGGATAGAAAGACATGAAAGAAAAGAGTTTCTTTTAAAAAAAGAAAAACCACTTGCCTGATTCTGGCAAGTGGTACATAGACAAATTGTTTAGATGCCTTCGTATAAGCCATCCTTGATATATTTCTGAATGGCTTCCTGCACTTCTGGTAAGTCTTCTTTGTAGGTGATGCCATACCACTTATCTTTGTTGTGATAGGCTTTGACGGTGATTTCCTTGGCATTTAGACAATCACCGATGACTCTAGGAACAAGGAATTCATCCTTGCTTAAGTCAGCTGTCTTGAGGAATTTTTCATATTCTCTTTCTAAGATCTTGAAGAAACCAGGAGTAAGGCCCCATAAGTTCATAGAGACTGGTGTATCTAAAGGAAGAGTCTGTTCTTTACCCTGATAGACACATTTACCAACAGAATCGATCTTGGTGACTTCTTCAATATCTTTTAAATAGGAATCAGCAGTTAAGTTACAAACGCCTCTGGAGACAGTGCCATTGCTGGATAAAGTCTTACCTAACTGATAGGCGACCATGGCGTATTGACCCTCTTTGGCATTTTCTAAATGCTTTTCTACTTCCTTAAAGGCATTGCATCCATAATAGTCATCCGCATTGATGATACAGAATGGTGTCTTGACGACATCCTTGCAGCAGTAGATAGCATGAGCAGTACCAAAAGGTTTACTTCTTCCTTCAGGTAAGCAGGTGGTATCCTGGATGACATATTCCACATCCATCTTGGCTGCAATTCTATTACCGATTCTTTCTTTGAATTCATCAATGATGTCTTTTCTTAAGATGAAGACAATCTTGCTAAAACCAGCTTTCTTGGCATCATAGCAAGAGAAATCTAAGATGCCTTTTCCATCTGGTGTGATGGCGGCAGCTTGCTTGAGTCCACCAAATCTTGAACCCATGCCAGCAGCCATAATGACTAATGTAGTTTCCATTATTTTTTTCCTTTGTTGCGCGTTTTTTTGCGTAAGGATATTATAACACTGATATGATGAATGTAGGACTTACTTTCTAGTCTAAATAATAGAAAATCAATATTTTGTTGATTATTCATCTTTAAATGATAATTTTTTTGGCATCATAGATATTTAATGGATTTTTTTGAATATCTTTTTTCTATAATAAAGATACTAAAGAATCAATAGGAAAAAGGAGTGGTGATATGACTGATATGAATCTCGTCATTGCTAAAAACATTCTTACTAATTTGCAGGCAAAAAAGAAGAAACAAAAAGACTTAGCTGCTTACCTTGGAGTGTCTTCTCAGATTATGAGTAAAATCATAAATGCGGAAAGAACGATTAGCGCAATTGAATTGAAGAAAATATCTGATTTTTTGGAAGTTACTTTAGATGACTTGATGAACAATCCAAAGAGTGAGGAAGGCTTTGATGTTTCCTTAGCTTTTATGAGAAAGATTTCCTCTGAAGGTGGAAAGAAGGCGGTTGAGATTGCTTCTTCAGTTGCTGACACCATCATTTTCTATGATCGCATCATTGAAAATGGTAAGAAAATGGAAGAAAAGATGGAGTTTTAGTGAAAAGTGTTGTTGATACCTGCTTGTTTGAATGTGAAAAAATCACCAAAGATCAGGCTAATGATTTGTTAGAAAAAAATGATCAAGCAAAAGAATATATTAATATGACAGGAATAGGACGTAGATGGCAATTAAATACGATAGGTCAGAATCGATTTGGTGATTTACAGACAAAATTCAAGATGATTAAAGATCATGAATGGATGACTGAAGAGAGAACAAGAAGAAATGGCTTTTATCCAAAAGATGATTGATCTAAAGTAAGGCGAAAGTGTTATGAAAGCAATTTTCAGTCTATCTGAATGAGTACTATCTAATATTAAGAAAGATTAAGCCCAATCTATCTTGGTTCTGAGATGGGCGAATTTTTTAAAATAGTCATTTTGAATGTGCCCTAATCTGCCGACGACAATTTCTGGGGTGATTGCCATCTTTTTGGCAAAGGCACGAATGGAATTCTCCGTAATTACTGTATGTTGAAAAGTTTCGAAATCTTTTTGTGGTATCAATTGCTTTTCAGCAAATTGATTGGCTTGTTGTTCAGAGGCAATATTCATGTTGTTGATATAATCGACGCGTCCTTCTTTTGTAGGGCTTTCGGATAAAAGATGTCCAAGCTCATGAAAAATAGTAAACCAAAAGATATCGGAGAACTTTTGCCTGAGGGTGATACACATTAATACATGACGGTTTTTCAAAGTGATATATCCTTGAACCGGTGCTCCTTTTAGGTTGTGAATGACATGGAAAGATACACCGCAGGAATAGAGTATCTGGGTTAAGTTATTCAGCCCTTTGTTGATGTCTTGAACTAATATTTGCTTTCGGATTTCTGGCAAATTCTTTTTTAATGCTGATTTGTTGAAATCCGGACAATTGGTGTCATCTTCTTTTAGACACATCTGCAACCAGGTGGCAAGAGTATAAGGATCTGTTTGTACTGATTCGGATTTCTTGAATGCGAAACATGGTTCTTTTTGTAATAAAGATGGGAGAACGTTTCCTAAACTACTGACACCAAAGAACTTTTTTAAGGCTAGAATTTTACCGGAAAGAGTATCTTCTGAATCGTTTGGAATATATCTATATTCTCTAAGTTGATCATAGGAAAACTTATTCGCTAGTTTTTTGTCAGTCTCATCAAGATGATATTGAGATTCGATTTTATTTTTTTCAATATCGTAGGTTGCTTGTAGATTTAACAGAAAGAGGGGGTCCGTATCTAACGCGTTAGCAATGGCAATAGCAAAATCGGAGGAAATTTTCTTTTTTCCTTTGATGACTTCGTTGATGTGTTTCTTGGTAAAGCCTGTTTTTGCCGATAACTGAACTTGTGTAATCCCTTTGTTTTCCATGATTTCTATGATTGTTTCACCTGGAAGTGGTAACAAATCAAGATACGTAAGTTTTTCCTGTGCCATATTTAATTTCATTACTGTAGAAGTCTATATTCAGTATAATCTTCACTTTAACAAAAGACAATAAAAATAACCTGTTAGGTTAATCAATTCTTAAATTGATAAAAGGGCATCAGGATGAATCATGAATTGAGCTATGGTTATATTTTGCTAGGATCAGAACGCTTTTTGGGTAGTTTTAATCTGATGTCATCGCTTTCCTCATTCATGACAAACGATTGCTAGTGTAAAGGCAACTGATAAGTTTACGAACGAAATTCGAAAACTACGAAACCCCTTTCATCTACAAAAATAAAGGCAAATAAAATCATCTTGGTGTTTGATAAGGCCTTCTTTAATCATTTGTCGACAAGGTTAAGGAAGGCTGCCATAAGGAGGAAACCAAAAAATTATGAAACACATCAGACGTAAGATTGTTCCTTTGCTGGGATTAGCTATGTTGCTTACTGGCTGTGGAGAAGAAAAGAATTCTAGTGTTATTCCCACTTCCACTAGTACACCTGACTCATCGATCAAAGCGAGTGAAGAGAAGAAGGTCAGCAAGATTGAAGTGACGAAAATGCCGAATAAGACCGAATATGAAATCGATGAGAAGTTTGATCCAACTGGCATGGAAGTCACGGCTACCTATGATGATAATTCGACAGAGAAGGTAACCAATTATTCTTATGATAAGACAGGAGAACTCACCGTTGATGATACTGAAGTTACCATTTTATATAAGGGTAAAACCACAAAAATCAGTATCACCGTCAAGTTTGTCTTGAAGTTAAGCAGTATCAATATTGAAGAATTGCCAACTAAGACTACCTATGTTGTCGGCGATCATTTTGATCCTACTGGCATGAAGGTGACAGCCGTCTATAATGATAAATCCAAGAAAATCATTACCGATTATACTTATGATAAGCATGAAGAATTGACTCTTCAGGACAAGATGGTCACCATCTCTTATACCTTCAGTGGTGTGACCAAGACGTCTTTTGTTCCTATCACGGTG
>JAEEGL010029643.1_pt1 | contig 15244 bp, 12 predicted proteins | sample 9134231 | NCBI WGS metagenome assembly JAEEGL01 (sample SAMN16246548, study PRJNA631951) | gut metagenome | biome: gut microbiome; feature: rumen; material: fiber-attached | host: Bos | place: Iran: Karaj | collected 2018-10 | reverse complement strand
ATCAGAGCGAAGCAATGGGTATGGGTAAAGTCGTTGTCAATGTGACGGTCGATGAGAATGCGATTACAGCGGTTGAGATTGACGGTTCCGGTGAGACTCCGGGAATTGGTGCTGTTGCGATTGAACCGCTTCAGGAACAGGTCCTGGCAGCACAGAGCGCGGCAATTGACGGCGTATCCGGTGCAACGATTACCAGTACTGCTGTTCGCAATGCTGTAGAAGCTGCTCTCGCACAGGCAACTGCATTGGAAGCCGCGGCATAAAAACAATACAACAGAAATTGAAATACGAAATGATGCGCCTGTCTGTAATATACAGACAGGCGCATCGATTATTGATCTGACGATAGAAAAATGAATTAAAGAATTAAACTCTCTTCCAGGTAACGCCATTGGGAATATCGGTAAGCTCAATTCCCATCGTTTTCAGTTCATCGCGAATCTGATCAGCGAGAGCAAAGTCTTTCGCTTTTTTGGCAGCACGGCGCGCCTCGATCTTTTCGGTGATCTCGGCGTTTTCCTCACCGCTCTCAGAGACAATACGGAAGTCTGAAGATCCCGCCGCTGCTTTGGCAGCTTCGGTCTTTTTCATTTCTTCCCTTTTCTGTTGTGCTTTCTCAATGAGACTCAGCCCGAGAACACTGTCAATGCTTTCGATAAGTGCCAGTTTCGTCGCGTCGTTGGTTTTTGCTTTCAGCACATCATACAGTGAAGTCAAACCGAGCGATGTGTTCAGGTCATTGTCCATTGCAGCTTTAAACTTCGCGCTGAGCTCGTCAAATACCGTGGAGTCCATAGAACCGTCGTCGGGATTCAATCCGGCAATGCGGGCAATCAGTTTTCTGTAGGCGCCCTGCGCATTATCCAGGTTTTCCCAGGTAAAGACAAGAGACTTGCGGTAATGGCTCTGCAGGCAGAAGAAACGGTAGCTCAGAGGATCGTAGCCCTTATCTTCCAGTAGCGAAACGGTCAGAAATTCACCGCTGGATTTGGACATTTTGCCGGAAGTCGTGTTCAGATGCAGGACATGCATCCACCAGTTGCACCAGTGATGCCCAAGATAGGACTCCGACTGCGCAATTTCGTTCGTGTGATGCGGAAACGCATTGTCAATGCCGCCGCAGTGGATATCAAGGTCTTCCCCGAGATGTTTCATGGAAATTCCCGAGCATTCGATATGCCAGCCGGGGTAGCCGACACCCCAGGGAGAATCCCATTTCAGCGCCTGATCTTCAAACTTGGATTTGGTGAACCAGAGAACAAAGTCATTCCGGTTGCGCTTGTTGGTGTCTTCCTCCACGCCTTCACGCACACCCACGTCCAGATCATCGGCATTAAAGTCGTTGAATATATAATAACGATCGAGCTTTGAGGTGTCGAAGTAGACATTGCCGCCGGAAAAATACGCATAACCGGTATCCATCAGCTTGGAGATGATGCGAATGTACTCATCAATGCAGTTGGTTGCCGGTTCAACCACGTCAGGCCGCTTGATGTTCAGCTTGCGGCAGTCGTCAAAGAAAGCATCGGTGTAGAACTGGGCGATCTCCATGACAGTCTTGTGTTCCCGTCTGGCGCCTTTGAGCATTTTATCCTCACCTTCATCGGCATCGGAGGTCAGATGACCGACGTCTGTGATGTTCATCACACGCTTTACCGGATACCCGACATAGCGAAGATATTTCTCCAGAACATCTTCCATGATATAGGAACGGAGATTTCCGATGTGTGCATAATGATAGACGGTTGGGCCGCAGGTGTACATCTTGACAATATCAGGGTGATTGGGGACAAAGAGTTCTTTTTTTCTGCTTGCAGAGTTGTATAAATACATGATTGAGCTTCCTTTCTCTCAGCTTTGACTGATTGGAAAACAGGTTTCAGACTCAGTCAATATCCTGAAACACATCTTTGTTTTTGATAAAATATTCGACTCCGGAATACACGGTAGTGAGAAGAATCAGTCCGGAACAGATCCAGTCCGTCCATTCGGTTTCCACTACGGTCATCACGCAGAGCGCGACCATGGTAACTGCTGTCTTCACCTTGCCGGACCAGGCAGCTGCAATGACGCGATTCTGTTCCACCGCAATCAGCCTCAGTCCGGAAACCGCAAATTCACGGAAGAGGACAATGGCAACCACCCAGCCGGGCATGCGGACTCTCTCCACAAAGAAACACATTGCGGCGAGAACCAGCATCTTATCCGCCAGTGGATCCATGAATTTTCCAAAGTTTGTAATCTGATGATAATGCCTGGCAATATAGCCGTCTGCCATGTCGGACAGACATGCGAGGATAAAGACGATGAGTGCTGCAGCGGAATAACCCTGATATGCGAGAATCAGCCAGACCGGTATCAGCACAATGCGCAGAACGGTTATTTTGTTAGCCGTGGTTTTTAGCATGTTCTGACCGCCTCCCCGTACAGCACACCGTCTTCAGCATGTGAAATGCTTACTGCAATAATTTCTCCCGGGCTACATCGTCCCGTGACACAGACGTAGGAGTCAATTTCAGGAGAATCCGCCCAACTGCGTCCAACAAAACAATCGTTTTCCTCATCCCAGCGCTCAATCAGCACCGGCAGGGTTCTTCCAACCTGGCGTGCGGCAAAGTCGTCAAGAATCCTTCCCTGGAGCTCTAAAACCAGCTCAGCGCGCCGGGAAGCCACTTCTGAGTCAACATGCTCCATTTCTGCAGCCGGGGTTCCTTCCTCCGGCGAAAAGGCGAAAACGCCGACGCGCTCAATGCGAACTTCGCGCAGGAAAGCGCAGAGCTCTTCAAATTCCGGTTCTCCCTCGCCGGGAAGACCGGTAATCAGACTGGTTCTGAGAACAAGATCTGGAATTCTGTCACGTAGCTTCTTCAACAGAGCCTGAATTTCATCTCCGGTCCCGTGTCGGTTCATTCTGCGCAGAATTCCGTTGTTGATATGCTGGATCGGAATATCCAGATATTTGAGGACCTTTTCATTATTCGCAATTTCATCGATCAGTTCATCATCGAACTGGTCCGGATAGAGATAGTGCAGACGGATCCAATGGATCCCTTCAATCTGAGAAAGCCTGCGGACAAGCTGTGCAAGACAGCGTTTTCCATAGAGGTCGGTGCCATACCGGGTAATATCCTGTGCGATGACGATCAGTTCCTTCACACCGTCAGCAGCAAGACCTTCTGCCTCCCGAATGATAGCTTCCATCTCACGGGAGCGATAGCGTCCGCGAATGTAGGGAATGGAACAGAAAGCACAGAAGTTGTCGCAGCCTTCCGCAATGCGAAGCCATGCCCAGCCCGGACCGGTGGAAACAATTCTCGGTATTTCATCCACTGGAGAACTGTTGGATGCAAAAGCACGAAAGCGTTGTCCGGCGAGAACGGCTTCCGCAGCAGCTACGATTTCGCCGAAGCTGCCGACACCGAGCACAGCGTCGATTTCCGGCAGTTCGGACTGGATTTCCTGCTGATAGCGCTCGGAAAGACAGCCGGTAACGATGATCCCGCGGAGTCTTCCTGCTTCTTTCAGCTCGGCGTGTTCCAGAATACAGTCGATGGCCTCGCTCTTTGCCGCGTCGATGAATCCACAGGTGTTGATGATCGCAAGATCCGCGCCGTCAGCATCAGAAACCGGCTGAAATCCCGCTTCCTGCATCAGGAACATCATCTGCTCGCTGTTTACCAGATTCTTCGCGCATCCGAGCGAGGTAATCGAAAAGGTTTCAGTATGAATCATGATATCTCTCAATTGCTGATTGTATTTCTTCCCATCCGAATCCACGGCGAGCGAGTGAAGCGCTGAGTTTTCGAATCTCATCCCGATCATCCGGGTCTTTCAGCCTGCTCCGTATAAACCGGTCGATGGAATCATCCGTGTTCGGCATCTCTGATAGTGCTTCTTCGCGCAGTTCACGGGGAATCCCGCGCTTGGACAGCTCCGCACGGATTCTGCCGATGCCGTACCCTTTTGATGCATAATGCCGTACGACCATTCCCGCATAATTCCTGTCGTCCAGATAGCCGTGCTCCTCCAGCCAGTCAAGAGCACTGCAGGAGGAAGCGTTGTCATAACCCTTCATTCGCAGTTTGTCGGAAAGCTCTTTCCGGGAATGAGGACGACGGGAAAGCAACTCCAGGGCGCGGTCTCGCGCCTGAGAGGCTTCTGTTTTACTGCGTATAAGCTCCAGCTGCGCTTCTTCGAGGTCTTTCCCTGCGAAGAGGCGCAGCTCGGTTACAATTCCAAGGGTAGTCGGGATTTCCTGTCCATCCTCCAGAAGCAGATTAACCCGCTCCGGTGAGGTCGGGTGCAGCGCTGTGACAATCATCCCTGATCAAAATCGTCAGCGCTGATATTGACAGATTCCGTTACACGGCCGGTTGCCTGAGCAGCCCGCCTGGCCTGCGGAGACATCAGTTTCCAGGCATTATCGCGTATCTCCTGCTCAAGCTCGGCACAGATTTCGGGATTGTCCAGCAGGTACTGCTTGACAGCATCGCGACCCTGAATTCGCTGATCCTTGATGGTAAACCAGGCACCGCCCTTATCAATGAGCTCCAGCTTAACGCCGAGATCTACAATTTCTCCGACACGGGAAATACCTTCGCCGTACATGATGTCAAACTCCGCCTCTTTGAAGGGAGGAGCGACTTTATTTTTGACGACTTTGGCACGGGTGTGGTTGCCGATCATCTCACCGTTTACCTTCAGCGTTTCCACGCGTCGTACATCAATGCGAACACTGGCATAATATTTAAGAGCCAGGCCGCCGGGAGTAGTCTCAGGATTTCCGTACATCACGCCGATTTTCTGTCGCAGCTGATTGATAAAAATCACAGTGCAGTTGTTTTTTGAAATGGCGCCTGCAAGCCGGCGCATAGCTTGGCTCATCAGCCTTGCAAGAACGCCGACGACAGAATCGCCGATTTCACCTTCCAGCTCCGAACGTGGAATCAGTGCGGCGACAGAGTCTACAACCACGACATCGACCGCGCCGGAACGCACGAGGGATTCTGTGATGTCCAGTGCCTGCTCGCCGGTGTCCGGCTGAGAAATCAGAAGACTGTCAATATCAACGCCCAATGCGCGGGCATAGGCGGGTTCCAGAGCATGTTCGACGTCGATGTAGGCGGCTTCACCGCCGCTTTTCTGTGCGGAAGCAACCACATGCAGTGCAAGCGTGGTTTTACCGGAGGCTTCAGGACCGTAGATTTCCACAATCCTGCCTCTCGGTACACCGCCAATGCCGAGTGCAAGGTCAAGCGACAGAGAACCGGTAGAGAGAGCTTCGACATTTACCGGAATGTCGTCGCCAAGACGCATGATGGTGCCCTTGCCGTAGTCCCGCTCAATCTTTGCAATCGCTGTCTCCAGAGCCTTTTTTTTATCTGGATTGGCGGACGTTGCCGTCACGCTCACAGTTTTCTTTTTTTCAGCCATCGAGAAATCCTCCAATTCAGTTTTGCTCATCCAGTTTCCCAATCACGACCCGGTCGCATCCGCCGGTATCCTGACGGAATTCCGCCTCACTGAAGCCTCCGGCAAGAAGCATGGCAGATACTGCCTCGGCTTCGCCTTCTCCTACTTCCAGAAAGATCAGTCCGCCAGGCTTCAGAACGGTTTTCCAGTGTTTGATAATACCTTTATAGAACTTCAGCCCATCTTCTCCGCCGTCCAGTGCCCAGATGGGCTCATAATCCCGGACGGAAGCGTCGAGGCCCAGAATATCCGCACTTGGAATATACGGGGGATTCGAGACAATCACGTCAAAACGTCCAAGGCCAAGAGGGGGAGAAGCGAGCGCATCCGCCTGCATGCACAGTACTCTGGAATTCAGACGATTGAGAGACACGTTTTCCCGACAGACTTTCAAAGCGCTGGCACTGATGTCAACTGCAATCAGTTTGGTTGCGGGTAGTTCTTTTGCTATGGCGCAGGCAATACAGCCGCTGCCGCAGCAGAGGTCCAGAATACGGGCGTCCATTTTTCTGCCGGTCAGAATCTCCTTTACCGCGTCGACCAGGATTTCGGTATCCATTCTCGGAATCAGGACGTCCGGAGTGACAACCATCGGCAACCCGTAAAACTCCCAGGTGCCGGTGATATATGCTACCGGTTCTCCGTCCAGACGACGCCGGATAAAGTCCTGTACACGATCAGCAACTGCTTCCGTAGTGTATAGATTGATATCTCGCAGAAGCTCCGGAATTGTTTTGCCGGCAGCCTGAGCAACCAGGACACGGGACTCCAGCTGATAACCCGGAATATCCGCCTGCATCAGTTGCTTTCTTGCCATGAGAGTCAGATCATTGTATGTCCTCAAAACAGCATCCTCATTTCCGTATGATCATTCGGGCTCAGCTGCCCCAGACATCGCTGCCCTTCTCTTCCGGAATCACAAGCTCCATAGCGCGGATGGCACATTCAATCATGTCGTCATCCGGCTCATTTGTGGTAATGCGCTGAAGCCACTTTCCTGGGGCGGAGAGCACCGAGGAAAGCCAGTTGTCATGCATGCCGCACCAACGATTAATCTCATAGCTGATTCCGACAACGACCGGAAGAAGCAGGAGATGAACGCCAACGCGGGCAAAGGGATTTGCTACTCGTACGGTGGCGTTGACCAGAATACTCACCAGCACCACGACCAGCAGAAAGCTGGTGCCGCAGCGGGGATGAAAACGGGACTCTGGCCTTACGTTCTCAACCGTCAGTTCCTTCCCGTGCTCGTAACAGAATATGGTCTTGTGTTCAGCGCCGTGATAACTGAACAAGCGCTTTACGTCATTCATATGTGCGACGAGACTCATATACAGCAGGAGAATGATGACCTTGAAGAGGCCTTCTGAGAGATTGCGTACCAGATAGGACGCCGTGAGCGGTTTAATCAGCGCGACCAGGAAAGTCGGCAAAAAGATGAACAGAAAAACGCTCAGCGCAATTCCCAGAACGACAGCGACTCCGATAATCAGTTTCTGCGCTTTCTCGGCAGAGAAGTGTTCAGTGATCCATTTGTCAATTTTATCGGGTTCTCCCTGGTCCTCCAGGGGAACGAGACTCGCAGAATAGGTGAGGGCCTGCATGCCCTTGATCATGGAATCCAGAAATGTGACACATCCGCGTACCAGGGGCAGACCGAAGAAAGGATAACGTTCACGAAGAAGCTTCAGATCCTCGGTTTTCTCAACGAGACCTTCTGCAGTCCGGCAGACGATTGCCTGCTTATGCGGTCCGCGCATCAGAATTCCTTCAATCAGAGCCTGACCGCCGATCGAGGTTCTGAAGCCACAGGATTTTTCATGTTTTCCAGCCATGTATTTTTAACTCCGAATGATTAAGATCTTGTGCTGATGGGAAGAAAGAGAATTACCATGCATCCGCCGCCGTCGGCGTTTCTGATCTCCATACGGCCCTTGTGGCGCGTAATAATCTCGTCGCAGACGGCCAGTCCGATACCGGTTCCACGATTTTTGGAACTGCCCTTATAAAACTTTTCCTTGACATGCGGCAGCTCTGCTTCCGGAATTCCGCTTCCGTAATCACGAAAAACGATTTTTACGTAATTGCCATCCCTGTCAAGGCTGACGTCGATCATCTTTCCTTCTCCGCCATGAATCATGGCGTTGTCAAGCAGGTTCAGAAAAACCTGCTTAAGGCGTTCCGGATCACCGGGAATCATCGGAATGTCCTTGGATGGGGGATCATAATGAACATCCATCCCGGCCTGCTTCATAAGCTTGCCGTATGTGAACATGGCGTCTTCCAGCTCTTCCGCGATATCGATCATCTCGACCCGCAGATTGAAGCGGCCATCCTGAATTCTCGTAAACTCCAGCAGCTCCGTGACCATACCGGTCAGGCGTTCCGCCTCTTTGGAGATGATGTTGATCCCGCGCAGAGAATCCCCCTGAACAGCCGGGTCAAAAGCGATTGTCTCACTCCAGCCCGTGATCGCCGTCAGCGGTGTCCTGAGCTCGTGTGAGACCTGTGAGATGAAGTCCGTTCTTGACTTTTCAGCGATAGCGACCTTCTCCGACATGTCGTTGATGGCATCGGTGAGGCGGCCGATCTCATTTTCGCTGCGATCTTCAAGCTTGCTGCCATAGGTTCCGGAGGCAATCTCTGCGGCAAAACCGGTCAGCCGGTCAATTGGTTCAGAGACATTCTTCCAGAACCAGAAGATCAGATAGATCATATAAAAACAGATCAAGACCAGGACACAGACAGCGAGAATCATATACTCCCGCGTCACTGCCCAGATGCTCAGCAGCATCAGAATCAGAGCCGCGATGATAGATACCGCCAGCTGTGTCCGAAGATTTCTAAACATAAATGCTTACTTCCTGAAAAAAGACTCCCGGGATCAGTAACCCCACTTGTATCCGTAACCCCAGACTGTCGTAATATATTCCGGCTCTGTCGGGTCGGCTTCAATCTTGATGCGCAGGCGGCGAATGTTGACATCGACAGTCTTGAGCTCCCCGCTGAAATCCGTGCCCCAGACTGCACTCAGAATATCCTCGCGGCTCATGGCTTTGCCCGGGTTTTCCATAAAGAGCTTCATCAGCTGATACTCAATCTGTGTGAGCTTCAGACGCTGTCCGTCCTTCTCCAGTGTGCGGTTACGCGGATTCAGAACGAACGGGCCGCTGATCAGCTCATTGTTTGCGGCATCTTCCTCATCGGAACCGAGACGGCGAACAAGTGCATCCACGCGGGCGGTAAGCTCAGCGGGAGAGAAGGGCTTTGTGACATAGTCATCCGCACCGGTCATAAGGCCGGTGACCTTATCAATTTCCTGACTTTTCGCAGTCAGCATGATAATACCCATCTTGGAGCCTGAGGCACGAATTCTGCGGCAGACCTCGAATCCGTCAATATCCGGAAGCATGACATCCAGAAGCGCCAGACAGATGTCCGGATTCGCTTTCACTTTCTCCAGTGCTTCAGTGCCGGTGGCGGCTTCAATCGGCTCATAGCCGCTGCGGCGCAGATTGATCACGACGAAGCTGCGAATATTACTCTCATCTTCCATGACCAGTATTTTTTTCATGATTGAATTCCCTCCTGCGTGTCAAAAGAGACATAGTTACAATTCGACAAGTAATTATAACATAGTTCATTCAAAAATGGTAGTCAAAGTTTCAAAAAAAAGAAATTCTGTTGAAATAATACTGCATGCTTGCGAAATATCAGTAAAACTGGTACAATTCACAGCATGAAAAGAGAAAAACATATCTGTCTCAGCATCACGGCACATGTCGACGCGGGGAAAACGACGCTTGCCGAAGCGATGCTTTTTGAGGCTGGACAATTGAAGACACGGGGACGGGTTGATCATCGGGATTCCGCTCTGGACTTTGAAGATTTTGAACGTACGCGGGGAATTACCGCTTTTTCCAAACAGGCGGAGCTGAACTTCGGCGGAACGGACTTCAGCATCATTGATACGCCTGGACACGCGGATCTGTTTTCCGAGACGAAACGCGGACTGCGGGTTCCTGACGCTGCGATTCTTGTGATCAGCGGCAGCGAGGGGATTCAGGCGGACACCGGGACGATTTGGGCGCTGCTTCGCGAACAGAGAATCCCGACCTGGATCTTTGTCTCCAAGATGGATCTGCCGGGGGCGGAAAAGGAAAAGATCCTGGCTGAACTGAAATCAGAACTGTCAGAGTCGGTAATTGATTTTACCGATTCGGAGAATCTGATCTGCGAGGAAGCGGCTTCCGTGGATGAAATCTGCATGGAGGAATATCTCTCTGGAGGCGTCGTTACGGACGAAGCGTTATGCATGGCAATCAAAAACTGCACCGTGTTTCCGTGCTTTTTCGGCTCAGGACTGCAGATGACAGGGGTACGGCCTTTTCTTGAAGCACTCGACCGCTGGACTGTGGCGCCGGAGTGGCCGGATGCCTTCTCGGCGCTCTGCTACAAAATCGGCAGAGATGCCCGTGGCCAGCGTCTGACTCAGGTAAGAATCACCGGTGGAAATCTCTCTGTCAGAAATCCGGTGCGGTATCTCAACTCCCGCGGAAAGCTCTGTGAAGAGAAGGTTACGGCAATCCGGATTTATTCCGGCGCCCGGTATGAAGTGGTAGAAACAGTGTCTGCCGGGCAGGTCTGCAGTCTTCTTGGACTCACGGAAACCGCCGCAGGCACTGCTCTGGGAGAAGAGGAACTGCAGCCTGAAGAGATTGCTGAATCCGTGCGCCGCTATTCTCTGGCCTTTGAACCGAAGCAGGACCCGGTCGTAATGCTGGCGCGTCTTCAGGAACTGAGCGAAGAGCTTCCGGAGCTGCAGCCGGAGGCTGACCGACATGGGCTGAGCGTCTGCCTCAGCGGCAGAATGCAGGGAGAGATGTTCAAAGCGCTGTTGAAGGAACGTTTTTCCGTCCAGGCAATACTGTCCGAGGGCAGAGTGATCTACAAAGAGACTGTCAGCAGGCGTGCTGAGGGAATCGGGCATTTTGAGCCACTTCGGCATTATGCGGAGGTTCACCTGATTCTGGAACCGCTGCCGGTCGGGAGCGGTATCCGGCTGGAGTCGGTCTGTCCGGAGGATACGCTGGACCGCAACTGGCAGAATCTGATTCTCGACGCCATGCGCGGTATAAGACTGCCGGGAGTCCTGACCGGTGCGGAACTGACAGACATCAGAATCTGCCTTGCATCCGGAAAAGCTCATCCGAAGCATACGGAAGGCGGCGATTTTCGCGAGGCAACCTTACGCGCGCTGCGACATGGACTGATGCAGGCGGAATGCCGACTGCTGGAGCCGGTCTGTCATTTCGTACTGACAGTGCCGGCAGAACAGCTCGGGCGTGCCATCAGTGACCTGAGGATGATGCACGCGGAATTCTCCTCTCCGCAACAGGACGCGGAAACCGTGCGGTTGGAGGGAAGTATTCCAGCGGCTACTCTCGGGGATTATCCGGAAATGCTGCTCTCCTACACCCATGGTCTGGGCAGGATCACGATACATCCGATTGGTTATCAGCCCTGTCACAATCCGGAACAGGTTCTGGAGAACTCGGACTACAACCCGGAACGGGATACGGACTGGCCTGCGGATTCGGTATTCTGCGCCCATGGGGCAGGCTTCAATGTTCACTGGACGAAGGTAAAGGATTATATGCATCTTCCTTCCGTTCTGGATCAGCAGAACAGAAGAGAACAGACAGAAGCTGGCGTCCATCGGCTTCAGCGAATCGATGACCGGGAACTGGAAGCCATAATGCTGAGAGAATTTGGCCCGATCAAACGACCACAATGGACAGAACGGCTCGGAGAAACGGGGAAGGAATCGAAGAAGCAGCCCTCACGAAAAGAACGGACGATCCTGATCGACGGATATAACTTTATTTTTGCGGATCCGGAACTGAAGAAGATTGCATTGGACAGTCTGGACACAGCCAGATCACGGCTGATGGACCGTCTATCCAACTTCTGCGGCTTCACCGGAGAACAGGCAGTTCTCGTATTTGATGGATTTCGCAGCGCGGGGAATCCGGGCTCAAGAGAGGAACATGCCAATATCCATATAGTTTTCACCGCGGAAGGGGAAACCGCGGATGCCTATATCGAGCAGCTCGCCTCCGAGGTGGGCAAAAACGACAGAGTAGCGGTTGTCACTGCGGACACGATGATTCGGGTTTCTGCAATGCGATCCGGTGTTCTCCGGATTTCTCCGGCTGAGTTTGAGCATGAGCTTGAGGAGATGGAACACCAGCTTGAAGAAATTCTGAATAGAAGCAATCTGCTGGCACATCAGACACAAACTGCGAATGTGCTTACGGAAAGAGAAAAGAAAGAAGGAAAAACACTATGAGAGCTTATGAGAGATTGATTCAGTATGCTGTCATTCATACATCCAGCAGGGAAGGAGAGAAACAGACGCCCTCCACTTCCCGTCAGTTTGACCTCAGCCATACGCTGGAAAACGAGATGAAGGCATCAGGGTTTCAGGATGTATTTGTGGATGATCATGCCTATGTTTACGGTGTGATCCCCGCAACAAAAGGGCAGGCAAACAGACCGTGCATCGCACTGATTGCGCATCTGGATACGATTCCGGATGAGGATTTCTCAGGCAGGGACGTCCACCCACAGCTGGTGGAAAACTATAACGGATGCGACCTCCCGCTTGGCACGAGCGGCCGCGTTCTGTCGACGGATGCATTTCCGGACCTGAAAGCGCTGACAGGGCATCTGCTGATCACGACCGACGGTACGACCGTACTCGGCGCGGATGACAAGGCAGGCATTGCAGAAATCCTGACAGCATGTGAAGACCTTCAGAAAAAGAAGGTTCCTCACGGCCGTATCGTGGTGTGCTTCCCGCCGGATGAGGAAATCGGACACGGGGCGGAATTGCTTGACCTCGAAAGACTCGGAGCTGATTTTGCCTTTACCGTGGACGGAGGTGCGCTGGATGAGGTGAACTATGAAACCTTTAACGCTGCGGCTGCAAAGGTGTTGGTGCAGGGAATCAACGTCCACCCGGGCGACGCAAAGAACAAGATGAGAAACGCACTGCACGTGGCGATGGAATTCGATGCGCTGCTCCCGGCGGCAGAGCGACCGGAGCACACGGAAAACAGGGAGGGCTTTTTCCATCTGACGGATCTGAAAGGAGATGTCGAGAAGGCGGAACTGCAATATATCGTCCGGGATCACGATGCGCTGCACTTCAGCATTCGGAAGGAGATGCTCTCTCAGGCTGCGAAATTCCTCAACGAGAAGTACGGCGCAGGAACGGTGCAGCTCAACGTCCGGGAACAGTACCGGAATATGGAGGAAGTCCTGAAGAATCACCTTCATGTGGTGGAACTTGCCGATCGGGCGATCCGCAAAGCAGGACTGGAGCCGAGACATGTTCCCGTCCGCGGTGGAACGGACGGCTCCCAGCTCTCATTTCGGGGACTTCCGTGCCCGAACCTGGGCACCGGCGGTGCCTGTTTCCATGGCCCATACGAACACATCTCTGCTGAGAATATGGACAAAGCGGTTGAGATCCTGGTAAACCTGCTGACCGATCTTTAAACACGGAATCGCGGTTTTTCAGCAAAAGAAAAATCCGCCTACCGGCGGCATTACAACAGATTAGATAAAAAAGAAGTAAGCCCTGACTGCATCACCATTTTCCAACACAATCAGGGCTTACTTCTCTGAATTTTTCGTATCTAACATCCTGGGACCTCTCTTTCTTTTCAAGGTTCTTGTAAAAAAGTGCCGCTGCATCATCCGAAGAACGTTCTCTCGACCATCTTCCATTGCGACTCGCGCATATCTCGTAAGTGAGATTAACCTTACTGGCGGAATGTTCCGATATATGATCCACAGCGGCTGCCGCCCAATCCCACTTTATCAGGCGACCTGAGTAAAAACTCATCTCTTATTCTTGTTCCTATCATACACGAAAACGGACTCGGTGACAAGAGGGAGAATGTACAAAAATACCAAGTTGAAATTGTGCATAATATCAAAAATTGTGAAGAACTCCCAAAATGCCTTGACGAATAACGGTTTTCATAGTATGATCTCAAATTGTGGACGACAGGTGCGTCTGCTTTTTTTTGGATTCTGTTTCATTCTTCTGATGAAGCGGGAACTTGCCAGGAAAAGCACTTTCTGATACAATGAGATTGAAAGCATTGGAGTATGTGCAAAAATACGGAAAGGATGAAACCAAACATGCTTAACCGACATGCAAACGGCGGCCGCTTTGGCAGAGAATCTGTTGTTTTAGCTGTCATTCTGTGTTTTGCTCTGCTGCTGAGCGGATGTACCCTGAAGTCCATCGCGACAGAGGAACCGCAGCAGACCGCTCCGCCGCAGAATCCAGCTGAGACAATGGTACAGGATGAGAAGACGGTAACGGTTACGAGCGTTGATGAGTTCCTGGGAGCACTCGGCTCCGGGAAGACAGTAGTCCTGTCAGAGGGACAGTTTAATCTGAGTACTGCTTCGGATTACGGAAAAAACATAGCGGAAGGACCCTATACCTGGGAGACTACATATGACGGTTATCAGCTTGTTATCAGGGATCTCGAAAAACTTGAGATCCGCGGAAGCGATTCGGAGGCGGTGACGCTGTCTGCAGTCCCGCGCTACGCCAATGTACTGACATTTCGTAACTGCAGGGACGTGACTGTTTCCGCGCTGACAGCCGGACATACAGAGGAACCCGGATTCTGCTGCGGCGGGGTTCTGGAATTTGACAGCTGTGAACGGGTCTTTGTGGATCAGTGTGTGCTGTTCGGATGCGGCACACTTGGCGCCAATGTGCTGCGAAGCCGGGAAATCCTGGTTAGCGATTCCGTCATCTATGAGTGCAGCTATGGCGCCGCTGCGGCAATGAACTGCTATGACGTGCGTCTGAGCAGCTGTGAGATCCGCGACTGCGGGATCAAGGATCCGTCCTTTAACTGCTTTAATCTGCTGGAAGTTGCCGGGACCACTGGCTTTGCAGTCGTAAACTGCAGCATCACAGGCAACAATACAGACGTCCTTCTGGATTCGGACTATTCTACGGATGTTTGTCTGCTGGGCTGCGGAATTCGCGGGAATCAGGTCACGGAATGTGTGTTTGACCTCCATGGCGACTCCCCGTTGGTGGATGGGTGCAGCTTTGAGGAAAATACGATTCAGAGCTATTATCGTCAGAATTTTGATACCTATGCCGTCAATCAGCAGGGAGAGGACCTGATCACATTCGATTTCAACCGGATGGAGCAGAGAACCATGGAATACGACGGGCCGCAGATCGTGATGCATACTGCGGCAGCGAAGGGAATTCAAAGAGAAGACGGTACGGAAGAATACCATGTCACCACAGTGGATGAGTTCCTCGCAGCGATCGGACCGAACCGGACCATCTATCTGGAAGGAGAATGCTTCGACCTGTCCGATGCCTCCGGCTACGGTGCATACGGCGGGGAATACTATACCTGGTATGCGGGATATGACGGACCGGGGCTTTCCATCCTCAATGTGCGCAACCTTCATCTGGTTGGCCAGGGAAAGGGCCAGACAGAGCTTACTGCAGTTCCGATGTATGCCGATGTGCTCCGCTTTACCGGGGGAGAAAACATTTCCATTGAGAATATGACAGCCGGACACAAGCAGACCGGGGACTGTGGAGGAGACGTATTCTATTTTGAAAGTGTTACCGGCGTCCATGTAACCGGGTGCGGAATGTATGGCTGCGGCGTCTGGGGAGTTCGGGCGACGGACTGCAGAGATGTCT
>JAEEGL014980303.1_pt1 | contig 15245 bp, 13 predicted proteins | sample 9134231 | NCBI WGS metagenome assembly JAEEGL01 (sample SAMN16246548, study PRJNA631951) | gut metagenome | biome: gut microbiome; feature: rumen; material: fiber-attached | host: Bos | place: Iran: Karaj | collected 2018-10 | reverse complement strand
TACTAATTCAATTATGTCTCAATTAAAAGGCAATGTTTCACTAGATAAATTAACTGACTTAGTTGGTAACTTTTTGCCTTTATCATTCGAGAAAAAACTATCTTTAATGTTAGATAGTTCTCCAATTAGCAGGAGTAAATTCTTAATTAAAGAACTTGCTATTGAAAGTGCAGTTATTGACTTAGAAGGTCATATTGATAATCAAATAAATAAAGAGTTAGATGATACTCAAAAAGAATATATTTTAAAAGAAAAATTAAAAGTTATTAAGAATGAATTAGGTGAATCTTTATCTAAAGATGAAGATGTTATTAATTTGAGAGATAAAATTAATAGTGAAGAATTTCCGCCTAGAATTAAAGAAAAATTATTAAGTGAAATAAAGAGATATGATGCTGCTAGCGAAATGAGCCCTGATGCAGGTATTATAAGAAATTATATTGAATATCTACTTAAAGTACCTTGGTTTACTCAAACTAAAGATGAAAAAGATTTAATTCGTATAGAAAAGAAATTAAATGCATCTCATTATGGAATGGATAGTGCTAAGAATAGAATTGTTGAATACATAGCAGTTAAGAGTATTTCGCCTGATATTAATAGTCCAATTTTATGTTTAGTTGGTCCTCCTGGAGTAGGTAAAACTACATTTGTAGAGTCAATTTCAAATGCTTTAAATAGAAACTTTGTTAAGATTTCATTAGGTGGTATGAGTGATTCAGCTGAGTTAGTTGGACATAGACGTGCATATATAGGTTCTAATCCTGGTAAAATTGTTACATCATTAATTAAATGTGGAAGTAATAATCCGGTATTCTTACTTGATGAAGTAGACAAATTAAAGAAGGATTATAAAGGTGATCCAGCTTCTACATTATTAGATATATTAGATATTAGTCAAAACAAGAGATTTGTTGATAATTATATAGATGAAGAAATTGACTTAAGTAATGTTTTATTTGTACTAACTGCTAATGATATATCATCTATACCAATTGCATTATTAGATAGACTTGAAATTATTAAATTATCAGGGTATTCTGATACAGAAAAATTATATATTTGTGAAAATTATTTAGTTCCAAATATACTTAAAAAGCATGGCTTAAAAAATAATATTATTAGATTTGATGAAGAAGCTTTAGTTAAAATAATAGATGAATATACATCTGAAGCAGGTGTTAGAGAACTTGAAAGATGTATTAACAAAATAATTAGAAAAGTAATAACTGAGCATATCAGATCATCTAGAAAAATAATAAGTGTTAAGATTAAAGAAAGTGATTTACCTCATTATTTAGAAAAAGAATTATTTGTTAATAAAACTAATAAACAAATAACTAGCCCTGGTGTAGTAAAAGCAGTTGCTTGTGATTCATCGGGTGGTACTGTTATTGATATAGAATGTTGTTCATTTAAAGGCCATGGTAATTTTACTTTTACTGGCTCTTTAGGAAATGTAGTAAAGGAAAGTATTGAAGTTGCTATTAGTTATATAAAAAGTAATAGTAAGTATTTTAAAATTGATGAAGATTTCTTTGCTAATAATGATATACATATTCACTTTACTGAAGGTGGGGTAAATAAAGATGGTCCATCTGCAGGGGTAGCCATAACAACAGCTATACTTTCACTTATTAAAAATAAAATTATTTCTAATGATATATCTATGTCTGGAGAAATAACTTTAAAAGGAGATATATTAAAAGTAGGTGGAATTAAAGAAAAATCAATCGCATCTAAAAGATTTAATATAAATAAGTTATTTATACCAAAAGAAAATATGAATGATGTTATATGGTTAGAGAATGATTTAAAAGATAATATTAACTTTATAGGTGTTGAAAAATATACTGATATATATGATCAATTATTCAATTAAAAAATATTCATTATGAATATTTTTTTATTTATAGATTTTTGTATATTTTTATTATATAATATATATGTATCATAAGGAGAATAACAATGAAGAATAAAAAAGGATTTATATCAATGACATTAGTATATAGTTTCTTAATAGTTTTCTTGTTTCTTTTACTTGCTATATTAAGAATATATAGTGAAAATAATAAATTTTTAATGACTATTGATGAAATGGTAAATAATGATCTAGAGAATATTAGGTTAACTAGATCTAATTTGATTACAATAATATTACAAGATAATGTTCCTTTTGATAGTAGTAAAATTAATATCCATGCAATTGCTGGTGGAGAAATTGGTAATGGTAATGGTTTATACTATACTGATGATTCAAGTATTACTGATGAAAATAATGATGGTTTAACTCAAAGAATATATTACTTTAGAGGAAGCGTTGCTAACAACTTTGTATTAATTAAAAATAATAATACTTGTTGGAGAATTGTTAGAACTAATGAAGATGGTAGCATTAGAATGGTTTATTATGGTTTAGCAGATTCTAATAAACATTGTTCTACATCATCTCCATTAACTTTAAATGAGACTGTTGGTTCAGAAGAAACACATACAGTAAACTTTGAAGAGACAACTACAATAAAATTTAATGAGCATAGTAATGATAGAAAGTTTGTAGGTTATATGTTCGATAGAAATGCTGGTTCATATTATTTAACTGATGGTGGTTCTATATGTACTTCTGGTTGTAGTAGTAATGTTAAAAATAAATTAGAGGATTGGTATTATTTAAATTTCGCTGAACGTGGAATTAATTCATTAATTGCAGATGGAATATTCTGTTCTAATCACGAAGGTGGAAATAATACAGGAACTATTACTTTTGCAAAGTATAATGCTCGTACGTATAAATGTTTAATTGAAAATGATAGATTAAGATTATATAAATATAATGGCGGTTCTATGGATGTAGGAACTTCTTTATTCCGTCCAATAGGACTATTAACAGCTCCTGATGTTTATTTCGCTGGAGGAGGATTTAATACACAAAATACTAATTATTATTTAAGTTATATGAAAAATGCTTGGTTAATGACACCATATTCATATAGTAATGCTGGAGGAGCAGAAGTTTTAACTATTGCTGATTCAACATATAGAGTTCCAAATAGTGATAAAACTTATATAGGCGCTGTGGTCCCAAAAAGTGTAATATCTACTGCAACAGTTTATCCTGTTGTTTCACTTAAACCAACAGTTAAAGTGTTGGGAGGATCTGGTTTGGCTGCTAATCCATACATTGTTGGTAAAGATTTAGGGACAGGTGAGGAAGGATGAGAAAAAAAGGTTTTGTTTTTATGGAAACCATTATGGTTTTAATTGTAGTAGCAGTTGCTTTAGCAGCTTTACTTGCTAGTTATTCAATACTACAAAGAAAGTCTAGACAGGCAGAAACTTATGATAAAGTATCTGATAAATATCTTTTATATGCAATAGCAACTCTTGGAAATACATCAGGAACTGCATATTTAAGTTCAGATAATTTTACATTAACTGAAAATATGTGTGATACTTTTGCTAATCATGATGAAACACATCCAATGGCACAAGTAATTACAGAGAAAGAGTGCAAAGGTGTTTTTGCTGATTACAATTTAAAATATTTGTATAAAATAAATAATGTTGAGGAAATATTAAAATCTAGTTATAGAGATAAAGATGGTAAGAGTACTACACAAATATATGATAATGGTAGTCTTGAATATATAAAAACATTGCAAAAGAAGGAAACAACAATATTAGATAATGGAACTATAACAGAAAAACCAATTCAATATATTGTCGGTGTCTTCTATAGAAACGAGAAGTATTATTTTACTTCCGTTAAGTTATAGGAGGTCATTATGAATAAGAAAGGTTTTACTTTAGTTGAAGTTTTAGTTAGTGTAGTTCTAGTAGCTATAGTAATGATTTCAATGTTAGCTTCTCTTGTTAAAATTAGAAATACTTATTCTAATATAAATAAGAATTCTGAAGCAGTATTATTTAGTTCTACAATTTCAAGAGTATTAAATAACGATGTATTTAATAATAGTGGTATTAGACGTTATATATGTAGTGCAGATAATATGAAGTGTGATTTAATACTAGGAAATGACCAATATAGAGTATTAGAAATAATTGATTCAACTAATACTGATGAAGGTTATGGAGTAGTAAAAGATGGAAAATCATATAAATTAGTTGATGCTACTGGTAAGAAAGTAAGAGTACTTGGTGCAAATATTAAAAATGATACATTTACTTGTAACAATCTTAAAGGAAATTGTCTTTCAATAAGTGTAGATGAGGGAGGATATTGTAGATGTTCTAAGGAAAGAGAAATTACTACATTAAGATATTCTGATCCAATAAGTGATAAAACTATATTGTTAAGAAGTATTAATTTAGAAAAGAATATAGATGAACATAATTCAGTAACTTCAACTGTTGGTTATAGATTTAAATATATAGATTCTTTCTCAAGAGCTTATCATAGTAAAACAAATGGTGAAACTATAGCTGATGTTATATCAGTATTTACTATATATGTATATGATGGTCTTGATAGTAATGATGAAACTTATAATATTCATTTAGCTTCATCAAGCGTGTCTAATAACTCTGCAGAATATGTAGGTAATAGATACGAGTTAATGCTTGGTTTAGGTAAATATGAAGCTTCATTAAGAGCAAAGGATGAAACAAACTTAATATCAGATAAATCTGGTAACTATATAGGTAGTATTTATGAAAACTTTGGTGTAGGTTTTTCTTCACCATATGGACCTCCTATTTCTCAAATAGGTGTTCCTTATGTTTCAGATTCATTAGATGCTGATACATATGTTTCATTTATTGGATTCTATGATTGCTTAGGAGTACCAGCAGGGGACATTAATGATCCAAATCTTAATGAAACTGCTATATGTAATCCAAGTACAACTGTTAATGGTAACAGTATTAAAAGAGTTATAGATGAATTTGGTAATATTTTGATTAACTCAAACTATTATCATGAAGATAAACAATTAACTGCATTATGGGGAACTACAAAAAATGTTGATGTTATTTTAGTAAATGATGATAAAGAACCTATAAATGCAAGTAATTCTAGTACTATTCATGAAAGATATGCTACTGGATGGTTTGCATTAGATAATAGTGAAGTAAAAATATCGAGTGTTCCTGTACCAACAAAACAAGGAAGCACATTCGGTGGATACTTTAGTGCTCCTGGAGGTACTGGCACAAGATATATTAATCCAGATGGATCAATAGTTGGTGTTCCTAACTTTAAATATGATCCTGAAAATCCAAATAAGAAATTTTATTTATATGCTTATTGGGTAGAAACATCAAAAACATACACGTTTGATAAAAATAATCTTATTAGAAACTTTGTAGCACCATATAGTGGTATTTATCAACTTGAGGTATGGGGTGCTCAAGGTGGTGGAACAAAAGGTGGAGGCTTAGGAAGTTATTCAACTGGAGTTGTATTTTTAACTAAAGGTCAAGTATTATATGTTGTCCCTGGAGGCGCTGGTAAAACAGGTACATCTTCTCCTGGAGGTTTCAATGGTGGAGGTTCACTAGGAAGCTTAGGAAATGGTTCTGCTGGAAGCGGTGGTGGAGCAACACACATTGCTTCGACATATGTTGGTACTGGAAGATTAAGCGAATATGCATCTTCTACAGGCAATGTATTGATCGCTGCTGGAGGAGGCGGAGGAGCTTCTGGTGGTTCTTTAGGAGTTGCCGGAGGTAACGCCGGAGGTTATCGTAGTAATCTTGGCGGTGGTAATAATTCTACAAATGAGGAAAAACTTATTTATGCTGGATTTAGATATAAATATCCATATCCAGTGGTGAATGGCAGCAAAATAAAAGTTACTGATTGGGATTCAGATGTAAGAGCTGCTAGATTTGGCGAGGGTGAACCTAAAAATTCTCAAGGTTGTGCAAGTGCCGGAGGTGGAGGCTACTATGGTGGTATAGCAGGTTTCCTTGCAGACAAAGGTTGTGGAAATGCTAATAACTTTGGTAGTGGAGCAGGTGGTACTGGTAGTATAGAAAACGAAAGATTAACAAATTATAGTGATTCTACTAAGGATATTTCAATTGTTAAACATATGTTCTGTTTGCGCTGTGATACAACTTTAACTGATGAACAAAACTTTGCTATATCTGAAGACTATGCTATGCCAGATTATATGAGTTTATCATCATATACTACATATAATGAAACAAATATTGCTAAAGTTATTGGAACGGCAAATGATGCAAATGCAACACGTATGCATGTTGTAAATAGTTTGAATGAAGCAGAACGTGCTGCTAATTGTAGTAGTGGTTCATCTGAAAAACCAATAGCTGATTGCGCTAAAAAAGGTGATGGAGCTGCTAGAATTACTCTAATTGAGATGGATACTGAATCTGAAGAAGGTAAATTGAATTCTAGTAGTACTTATTATGTAACTCTTGATTATGATGGTGGAGTTTCAACTATTAATAGAATATTTGAAAAGTATGGTTCTGGATGGGCATTAAATGCTGATGATAAAGTTCATTTATATAAAATATCTATTCCTACTAAAAATGGATACTTGTTTGGTGGATTCTATACAGATAGACAAGGTCAAGGTACACCATGTATTGATGAAAATGGAGCAATCTTGATGGATCCAAACTATGTCAATGATAATAATTTAACTTTATATGCATTTTGGGTTAATGCAAAAACAGATTATTCAACTGGTTTCCATACATATGAAGCAGAACGTGCTGGTCTTTATAGAATAGAATTATGGGGTGCTGGTGGTGGAAATATAAACTCATCAACTCATGTCGGTGGACATGGTGGTTATACTACAGGTGTTGTTGAACTAAATGCTGGTGAAAAATTATATGTTTATGTTGGTGGAACATCAACAGAATATTCTACTGGTGGATATAATGGTGGAGGCCCTGGAAGCCGAGGTTCATATACTAACATGGGCGGTGGTGGAGCTTCTCATGTATCATTAGTTCCTGCTCCTGAAACTCCAACAAGTATTACATACGCGGGTGTTACTTATTCGTTTGCTAAAAATCCATTAGGAGCAACTCTTAATAATGCAGAGACAAAAGATCAAGTAATTCTTGTCGCTGGCGGCGGCGGCGGTCAAACTAGTTCGTTCTCTACAGGCAATGTTTACTTAGGAGATGCTGGTGGATATGAAGGACGTATACCTTTAGGTGGAACAGTTAATAATGTAAATCTAATTGGATTCGGTCAAAAGTCTACTGTATATAATACTGGAGCCGGTGGTGGAGGATACAATGGAGGTAGATCTCATCAACAAGGCGCTGTTGGTAACACTCAAAACTGCGGTGGTGGTGGAACCGGATTTATAAATCACGAACGTGTAATTCAAACTTCTTTAGATATTACTAGACACATGACATGCTTTGATTGCGCTAACTCTTCATTTATGGACACAATGACATATGTAAATAATACATGTGAATCTACAAATAGTAATTATCAATCTGATTGCCCTACAAAAGGTGGCAACAATGGTCATGCTAGAGTTACACTTCTAAAAGTTAATTCAGAATAAAAATGAATATTGAAAAATATTCATTTTTTCTTGAAGTGTTTAACAGTTATTTTAATGATTATAATAATGATGAATAATATTAAAATGATAGAAATAATGGAAAGTGAAAGACCGAGAGAAAGACTTATTAAATATGGTGCATCTAGTTTATCTAATGAAGAAATATTAGCAATTATACTAAAAACAGGATGCAAAGAATATTCTGTAATGGATTTATCTAAAATTATATTAAGTGATTATAATAATATAGAAGATTTAAGAAATGTTAAAATTAATACTCTTACTAAAATAAAAGGTGTTGGGAAAGTAAAAGCTATTTCTTTAATTGCTTCATTAGAATTAGGTAAACGAGTATATTATGAAAAAGAGAAATTAAATATTGTACTCAATAATTCTAGTAAGATATATGATTATTTTAAAGATTTGGTTATTAACGAAACACAAGAGAATTTTTATGCAATATACTTAGATAGTAAATCTAAATTAATATCATATAAATTATTATTTAAAGGCACTATTAATTACTCTTGTGTACATCCAAGAGAAGTTTTTAAGTTTGCTGTTTTAGAAAGTGCATATTCTATAGTTATATTTCATAATCATCCTAGTGGAGATCCAACTCCATCTTTTGAGGATAAAAAGACTACCAAAGTACTACAAGAAGCAGGTAATATAATAGGTATACCTGTTGTAGATCATTTGATATTTGGTAATAATAAATATTACAGTTTTTATGAAGAAATTCATAAAAGTCTTGATTTAGAACAATAATTGTAGTATTCTATGCACTCGGTATTGAATGGAGGAAAAAGAATGAATAATTTTAAAATTAACAAAAATGTTGATAGCTTAGTTATAACTGGCAATCGTATAGAACTATATACAGGGGAAAATTATAGTAAAAAGTTTAGTAGTGTAGAAGAATTAATTGGTTTAGTAAAAAATTATTTCTCTACATATAAATATGAAAATGTTCAATTATACAAGCTAGTAGTAAAAGGAAATGAAGAAAAGGGATTACATTTAAGTGATGTAATTTTAGGTAAATGTACTAATAAAGAATATATTGGAAATATGGATGTACATTGTTATAAAGAATATTTACCATTTGTTAAATGTGTATTACTAGATATGGGATATGAATATTCTAAAAATAAAGGCGGAAAGAAAAAGACTTTAAAGAAGTAAATATGGCATAAATTGTTTGACATAATATAGTAAATATGCTAAAATACTCATGTTTGTAGAAATCTTTCTCTACAACCGCATTGAAAAGGTTATAAATAGTTTGATACTTACCTTAAAAGCGAGTCTTATTGAAGGAGGATGAATAAATGAAAGCAATATTCGTAACTGGCGGAAAACAATATATGGTTGAAGAAGGACAAGAACTATATGTTGAAAAACTAGATAAAGAAGTAGATAGTGAAGTTGTTTTTGATGAAGTTTTATTTGTTGATGGTAAAGTAGGAACTCCTACTGTTAAAGGTGCTAAGGTTGTTGCTAAAGTTTTAAAACAAGGTAAACAAAAGAAAGTACTAGTATTCAAATACAAACCTAAAAAGAAATTTAGAAAAACTCAAGGACATAGACAACCTTATACTAAGATACTTATCAAATCAATTACAAAATAATGATTAAAGTAAGAATTGTAAAAAAAGGTGATGTAATTGAAAGTATTTATTGTAATGGTCATGCTAAATATGCTGATTATGGAAAAGATATAGTTTGTGCATCATTTAGTACTATGATTATTACAACTATAAATGCAATACTTGAGATTGATCATGATGCTATTAGTTATACTGATACTAATAATTTAGAAATTATTAATATTAAGAAAGACAATATAACAAATAGTTTACTTAGGAATTTAGTCAATATGATTAAAGAACTAAAAGAGAATTATGATAAAAATATTAATATTAAGGAGGAAAACCATGAATAAAACGAATTTAAATATACAATTATTCGCCAGCAAAAAAGGTGTAGGTTCTACTAAAAACGGTAGAGATTCTGCCGGACGTAGATTAGGTGCTAAGCTTAGTGAAGGACAAGTTGCTAAAGCTGGTGCAATTATTTATCGTCAAAGAGGAACTAAGATTTATCCAGGTGTTAATACAGGAATGGGTAAAGATCATACTTTATTTGCTAAAGTTAGTGGAACTGTTAAATACGAAAGAAAAGGAAAAGACAAAAAACAAGTTAGTGTTTATGAAAACTAAGAGTCATTTGACTCTTTTTTTATGTTATAATATTTTGTATGAAAGATTATGAAAATGAATTATATAAAACAGGTATTAAATATATAGGTGGAGTAGATGAAGTAGGAAGAGGTCCTTTAGTTGGACCAGTAGTAACTGCATGTGTAATACTACCTCCTGATTTTTATGATGAAAGAATAAATGATTCTAAGAAACTATCTGAAAAGAAAAGGGAACAACTATACGATGTAATTATGGATAATGCTATTAGCGTAGGAATAGGAGAGTCATCAGAGAGTGTAATAGATGAAATAAATATTCTAGAAGCAACTAAGAAAGCTATGAAAGAAGCAATAAATAATTGTTCTATCAAACCAGAACATTTACTTATTGATGCTGTTAAACTTGATATAGATATTCCAAGTACTTCAATTATTAAAGGAGATGCTAAAAGTCAGTCTATCGCAGCAGCTTCAATAATAGCTAAAGTTACTAGAGACAGAATGATGTATGAACTTGATAAAAAGCATCCGGAGTATGATTTTGCTAAGAATAAAGGATATGGAACAAAGAAACATATAGAAGCTTTATATAAATATGGACCACTTAAAGAACATAGGAAAACTTTTGAACCTGTGTCAAGTATCTTGAATGAAAAATCATAAAATTATTTTATGTTTTTTTATTGATTTTTTTCATTTTTTTAAGTATGATTATATTAGGTGAGAATAAGAAAGGGCAATAATTAACTTTTGTTATATTTTGCTCTATTTTTTATGGGAGGTAATATTATGGCGAAGAAATATAGTAAAGAACTGTTAGATATGGAATTTGAAGTAGAGGTATTGGATGGAACAATGCCTGAAAGAACATTTTTTGCAATAACTGAGGAATCACTTAGAGACGTATATCATGTTGATCCAAGTGACTCATTAGAGGTTGCAAGACAAAAAATAATGGAAGTTGTATCAAAAGATGAGTTTTTATACAAGTACTTTCATAAAGATCCAATGATTTGGGAAATTAAAAGTTTTGAGCCAGGATTTTGGACAGCTCCAGCAAAAGAAGAAAGATTATTAACTAAAGATGATATTAAAAAATTAGGTTATTCTTCTGAAGAAATGTCTAAAATGAGATTACCTATAAAAGAAACAAAAGTTACTAAAACATATCAACAAAAATTAACTATTAGGTTTGCTAAAAGAAAACCAATTAATGCAATAACAGATGAATACTTTTTCGAACTATATGATAAAGCATTTGAAGAATTTTTAGCACATGATAGTGTATATACTGCTATACTACAAAATCAAATGGCAGTACAACCTCCAAAAAGAAATAAACAAAAGTATAATGCTGAAAAAATGGTATTTATACCAGATATAGAATTACACTTAGGAAAATTAGCCAGTAAGTTTGATTCAAAAGATTCTTACGATTATAAAAAAGCTTTATATAGATATATTAAATTTATTATTGAAGCAGAACAAGTTGTTAAAATGCATAAAGCAAAAGAAGTTACTATGAGTATAGGTAATGACTTCTTTAATACAGATACAGAACAAAATACAACTACAGCTGGTACTGAACAACATAATGACACTAGATTCCAACAAATGATATCAAGTGGTATTGCTGCTCATATTTGGGCTATTGAAAGAATGAAACAAAATTGTGATTTAGTATATTTAATGTTTCAACCAGGAAATCATGATTTCTTAACAGATTATATGTTATACATGCAATTATATTATAGATATAAAGATGATCCAAAAGTGTCTATTAGTAGCGATGTTAAGGATCTTAGATTTGCAAATTCAAGAATTTATGGTAAGACTTTACTTATTGTATGCCATGGAAAAGGACCTGATGGTAAAGCTCTAAATGATAAGAAATTATCAGAATTACCAGGAATGATGTTTAGAGATGAAGTTAAACAGGTTGATCATGTTGTAGTGCATGCTGCACATTATCATAATGCATCAGAAAGATTCTTCGCTGATAATGGTACAATGGTTGTTAGAAATGGTTCATCAACTGGATCAAGTGCTTGGGATGCTCAAAACTTATATGAATCTGATAAAACTGCACAAGCATATGTTTATGATTACAATAGAGGTTTAGAATCAATAGTAAATCTTACTTTATCTAAAGAAGAATTAGAAAAAGGAATTTATGTTCCAACTATTACAGATGATACAGATTACGCAAGAACAATAGATAAGAGTATTTCTAATAAAGCAGATGATATTGTTTCTGATGAAATTAAGAGATTAATATATGTTAATGAAAAAGAAATTAAACAAATTGATAAAAAATATGAAAAGATTTTAAAGAAATTATCATCAATTATGGATAATCCTGAAATATCACCAGAAAAGAAAAAAGAAATACTTATTACAGTTGGATATTATGATGAAATAAAGCCATATATCGGTAAGAGAGAAGAATTACAAGATCGTTTATTAAAACATGAAAGAGAAATGAAATTAGTAAAAAAGCCTATCTAGGCTTTTTTTATTGAAATGTTTAATAAAATGTGTTAATATAGGTTCAGTTAAGCGATGATAGTGCGTGGAAAACACTTAGGCTATGAACAAAGAGAGATTCTTCTAGAATAAGTAGGGTGGAACCGTCCTGATTGGACCCCTATAGATTTTAGAAGTTTTTTATTTATAAGGAGGAAAAAAATGGCAAAAAAGAAAAGTGATAATGAATTAACGTGTGAGATTACAATGGAGGAATTAACTAACTTCTGTAAGAATTATGGTTTTATATTTCAAGGTAGTGAAATATATGGTGGTTTAGCAAACACTTGGGATTTTGGTCCTTTAGGAGTTGAACTAAAGAATAATATTAAGAAAGCTTGGTTAAAGAAATTTGTTCAAGAAGACATAAATAATGTTGGTCTTGATAGTGCAATTCTTATGAATCCTACTGTATGGGAAGCAAGTGGACATTTAAAAACATTTAGTGATCCATTAATTGATTGTAAGAAATGTAAAACTCGTCATAGAGCAGACAAATTATTAGAGGATTTAGGTGTTGCTGATGCTGGTAAATTCAGTAATGATGAATTAATTGATTATATTAAAGAAAATAAAGTTAAGTGTCCTAATTGTGGCGCTAGTGACTTTACTGATATTAGAAATTTCAATTTAATGTTTAAAACATTCCAAGGTGTAACAGAAGACACTAAAAATACAGTATATTTAAGACCAGAAACTGCTCAAGGTATATTTGTTAACTTTATGAATGTTCAACGTTCTATGAGGCTAAAATTACCTTTTGGTATAGGACAAATAGGTAAATCATTTAGAAATGAAATAACACCAGGTAATTTTATATTTAGAGTTAGAGAATTTGATCAAATGGAACTTGAATTCTTCTGCAAACCAGGTACTGAATTAGATTGGTTTAAACATTATAAAGAATATTGTAAAAAATTCTTATTAGATTTAGGTATCAATGAAGAAAAACTAAGACTAAGAGATCATGATAAGAAAGAACTTTCTTTCTATAGTAATGCTACTACTGATATTGAATATTATTTCCCATTTGGATGGGGAGAATTATGGGGAATTGCTTCTAGAACAAATTATGATTTATCACAACATATGAATTTCTCTAAAGAATCTCTAGAATATTTAGATCCAGAAACAAATGAAAAATATATTCCTTATGTAGTAGAACCATCTCTAGGAGTAGAAAGATTATTCTTAACAGTACTTTGTGATGCTTATCATAAAGAACAATTAGAAAATGAAGAAAGAGAAGTATTAAGATTACATCCATTCTTAGCTCCTATTAAAGTAACTGTTTTACCACTTGTTAAAAAGTATCATAGTGAAAGAGCATTAGAATTATATAAAGAATTATCTAAACATTTTATGGTATCTTATGATGAAAGTGGTTCTATAGGTAAAAGATATAGAAGAGCAGATGTAGTAGGTACTCCATTCTGTGTTACTGTAGATGATGAAACATTAAATAATAATACTATTACAGTAAGAGATAGAGATACTATGGAACAAGTTACTATTAAACTTGATGAATTAGTAGATTATATCAAAGAAAAAATAGAATTTTAAAAGTCTTTTATAAAGACTTTTTTATTTGACTTTATATCATTAAAAGTGATATTATTATCTTAATAAAATAGGAGTCTAATATGAACGAAAATGAAGACAGAAGAATGGAAGATACTGTTACTTTACCAAAGGTAGAACCTGAAACAGTTGTACCTGATTTAAGTGATAGTTTGCCTCCATCAGCACCAACTCAATCAGTTGAAAAGAAAAAAGAAGGGTTAAATACTATAAAGATTATTGCTATTGTAATAATGGTTGTTTCTATTGGAATTAGTGCTTTTTATATCTTCTTTTATAATCCAAAAGAAGAATCATCTGAACCACCAGTAGAACAAGTAGAAAATAAAACTACAGTAGAAGAAAAGACTGTTGTAGAAGATAATGCAACAGAAGCAAATGCAACTGAAGCAAACGAAACTAACGAAACAAATGAAACAGTAAATGAAACAATTGAAGATAATGAAACTTTAGAATAATAGAAGCATATTTTTATTGATAGAAAAAATATTGTGTGATAAAATTATATTAGTACAAGATAAGGAGGCTTTAATATGGCTGTTAATATTTTTAAAGGTGTTTTTGGAGGAGATCCAGAAGAAGAAGAGGAAGAATACGAAACATCAAAAGAAAGTTCTAAATCAGTAAGTAAAGAATATAAAAATAAAACAATTTTAGTTGAACCAAGAGCTTTTTCTGAGGCACAACAAATAGCAGATTATTTAAAAGCTAAGAATCAAGTTGTAGTTAACTTTAAAAGAGTTACTTCAGATGTATCAAAAAGAATCATGGATTTTTTAAATGGTATTATTTATGCTATTGATGGTACTATGGAAAAACTTGGTCCTGGAATTGTACTTTGTGCTCCTAAGGGATTTGAAATCGAAGGAAATATAACTGAGGACGATAGTAAAAAAGCAACTACTAAAAAAGAAGAAAAAGAAGAATGGTAGTAATTAATTAAAAATATTTGAAAGGAGGATTTCGAGTGAGAAAGTTTGATACTGTATTTCGTGGTTATGATAAGAAACAAGTTCAAGATTGTTTAGATGAAATAATTAAGAACTATGAAGCTCTAATTATTAAAAGCAAAAAAACTGAAGAAGAAAATAGAAAACTTGTTGAACAAATAGCTTATTATCAAAGAATCGAAGATACAATGAACAAAGCTATTTATACTGCTGAAGAAGCAGGCAATCAAATTAAAAATAGTGCACGTAAAGAAGCTCAAACTTTAGTAGAAGAAGCTAGACATAATGCTAATAGAATAATAAATGATGCATTGCTAAAAGCAGAAAGAGCTCGAAATCATGCTGATCAATTAAGAAGAAATACTGAAGTGTTAAAGAGACGCTTAAGACAAATAATACAAAATCAATTAGAAGTAATTGATGAAATCGATAATGTAGATTTTAGTGAAGTAGATG
>JAEEGL014790998.1_pt1 | contig 15245 bp, 9 predicted proteins | sample 9134231 | NCBI WGS metagenome assembly JAEEGL01 (sample SAMN16246548, study PRJNA631951) | gut metagenome | biome: gut microbiome; feature: rumen; material: fiber-attached | host: Bos | place: Iran: Karaj | collected 2018-10 | reverse complement strand
CATATTCTGTCATCATTTTATCATGTGAAAAGCAGTGGCAAAGATACAATTAAATGATTAAAGCACAAAAGCTTTTCCTAATAATTTACAATTCTGATTTTTTATTTCAGTTTCTCTTCTACCTCACGGGAAAATTGAAGTAGGTGGCGGGGTATGGCTCGTTCTTCAAGGTGAAATGCCACCACTCGCTGTCGTAAGGTTTGAAACCGTGACGCACCATCACCTCGCGCAGCATCATGCGTCGTTGCTGATGCTGACGGGTGACTTCGCCGCCAGAGTACTTACCGGTAAACGACGGGTGCGACGGCGGCCCGAAATAATCGAAATGGCCACCCATGTCCACCTCTTCACCCGTAGTTTTGTCGCAGATGGTCATGTCGATCGTGCTGCCCCGGCTGTGACCCGACTTCCTTGCGACATACGTGGGAAAGAGACTCTTTTTGGCCAGATTGGGGTAGTAGTCCTTCTTGTTGCGCTGGTCACTGGTCTTCGACCACCGCACAAAATGGTCAACGGCCATTTGCGGACGGTAGGCATCGAAGATTTTGATGACGTAGCCCTGCTGCCGCAGTTCGTCGGCAGCCTTGGCCAACGCTTCGGCAGCCTCTTTGGAGAGGATGACCGTGTTGGCCTCATAGCCATCGGCTTTCTCGCCCATGAAGTTATTGTCCGTGAAATAGCGAAGGTCCTCGATGAGGTCGGGGATGAGGTCTTTCACATAGACGAACCCCTCGTAAGGCACCCTTTGAGGCACAGCTGCCAACGGCTGTGTATTGCCGGCCGGAACAGTTGCCGAGTCCATCTCTTGCGTCAAGGGAACCGTGATTGTGACCTCCTTTGTCAGCGTGTCGCTATGCCCCACGTTGGCGGGTTGCGCTTTGCACTGTATGAAGATGCCTGCCGTTGACAGCAGTAGTGCGAATGTGATGGTTCTTGAACTCATAGCGGTCATCTCCTGCTCTTGAAGAACTCCTCAAAGAAGTCCATTTGGCGCTGGTTGGGCACCTTGTCGAGGTGGAAACCATCGCGGATAATCATGACCGAGGGCTGCCCCTGTTGATAGGTGGTCCAATAGGGCAATGTGCCACCATTGGGGTCGCCGGTCTTGGTGAAGTTAATCCAGTAACGCGACATGATGTCGAGCATGCGCTGCTCCGTATCAGTCATCTTGCCGTTGCCGAACTTATACCCGTAGATGAAAGGCATCTCTGCCACATGGCTGGCGCCGCCACGTGCACTGCGCAGGATGGTGTTCTCGGAGTTCTGGTCGAAGTAATACATATAGACTCGCCCTTTGCCCGTCTTGCTCTGCAGGTTGGCCCAGGCGTAGGTACCCCATGCGAAACTGCCATCGCGGAAGATGTCGCTCTGCGCGAAATACACCTCCATGTCGTTGGTGGCGGGATAGACCTTGAGCAATCGGTCTGCCCAGTCGCCGTAAATCTCTTTGACGCGCTCTTCATACACGTTCACGGGCATGGGACGTGTGAACATTGAGCCTTCATCGGAATTAGTGCCTATGATGACATCCACATCATTGTAGTTGCCCGCCTGATAAAGCTTATACTGGTCGTCGGTGATGACATAGCCATCGACTACAGGCCAGAACGACTCCGTGCGGCAACTGTCAACCAGAGTCTGGAAGGGCACCTTGCGCATCTGACGGATGTTTTTCTTGCCCAGTTTGCGTTGGAAGTCGAGTCCCGCCTGCTGTGCAGCTTTCTCACGCACCATCGCCGTGTTGCCGCCACGCTGGTCGGCTACGGGCCAGAACGAACTGCCGCTCTCACTGATGGCACCGCGGAACAGTCCTTTGCAGAGGGGTGAGGCACAGAGGATGCTGACGGAGATGCCGCCTGCTGACTCGCCCGCAATGGTGATGCGGTCGGGGTCGCCACCAAACGCCGCGATATTATCGTGTATCCAACGCAGAGCGAGTATCTGGTCCATCATACCGTAGTTGCCCGAGATGCCTCGCTCTGACTCCTTCGCTAGTTCGGGATGGGGCATGAACCCCAGTGCGCCGAGGCGGTATTCGATGCTGCAATAGATGATGCCCTCGCGCAGAAAACTCTCTTGGGTGCCGCTGTAAGAACCCGTGGTGAAGCCGCCGCCATGAATCATGACGAACACGGGCAGTCGTTCGGCAGCCGACTTGGCGGGTGTCTCCACGCTCAGGTAGAGGCAGTCCTCGCTCACAGGTATCTCATTGCCGCTTTGGTTGGGGTCGGTGGGTTGCGGCGGACGTGCGCCCCAGTTTTCCGCGCGATAAACGCCAGTCCAAGGTTTCTTGGGCACGGGAGCTTTCCACCGCAGGTCGCCCACAGGCGGTTCGGCATAGGGGATGGCTTTGTAGAGGGCGAAACCCTCGTGTTCGACACCTTCGATTTCTCCTTGCGCCACAACGGTACGCAACAGTTGGGCGTTCATGGGCATTGCCAAAGCAAATGCAGCTAATGTTAATAAGATGTTTTTCTTCATAGGTATGGTGTTATTGATTGGGAGTTTGGGAGTGTAGGTCGTTGTTTGGGGAGTTTGGGAGTGTAGGAGTTTGGGAGTTTGGACAATAGTTATTTGGGAGTATAGGAATTTAGGCAATCACTTGATCAGCAGGTTAAGGCTGCCCATGATGAGACCGAGGAGGGCACCGAGCCAGACGATGGCTTTCAGTTCTTTGTCCATCACCTCGAAGATGATTTTCTCGGTTTCGTCCATGCTCATCTCATTGATACGGTCTCTGACGATTTTCGAGATGTCGATGGATTCGAGGATGCGGGGCAAATGGTCGGAGATGACAGTGCGATAGACCGACTCCATGGTTTTCACCACCTGACTCAGTTGCTCGTCCTTCCCGGCCAGCAGTTGCCGCACAGGGGTGTTGATGAAGGTCTCCACTTCGTTGCCCACCATCTTCGACACGATTTCGGGACCGTTTCGTTGCAGCATCCCGTTGATATTGCGTGCGAGCAGATTCTCGGCAGGTGTTTGGAGGAGGGTGAAGAACTTATCCCACAAACTTGCTCCGGCAATCTTCGCCGCCACAGCTTTCAGTCCGCTGAGACCGAAGGTCAGTCCGCCTAACACTTCCACGGGGTTCATCCTTTTCATCTTCTCCACGGTGTGTGCCACGACGAGGTGTGCCACGTTTTTCCCCACCTCAGAGTCGGCCAATTTGGTGTGCATCTGGTTCGTGAGCTCGGTGTTCACGCTGTCCACAATGGTTTGCAGTTCCTCATCGGTCATATAGTGCCGGAGAAATTCGGCCACGGTCTCGGGGTTCTTTTTCTGTGTGTCGATAAACGATTGTACGGCATGCCGCACCTTGCCCGTCATGTCGTCGGAGAGCAAATATCTGTTGAGCACCTCATGGTTCATCAGGTTCTGACTGATGGCACCTCCGATGGCTTCAGCTATCCGCCCTTTCTCTTTGGGTATGATACCGGGAGTGAACGGCACCTTCATGCCGAACACATATTTCGCGGTGTGAGGTCTGAAGAGCATCTTGATGGCGATGTAATTGGTGATATATCCTATTACGCCGCCTATAAGCGGGGCTGTGATGTAATACATAGGGAATGACGAATGTTGAATGTTGAATGTTGAGTGTTGAATGGTCGCCTGCGGCGATGAAGAATTGTTGAATGACGAATGATGAGGGTTGAGGAATGAAGGGTGAGGGATGAGGGTTGAGGGATAAGGGTTGAATTAGCTGCAAAAGTAATCAATATTTTTGATTCTTTTGATGATTTCATGGATAATATCACATACTTCTACTTTTCTTTTTCCATATTTCACCATCAACAATGCTACTTTCTTAAAAAAAGCATTATCTTTGCAGCAATTATCACGATATTTGAAACATTACTGACACATTACTCATGATGAAAAAATTCTTACTAACAATGGCTGCCATCGCAACATTTTCCACCAGTTTCGCACAAAAGATACTGGTGCTGTACTATTCTGAGACAGGAACGACCAAAACCGTGGCGGAACTGTTACAAAAACAACTCAATGCCGATATTGAAAGCATTGAACCGGTTGAGCCCTATACGGGCAGTTTCCAAGAGACCATACAACGCGGTCAGCGTGAGATGCAGAGCGGTGAGACGCCCGCTCTCAAACCGCTGAAATCAAAAATCGCCGACTATGAGGTCATCTTCCTCGGCTATCCCATCTGGTTTGGCACTTACGCCATGCCTATCGCCACGTTGGTGAAGGAATACGACTTCGCCGGCAAAACCATCGTGCCGTTCTGCTCCTTTGGCAGCGGCGGACTCAACACCTCGACAGAAGCACTGAAGAAAGCGCTGCCCAACGCCAACATCAAAGATGGTTACGGCGTGCGGACGGCTCGTGTGGCTGCTGCGGAGAAAGAGTTGGACCGTTTCCTCAAAGAGAATGGCTATAAGGAAGGCACGGTCGAGAAATGGCCCGATTACTCCGCTCAAGTGCCCGTGACCGATGAAGACAAAGCCGTCTTCGATGCCGCCTGCTCCAGTTATCAGATGCCTCTCGGCACACCTTTCACGGTAGGCAAACGTGAGACCAGAGAGAGTTTCGACTATCAATTCTCCGTCAAAAGCCGCGGCTTCGACGGGAAAGAGGCGGTCTCGACCATCTATGTGACCGTAAGCAAACAACCCGGTGCCCAACCCGAATTCACACAAGTGGTGAGGTAAAAAGCCGGCTTCACCACTCTACTTGTAGGCGGTGGAGCATGGTGGTGCTTTCGCCACACGAGCCGGTGTGCTGGATGGCGACACCACCGAAGGTGTTGGGGACGGAAGAGGTGTCAGAGGTGATGGCAGCGGAGAGATGCACTTCGTGGGGAAGGTCGGAATCAGAGGGTTTGGGGGTGGTGGTCGTCACATCGGCTGTGAAACGGTTGCCCGCTACCTGCAGGCGGATGGTGCAACCGGTGCGGTAACAGGTGGATGACACGGGGTCGGTCAAGGCACGCACCTGACCATGGTCGTAAGCCACCAGATAGAAATCCACTGCCTTGGCATGTTTCACGGTGCGGATGATACGCAGTCCGTAACCCGTCAACGTGTGGGTGTCGAACTTCAAGCAGACATCCATGTATTGTCCCGTGGCAGAGCCGAAACCCTGTCCTGCCGTCTTGGTGGGATCCACCTGAAGCGTCAGTGACATATCGCTATAGGTGCGCGATGCCGGGGTGTACATGATTCTCGCGCCACGCTGCGCCTGAAGCAGTCCGAACCCCACGGCGCCGTTGAACCCCTCGTCATACGTCCACATGGGTTTCGTGCGGTCGAAACTCCATGGATATTCCTCGGTATCGGCCGGTTTATAACCATCAACTGTCCAACACCCCTCCGCGATGACAGGTTGCCAGTCACAATAGAAATGGCTGAAATCGAGGTCTAAACGTCCCCGCTGCGACACCATCTTCGACTTCACCCTCCTCTGCCCTTTCGCAGTCACGGGACTGCCCGCCTCGCTGCGGTTGGAACGTGGACAGACCACGGCAGACAGCTTCCGTCCCACGAGTCCTTCATGGAGTTCCACACCATTACCCGTCGCCACCGGCAGACCGTCGGCATACCAGATGACAGACGAACAGTCGGTCGCACCTTGCAGGTCGAGTTGGTAGTCGAGCCAGGCCTCTCCCTCACGGATACTGATTTGGGGTTGACGGACGAAGACAGGCACAGGCAGCACAGAAGGTTTTACGGTCACATGACAGGCAGCCTGACGTCCGTCGTCGGTATGGGCAGTGATACAGAAAGCAGCCTTCTCATTGGTGTGGTTCGTAGCCGTCACCTGGGTTGTCGCTCCCTCATGCGCAGAAAGTTGCACATACGCGGCATAGGGTGCAGGCACCTCCCAACGAATGTGCTCGCCAGCACTGCCGGCCTGCAGCGTCAGAGGAGCCTCGCCCGTCACCATCTCAGCCTCGTGCTGGCTGATGTCAAGGTATTGCACACGGTCAATCGGAGCCATGCCATCCATCACCACGGTGTTTTGCGGTTGCTGCGACCCGATGACATAGGGTTTGCCGTTCATCGTGAAATCCTGTTGATAGCACCGCAACCACGGTTGGGGATAGGCCGTCCATCCGAGATAGGTTCCCTCGGGCGCATGATAACGGCAACGGATGAGGGTGAGTGGTCCACCCTGTTTGCAGAAATACATCTCGCGGTTCTGCCCCATCACGCGGAAATCGCAGTCGATGAAGGTTGCCCCTTGCCTAAAAGTGCTCCAAAACGGTTTCTGTCCGTAGAGGTCAATGTCGCAGTGACGATAGACCGCCGTGCCGTTCATCGCATCGTCGGTGCACTCGAAATGGCAGTTGTCGTACTCCGAGCGGTCGGCCCCATTGAGTGGATTGAGGTTGAGCCGGCTGATGAAGCGCACATTCTGTGCCGACATCCATCGGCCACGCACATAGCCCACATGGGCCTGGGTGATGGCATCGCTCCGTTTGCTTCTGCCGAGTGCCGGTGCCAGAGGATAGTCGAGGTCCACATTGCAATAGTTGCCCATGGTGAGATGGCTCACCCACAGACTGTCTCCCTGGAAGTTGAACATCGTGAAATTGCCCACGGCGCCCTGCATCTGTCCACGCTGCGAGGCGAGCACCACGTGGCGTGCGTCGGGATTGAGTCCGACAAGGTGCAGGTTGTGATACTCGACCGTCATGCCAAACGGTTCACGTCCGTCCTTGCCCGTGACCACAGCGGGCTCATCAGGATTGTCCACCCAATAGACATAGGGAGCGAGATAGACCGTGACGGGGGCACTGCCCTCCAGCCGTTGCACGTGGTCGATGGCGGATTGGAAGTCGCGAAACACATAGGGTGAAGCCGCCGGCTCCTTGATATGTCCGTTGACCAACACGGAACGTTCACCAAGCGCGATGGTTTGTCCGCCATAGTCGAACGAGTGGTCATGGAGCACGATGGGATGATTGCTGTCTAACGACACATTCTGCGATGTGTTCTGCGCTTTGGCAGAACTAAATCCCAGAAAAACGGCAAGTGCCAACAGGTTTATTATTTTCATGTCCTTTAACTTCCGAAGCGAAGCGATAACTTCTTTAACTACTTAAATTCCAAGAATTTGAGAACATACAAAACATGAGTGACTTAAATGACAACTGTGGCGGAGAGTGGGAGTTGTGCGGACGAACCTCCTACTTGAACGTTGAGGATTCCTGGTTCAAGCATCCACGTCTGTGCCGCCTCGTCCCAATGGCAGAGGTCGGAACGGCGCACAGAGATGGTCACGGCTTTTCGTTCACCACCTTTCAATGCCACACGTTGAAAACCTTTCAATTCTTTCACCGGACGGTCGATATGCGAATCCGGACGCGACACATACACCTGCGCCACCTCTTCCGCATCCATCTGAGACGAGTTGGCAAGCGTAAAACAGACATCGAATCCTTCGGCTGTAGGCTGGACGCTGAGGTCACTGTACTCAAACTGCGCGTACGACAGTCCGAAGCCGAAAGGATAGGCCACCTCCACCTTTTGGCGGTCGTACCATCGGTAGCCCACCATTCCTTCTTCGGCATAGTTGGCAATGAGCTGCTGCCGCCGCTCGTTGCTTTGGTTGTTGACCAGTCCCACAAAGATGTCGCCTTGGCTGTTATTCGATATCTGTTGGGGATAAGACCCTGTGGCGTAGGCCGGCACATCATCCAATGCCTTGGGCCATGTCAGGGGCAACTTACCCGACGGTGACACCTGTCCGGTCAGCACTTCGGCCAACGCCTGTCCACCCATCGAACCGTTGAACCATGAGGCGAGCAGGGCACCAGAGACGGCGCTCACGGTGTTGACATCCACAGGACCTCCCGACACGATGACCGTCACCATCCTCGGGTTGGCCTTGGCCAACGCCTCAGCCAATTGGTCTTGCCCGGAGGGAAGGGTGATGCTTTTCCTGTCGGACCCCTCAGTCTCCACTTCACGGTTATCGCCCGCAAAGAAGATGACGAGGTCGGCCTTCTTCGCTGCTTTCACCGCCTCGTTCACCAACTTCCGTTCGGGTTGCTGCACGGGGTTCTGTTTCTTGTCACGGCTCTTCCGGTCGAAGCTGTTATATCCTTTGCAATAGATGAGTTTCACCTTGTTGCCCAACAGTGTCTGCAGTCCTTCGAGGGGAGTGACCTCCTTTCGCGTCTTCACGCCAGCGCCCACGCCGCCGAGCGCCATGCGGGTCACGGCATTCTCACCGATGACAGCGATGGTGCGCACCTTCTTGGTGTCGATGGGGAGAAGGTTCTCGTTTTTGAGGAGCACGATGGAACGCCGGGCCACCTCGAGCGCCGTCGCCATCTCCTCATCATTACCCACAGGGCGACTGTTGGCCACCTTCGGGTCAATGGGCATCACCGTCATGCGCACCCTGAGAATCTCTCTGACACGCCGGTTGATGACTTCTTCGCTCACGACACCCGCCCTCACAGAGTCGAGCAGTGCCTTTCCCATATACCGCTGACCTGGCATCTCCACATTCATACCCGATGCGACGGCATCGACAGTGGAATGTACGCCGCCCCAGTCGCTGATGACCATGCCCGGGAACCCCCACTGTTGTCGCAGGATGGTGTTGAGCAGGTGCTCATTCTCCGAGCACCAACGTCCGTTCACTTTATTATAGGCCGCCATCACCCCCCACGCATCAGCCTCGCGCACCGCCATCTCAAAGGGTCGCAAGTAAATTTCATGCATGGCACGGTCGGAGACGTGCACATCCACGAAACCGCGGTAATCCTCTTGGTTGTTGAGGGCGTAGTGTTTCAGGCATACGGCCGTGCCGGCGTCTTGAGTGCCTCGGGTATAGGCCACCGCCAGCATACCGCTGAGCAGCGGGTCTTCGCTGAGGTATTCATAGGTGCGTCCGCCGGTGGGGATACGTTGGATGTTGATGGCGGGTCCGAGAATCATGTCTTTCCCCCGCAGGCGAGCCTCCCGGCCCATGCCTTGGCCGTAGGCGTATGCCCATTCGGTGCTCCAAGTGGCAGCAAGAGCCGAACCTGTGGGGAAGAAGGTCGCGGAGTCGGTGGTCAGGCCTAAGGAATTCCAAGAGTGGGGTTCCATCTCCTCACGAATGCCAAAGGGACCGTCGGCATATTCCATGTCGGCGATACCCAGCCGTGGTATGCCCGCCGAGGAGAACATGTTCTTGCCGTGGAGCATGTCGATTTTCTCCTCGAGCGTCATGCGGTTGATGATAGATTCTATTTCCGGTTCATATTGTGTCAGCCGCGATGCATAGGGCTGCGCCTGCGCGGTCATAGCCACGACGATGGCGGCAACGGCCACCATGTTTCTCAGTCTGAATGTTTTCATATCTTTACTTCTTATTATTTTACTTCTTCCAATCCTATGTAGCTGTGGGCGGGCAACGTGAGATTGAAGACTGTCTGTCCCTCGGCATACCCAAAGAAGCGGTAACGGCTGATTGGCACTTCCTGAGGTTCCATCTTCTCGCCCGTCAACAGATTGCGCAGTGCGCTCACCTTGCCATTGACCACCACACGCAGACTCACAGCCTGGTCATTGACGTTCTCCACCACCATCGTCTGGTTATCATAGGGGAAGAGCGCCACCTTGGACGGTCCTTCAATATACGCGCCCACGTCTTTGCTCATGGCACGCCTGATGACGTTGAGTGCGGGTGCGGGGAAGTCATAGAGGTTGCCGAAGTCGTCGGGGATGGTGAGCACGAAGAGCGTGCCTTTGGAATAGGTGTTGCGCAACAGGATGGGATAACCCGACACGCCGCCGCTAAGGGGGCGTCCGGCGCTGACCACCTCCCACGCGTCGTTGGTGAAATACTTCACCTGAGGGATGATGAACTCGCGCTCCGATTTGCCCGACATCCCGAAATCATTGACGATGGCTTTCAGGTCGGCGCAATAGAGTTCGCAGACATCGGCAAGGGGTTCTCTGATGACTTTCAACAACCCGGTCGTGATGATGACATCACCGCCGTTTCGCAACTGCCGTTTGATTTTCTCCACGATTTGCGGGTCTTTAGCGGCTTGCTCGGTAAGGAGAATCTGTTTTCTGCCCTCTTGCCATTGCGGGTGCATGTCCATGGGCAGTCCTATCATGCCGAGGTAGTTTTGCAGGAAATCTTCACCCGAAGAGTGGTAGGGTTTATAGGATACCAGTCCGACGGGCTTGCCCAACTTACCCACGAGCACATCCGTCTGATGAAGGGTATGGTGGGCGAAACGTGCCATGGTGGTGGGTGTGATGGTCTTGCCATCCTTGACATAGGGTGCTATCATCTCATCGTAACGGAAACTGTTGCCGCCCTCGTCCTGCCATGCCCTCCGCATATTGGGTGAGATTTTCACCTCGGCCAGTTGCATGTAGTTCCAAAGGATGATTTCGGGCGTCTTTGCCAACATGGTGAGGTGGAGCTGTTCGGCATAGCGGTCCATGCTCATGTGTATGCCACCGGCATCGACCCACCCGCCGTAATTGCGCCCGGGCGCGATATTCTCGAAATACCTGATGATATTATAACTCAGATAGTTTTGCAGGTGTTGCGCCGAGGCGGGGTCGCGGGTTTCGGTGCCCGTCCAGATGCCGTCGAAGTAGCCGGGTTCCTCCTCGAGGTTGAAACCCAATCCGTGGAAGTGGTCGTACCAGTTGGGGTATTTGATGATGACCTTCACCTTCGGGTTGACAGCCTTGGCGGGGTTGAGCACCAGTTCACGCCCTGCGTCGGCCATGAGCCGCAACCGGTAATCGGTCCAGCTCTTGCTGCCTTTGGCCGCTATCTCGTCATCGTTTTTCAGGTCGATGAAGAAGAAGTCGTCGAGAATAAAATCATCGAAGAATTTGGCAGTAAATTCGGATATCTGCTTCACTTGCTGCCGTTCCTCTTCGCGGGCATAGCTGTAGGTCTCGAAGTCGGACGGTTCGGAGCGTGTGAACGTGATGCCTCCACCCACCTCCAGTCCTTTGGAGAGGAAGAATTTCTTCACTTTGAGAAGCGTCTTCTCGGGCACGGTGAAAGCGTCGCGGTGCGTCTCGATGTAGATTTTGTCGAGGTCCACCTGACTGCTCACCGTCTCCCACGTGGACTTGAGGAACTTGTCATCGTCCATCCTTGCCACGTCTTGGGCTCGGATATAGGTCGATACTTTGAAGTTTTGGTACTTTCCTGCCTGCACGCCTATCACGACAGTGAATAAAAGCGCGGCCATGAGAATGAATCTGAGTTGTTGGTTAGTTTTCATTGGGATCGTATTGATAGTTGCTGGTTTTTCTTGGAGTCATTCGATAAAACACGTTTTATCACTACTTTGGATGCAAAAATACAAATTTTCTTCTATTTTGATAGGAAAAGAAACACTTTTTTTATACATTTGCACACATGAAACGCTTATTACATATATTGATTGCATTTCTTTGCCTTGCACTCACCGCTGCAGGACAGACACCGACAGGAAATGAGCCGTCAACAACCACGCCCGACAAGCCCGTCAAAGTGGCGGTGGTGCTCAGCGGCGGCGGTGCCAAAGGAATGGCACATATCGGCGTGCTGAAGGTGTTGGAACGTGCGGGCATCCCCATCGACATCATCACCGGCACCAGCATGGGCAGCATCATCGGCGGTATGTACTCCTGCGGCCATCACGCGCATGAGTTGGACTCGGTGGTGAGAGCCCAGGACTGGTCGTTTGTGCTGTCCGACCGTGAAGACCTGCGCCACCAAAGTCTGCGTGAACGGGAGAAACAAAACACATACGCCTATTCCTCGGGACTGTCGTTCACCAAAAAGAGAAGCGGCGAGGGAGGAGGCATCATCCTCGGCAAGAACATCACCGCACTCTTCGACGCCTATACGGCACCTTATAACGACTCCATCGATTTCAACACACTGCCCATCCCCTTTGCCTGCGTGGCCACCGATGTGGTTGACTATTCCGAAAAGGTGTATCACAGCGGGGTGCTCAGTCGTGCGATGCGGGCCAGCATGGCCATTCCCGCCGCCTTCGCACCCGTGAGAAAAGACAGTATGGTGCTGGTGGACGGTGGACTGGTCAACAACTTCCCCACCGATGTGGCCAAGGAGATGGGAGCCACCTATATCATCGGTGTGGATGTGCAGTCTGAACTCAAAAAAGCCAGCGAGCTGAACTCCACATCGAGCATCCTGCTGCAAGTCATCGACCATAACTGCAAACGGAAATATGAAGAGAACCTGAAAATCACCGACCTGCATATCCAAGTTAACACCAAAGGCTATTCGTCGGCCAGCTTCTCCGCCAATGCCGTTGACACGCTCATCAGAAGGGGCGAAGAGGCCGCCATGAAACATTGGGATGAAATCATCGCCCTGCGCGACAAACTGGGTATCACGTCGAAAGACACCACCCCGCCCACGATTACGCATACGCCACCACTGACGAAGACCCGCTATCAAATCCGAGAGTTGGAGTTTAATAACATGACGAAGAGCGACGAGTCGTATATCCGCAAGAAATTCCGTCTGCACGTGGGCGACAGCATCGACATGGACCGTGCCGACATCATCGCCACATCCATCCGCCAAGACACATACTACCGGTCGGCAAGATTCCGCATCCAACACAATCCCGACGAGACATCGGCGAAGGTATCGTTCACGGCCGGTCCGCGCCGCGGCAAGCGGCTCAACATCGGTGTGCGCTTCGACAACGAGGAGGCGGTGGCCTTGCAAGCCAACGCCGAACTGCCTTTTTATACAAAGGTGCCTATGGACATGGAGGTGACGGTGAGACTGGGCAAGAGAATGATGGCCCGCGCCGATTGGTCGCTGCACCCGCTGAGTTTCTTCCGCCCCACCCTGTCCTATATCTTCCGCAACAACGACATCGACTTCTACGATTACGGCGACAAGGCGTACAGCATGGATTACAACCAGCACACCGTGAAACTGACGCTGTTCAATTTCAATGTCCGCAATTTCAATATCAGCATCGGTGCCAACTGGGATTATTACGACTATCACTCGATGTTGATCGACCGCCAACCGGAGCATATTGCTGACGGTACCACCGAAGACAAGGGGTTGTTCAGTTACGAGGGCAAGGTGTGGTACGACAGCGAGGACGACTGGCACTTCCCCACCCGTGGCGCACGCTTTTTGGCTAAATACGCTTACCATACCGACAATCTCGTCACCTTAGATGGTAAGGTCGGTATCAGAGAATACGGTGCGATGTGGCGCATGACATTCCCCGTCAATCCCCATTTCTCCATCCAACCGATGCTGTACGGCCGCCTCGTCTTCACCGATGATGTGCCATTCGTCATCAGCAATGTCATGGGCGGCGAGTGGCATGGTCATTACTTCGAACAGCAACTGCCGTTCCCGGGGGTGGGTAATCTGCAACTGGCGTGGGACAAAATGTTGGCATGCCAACTGCAAGCACAATACAAACCCACGAACAACCATGTGATTCTGATGCGTTTCGGTGCCGGACAGGACGCGCAGGAGTTGGAAGACATCCTCAAGTCGAAAACGATGCTCGGTGGTTCGCTGAGTTACTATTTCAAGACGATGTTCGGTCCGATGGGCGGTTCCGTCGGGTATAGTAACCTCACCAAGAAATTTTATTATTACATCAACCTCGGTTTCGTATTCTGATGGAAGATTCACCCACGGTTCCTCCCTTAGGGAGGGGAGTTACTCACGAAACGGAGAATAGCAGACCTTTATAAAGCAACAAAACATATCCATACAATGACGAGGATATGCAACAACTGGTCAAAGCCGTTCAACATCCAGAACGGCTTTTGACTATTGTCAGCCAAACGGGGGAAACGGGCAGTGATACGTCCCTTGGCTGTGTCAATCAAGAAATGTGTCAACAACTCAACTCCTGCCAAAAGAACTGCCGTTTGAAACGCCACACCCCACACAAGCATGGCACACCCCATAAGCACGGCATGCACGGCGGCATGAGCCATGATGGGCAAGAGCGTACGACCATCAGCCTTCGCCCTTATCATCGTCGGGGTGGTGAGACAATAGTCGGCGACATAATGGCAAAGGAACAAGATGACCAACAAAGATTGAAGATGGAACATTGAAGATTGGAAATTTAAGGTAACTGAAGTATCGGAAGTTAATGAAGTTAAAGAAGTCAAAGAAGTTAAGTAAGGTAACCCCTCCCTAAGGAATCCTGAGGGAGGGGCTGGGGGTGGGTCTTTTTCTTAAAACTCCACAATCAGTGTTTGGCGTGGACGCAGGTTCACATCTTTATCCAGTCGCACATGGCGGCCGGTGATGACATCGGTGGCCACTGACGTAGCACCGATGACCTCGGCATAGCGCGCCACCGACATGACGGCGGGTTGTGTGGTGCCATTGAGGATGGTGAGCACCGTGCGACCACCATACTGACGGGCGATGACATAAACCCCCTGATAGGGAATGAACTGTGTCTGCTTGCCACGGATGATGACATCATTGCCCTTGCGCCAGTGGAGCAGCCGGCTGAGCCATTGGAACATGGCCTGTTCGGCCTGTGTGCGCCCTTCGGCCGTGAACGCATTCTTCTTGTCGCCGGGGAAACCACCGGGGAAGTCCTTACGCACATGACCGTCGGTCACTTCTTTGGTGCCGTTCATCATAATCTCCGTGCCATAGTAGAGTTGCGGTGTGCGGTTGATGGTGAGCAAGAGGGCCAGCGCTTGTTTCAAGGCCAGCGAATCCTTGCCGTTGCCGAGGAAACGGTCGGTGTCATGATTCTCGATGAAGGCCATCACATTCGACGGGTCTTCGTAGAGATAGTCATAAACCAAACTGTTGTAAATGCGGTTGTAACCTTTCCACCACGCGTCGGTCTCCTCGTTCTTCGCCTGACTCAGTTTGTCGAAGAAACTGAAGTCCATCACCGTCTTCAGATAACTGTTTTTCGATGAGAGGCGCGACCCTTTCTGCCATGCAGCGGTATAGGCGGGTTCGGTGACCCACGTCTCGCCCACGGTGGTGAGGTTGGGGTATTCCGGATCCAGTTCCTGCATCCACAGCGCCATGCCGTGGCGGTCGGCGTGGGGAGAGGTGTCCATACGGATGCCGTCGATGACCACTGTCTCAATCCACCATTTGCTGTTTTGGATGAGGTAGGTCATCACATGCGGATTCTTTTGGTTCAAATCGGGCATGGTGGGCACGAACCACCCTTCCACCGTCTCGCGCATATCCACCTGGGAGGCATAGGGGTCCATCACGGGAGTCAACTTACATGAGGTCTG
>JAEEGL014741909.1_pt1 | contig 15245 bp, 13 predicted proteins | sample 9134231 | NCBI WGS metagenome assembly JAEEGL01 (sample SAMN16246548, study PRJNA631951) | gut metagenome | biome: gut microbiome; feature: rumen; material: fiber-attached | host: Bos | place: Iran: Karaj | collected 2018-10 | reverse complement strand
ATGCTGCTGCTCATAAGCATGTCCCTCTTATGGAAGACAGCCCTAACGAAGCTATAAAGAATAATGTAATGGGAACATATAAGACTGCCAAAGCAGCTGCTGAAGCTGGTGTGGGGAAGTTTGTACTTATCTCCACAGATAAAGCAGTTAACCCGACAAACATTATGGGTGCTACCAAGCGCATCTGTGAAATGATAATCCAGATGATGGAAAGGCAGTATCCTGACACAACGTTTGTAGCTGTCAGATTTGGTAATGTATTAGGCTCTAACGGCTCTGTAATCCCGCTGTTCAAAAAGCAGATTGCTGAAGGCGGCCCTGTAACAGTAACTCACAAAGATATTACTCGTTTCTTTATGACGATACCTGAAGCAGTATCTCTTGTCCTTCAGGCATCATACTATGCCTGGGGCGGAGAGATCTTCGTCCTTGATATGGGCGAGCCAGTAAAGATCGATGACATGGCAAGAAACCTCATTAAGCTTTCCGGCTTAAGACCTGATGTCGATATTAAGATCGAATATACCGGCTTAAGACCCGGAGAGAAGCTGTACGAAGAAAAACTTATGGCTGAAGAAGGCATGAAGACAACTAAGAATAAGTTGATCTTCATAGGTAAGCCTATTGAAATGGATGATGAATGTTTTAAGAAGAAACTCACCAAGCTTGACGATGACAGTCAGGAAGATGATGAGAATATCAGGGAATATGTAATGGATATTGTTCCGACGTATCATCCTAATCAGTATTAAGGTTCATTTGATGCAAGTATTTCTTATTATTCTCGCGGTTATATGTTCTATTGCTTTGGTTTTGGCTTTGATTGCCATTATCAAGAAGCCATCATCAGTATATAAGAATAAACCTGAAGAAAAGAACCCTATGCAGGGTAAGAAAGTCAGATTTGTTGAGAATCAGGACGAGAAAGAAAATGCAGATGGTGTCAGGGGACATTTGGAAGCAATCGGTAAGTGTAATCACAAATCCAGATTCTATGAGAAGGTCATAAAGAGAGTATTAGATGCATTCCTAAGTTTCTGGGGTCTTGTATTCTTAAGTCCTGTATTCTTGTTTTTGAGCATATGGATCATCATTGATGATCCCGGTCCGGTCTTATTCACCCAAAAGAGAATCGGCATGGACAAGCAGTATTTTAAACTCCACAAATTCAGATCTATGAAGATGAGTACGCCTCACGATAAGCCTACTCATATGTTGGAGAATCCAGAACAATATATTACTAAATCAGGTAAGTTCATTAGAGCACACAGCTTGGACGAGCTTCCTCAGATCTGGGATATTTTTATCGGTAACATGAGTGTTATAGGACCACGACCGGGTCTTTGGAATCAGGATCTGCTTACAGCTGAAAGAGATAAGTATGGTGCCAATGATATTAAGCCTGGACTTACAGGATGGGCACAGATCAACGGCAGAGATGAATTAGAGATTCCTGTTAAAGCTAAGCTCGATGGAGATTACGTTCAAAATCTTGGCTTGGGAATGGACTTTAAGTGCTTTCTTGGTTCTGTAGGTGTATTTAAGGGTGATGATTCAGTTGTCGAAGGTGGAACCGGGGAATTACATAAAAGGGAATTAGCTAATTAATGAAAAGGGTTTTGATTACAGGGGCTAATAGTTATATCGGAGTTTCTTTTGAGAACTACGCAAGAGAACATTATAATTCAGAGCTTTTAATTGATACTGTTGATATGATCGACGGCTCATGGCGTGAATTAGATTTCTCAGGATACGATATCGTTTATCATGTTGCTGGTATTGCTCATGCTGATGTTGGTAATGTTAGCGATGAAGTTAAAGCGAAGTATTATGCAGTCAATACTAATCTGACTTTAGAGACTGCAAACAAGGCAAAAAACGAGGGCGTAAAGCAGTTTGTATTTATGTCTTCGGCTATCGTTTATGGCGAATCAGCTCCTTATGGAAAAACAAGGCGCATTACAGCTGATACAGAGCCACAGCCGGCTAATTTCTATGGCGACAGTAAATGGCAAGCGGATAAAGGCGTCAGAGAACTTTCTGATGAGTCATTTACTGTAACTGTATTAAGACCTCCTATGATTTACGGAAAGGGAAGTAAAGGTAATTATCCTACATTAGCTAATATGGCGAAGAAACTACCAGTATTTCCCAAGATACAGAATGAGCGCTCCATGCTCTACATTGAGAATCTCTGCGAGTTTTTATGTCAGGTTATGATGAGAGGCGAGGGGGGCATATTCTGGCCTCAGAACGCTGAATATACCAATACATCAGATATGGTCAAAATGATTGGTGACACAATTAATCATAAGATACATGTTTCTAAAGGATGGAATTGGGTTGTAGGTCTTGCAAGAATAATTCCAGGAAAACCCAGAGGGCTTGCCAATAAAGCCTTCGGAAATATGAGTTACGATCAGAATATGAGTAAGTGCGATTTTGATTACCACATCGTTGATCTTAAAGAAAGCATTAGAAGGACTGAGGGTTAATGAAGCACATACTTGTTATTTCTCAGTATTTTTACCCCGAATCTTTCAGAATTAATGATATCGCTACCGAGTGGGTTAAGCGTGGTTATAAAGTAACTGTCTTAACCGGTATTCCAAACTATCCGATGGGTAAGTTCTTTCCCGGTTACTCATGGTCTAAGAAAAGAAAAGAGAACTGGAATGGTATGGAGATAATCCGTATTCCGCTTATTGCCAGAGGACATTCTGCAATAGGTATGATTCTCAATTACTATTCATTTGTAGTATCAGGATGGTTTTGGAACAGGTTCAACAAAGTAAATGCAGATATTGTTTTCAGCTTTGAAGTAAGTCCTATGACACAAGTAAAAGTTGGTTGCGGATACGCTAAGAAACACAATGTTCCTCATTATCTTTATGTACAAGACCTCTGGCCTGAGAATGTAGAAACTGTTACAGGGATCCATAATAGATTAATTATCGGTCCTATTGATCGAATGGTTGATAAGATTTATAGGCGTGTAGATAAGATTTTTGTAACAAGTCCAAGTTTTGTAGATGCGGTAGTTAACAGGAAGAATAATGTCCCGAAGGAAAAGGTGTATTATTGGCCTCAATATGCAGAAGAGTTCTATAGGCCAATGAGTAAACAATCAATTGATGGAATTCCTGATGATGGTACATTCAAGATAGCGTTTACAGGTAATATCGGAACTGCACAAGGATTGGATGTTCTTCCTAAGGCTGCGGCGTTGTTAAAGAACGAAGCTGTTAGATTTGTAATAGTAGGTGACGGCAGATATCAAGCAGAGTTCCTAAAACAGATATCAGATCTTGGTGTTGATGATAAATTTTCTATGATTCCCAGAGTAAATGCGGAAAAAATACCTGAGATTCTTAGTGTTTGCAATGCTGGTTTCATAAGTTTTAACAAGACTTCTCTTTGGGAAAAAACTATTCCTGCAAAACTTCAATCATATATGGCGTGTGGAAAGGCAATAATTGCATCGGCTTCCGGTGAAACCGAAAGAGTGATTAATGAGGCTAACTGTGGCATATGTTGTGAAATTGGTAATGCCGAGGCTATTGTTAACGGAATAAAGTTAATGATAAATACTGATACTAATGCTTTAGGAAAGAATGCCAGACATTACTTTGAAGATAATTTCGATAAGAAAAAACTTATGGACGAGATGGATAAGTATTTGCTTATTCAATGTTGATAAGTATTAGCTGTTTGTTTTTTTTTGCTTATGGAGGAAAATGACAGATTATGAAAGCTGTCAAATGAGAAACTATGTACAATAAAAAAATATGTATTATAGCTGCAAATAATATTAGATATTCACCTTATATAAATTACTACAAAAGAATTCTTGACAAAAACGGATTAGATTATGAGTTGATATATCCAGATCGTCATAATCTCGGAACTGAATGGGATAACAATTGTATTAAAAAGACGTGGGTATCAAACCTGCCAGCTGCCATTAATTATTTTGTATTTGCTTGTAAAGTAAAAAGCGAAATAAACAAGAATAATTACGATAAACTGATTTTGCTTACTTCACAAATAGCTGTTTATTTATCAACCTGGGTAAAATCACGATATAGAAATAATTATTTAGTTGATATCAGAGATTATTCTCATGAGAATAATAGTTTATATTATCATTTAGAAAAAAAAGCTTTAGAGTCTGCTGGGTGTAGAGTGATTTCCTCTGAAAAATTTAAATGTTTTTTGCCAGAGGGAGAATACTATATTTGTCACAATTTTAACGAAGAGCAGAATGTGAATGTTAAGCATTGGCGGAACCGCAAGTGTCCAATTATAATTGGGTTTGTTGGAACTTTAGGTTATGAAGATCAAGTTAAAAAGCTTATAGAATTGATAAAGACTGATAACCGTTTTTGTTTTTACGTTTATGGTGGAGATGAGAAGGAGCGGCCTGAGATTCCACAAGCTATAGCAAATGCAAATTGTGAAAGAATTAAATTTTTCGGTCCTTATTTGCCATCTGAGAAGCAGAAAATAATTAATGAAGTAGATATTCTTTATAATGTTTATGGCAATGATTCTATGTTGTTGACTAGTGCGCTGTCAAATAAGTTATATGATTGCATGATAAATCATAAACTAATATTGAACAGTATGGGAACATATATGGAGGAAATGTCTGGTGTTTGTGGATTTAGCATTGATTGGGAAAGCCAGTCTCCACTTGATGATTTGTATGAATGGTTTTTGAATGTTGATGAAAATGAAGTTCTTAGATATCAGGAATCAATGCTAAATAAATTTGTGGAAGAGAATAGATTAACGGAAGCAGCAATAGAGGAGTTTATTAAAGAATAATTATGAAAATCACTATTGTTGCAGAATCATATCCAAGTAATGGCGATCCTTCTTTCCCTTTTGTTCAACAATTAGCATATGCCTTAAGTAAAGAAGGTCATCAATTATCAGTAATTGCACCGCAGAGTGTAACCAAAGCCATTATTCGTCGTCTTCCGATTAAACCTATTTATTCTGAAGATATTTCACCGGAGAATAATTGTATTCAAATATATAGACCACGTTATTTGACATTTTCTAATACGAAGAACAAATTGCTTTTAAGGTTATCAGATTCTTTATTGAAGAAGGCAATACTAAAGGGAATTAAATTGATCGGAACTATTGACGTAATCTACTGCTATTTTTGGCACATAGGATTAATAACGACAAAGATATCTGGAAATATACCCTTATTTGTCCAAGCAAGTGAATGTGAAATAACAGTTAAGCCTTATATGATTACCGAAGAGAGTTTGAATAAAGTTAAAGGCGTTGTTTGTGGTAGCGGTAAAAATCTTAATGAAAGTATTGATGCAGGATTAACAGATGAATCGAAGTGTAAGGTAATAGTTAATGGGTATAGACCAGATCAGTTTTATCCTATAGACAGGATAGAGCAGAGAAGATCTCTAGGCTTTCCTGAAGATAAATTTATTATTGCTTTTGTTGGTGGTTTTATTGAAAGAAAAGGCGTTCGTGAACTTTCTGAAGCAATAGATCGTTTTGATGATGTTTATTCGATTTTTATAGGTCGCGGTGATTGCGTGCCATCTTGCAGGAATATTTTGTTCCAAGGAAGTGTTGATCATGAGGCGATTGTCAATTATTTAAATTGTGCTGATATTTTTGTGCTGCCTACAAAAGCTGAAGGCTGTTGTAATGCAATAATCGAAGCTCTTGCTTGTGGATTACCGGTTATTTCATCTAATAAGAGTTTTAATAATGAAATATTAGATGATACCTGTTCAATTAGGATTGATGAGACTGATGTAAATCAAATTGCTGAAGCTATATCAACACTTAAAGATAACAGCAATTTAAGAGATAGTATGTCGTTGAATGCTTTATATAAATCTAAACAACTTCGTGTTGATATAAGAGGACAAAAGGTTGCGCGTTTTATAGAGAAACAGGTGAATATTTGTGACAAAGAAAATAACTATCTATAAGTTTTTGGTTGCAATTCTCATATTGTATCCGACATATTATGCGGAAGCTTTTGGTGGCATTCCCTTTTTATTAATCGGTACATATGCGATTTTGGATGCTGTATTTCTGATTGATTTTATTATAAATAAGAAATGTGTATTTGAACGGAATATCTCTATTATTTCTATTGTTATCTTTTATGCATTATCTTTTGTTTTTGGGTTTGTTGTTACAATAGATAAATCATTCTTTTTAAGCAAAATATTCATTGGTATTCAGTATCTGTTTTTGATGCTTGTAGTTATTGAGATATGTAGATATGAGAAAACCTGTGAATATATTATTAGACTGGTTTTTGTTACTTCTATTATTTATTTATTAACTGCCTTGATTAGAAATCTTACTATATTTAATCGTTTGGTTATAAGTCAAAACGCAAATGCAAACTCGTTAGGAATGTTGTGCTTTTCCTGTTCATGTTTAAGTTTATATTTCTATAAGAAATACAAATTTGGTTGGATTTTATCTGTAATTTGTATTCCATTATCTTTATATACTGTTACTTTATCGGGTTCTAGGAAATATCTGTTTATTATTGGCATTTCATGTTTAGTTTTCTTTGTTTTTAATTTTAGAAATCAGATTGAGAACAATATTATTAAAGTATTCTTAGCATTTGTTGTTTTGTTAATATTGTTTTTTGTTTTTAGATCTACAATTCTTTCATTTTGGAATTCGTCGATTATATTAACCAGAATACAAAATGGAAGTTCCATTGACGAAGATCGCTGGGTTCTATATAAAAAAGCATTTGATATATTTGAAAATAATAAATTCTTTGGAGTTGGTTATCAATGCTTCCAATTATATGAAAATGTTTACACACATTCGGCGTATGCTGAAGTTCTATCGTGTACTGGTATAGTTGGTTTCGTGCCTTGGATAATTTTTTATATTTCGATTATGTTTAAAACTTTGTCAAATTTCATTTCTAATAGAAATAGTTGGATTACTGCGTGGAGCTTAATGTGGCTAATATCACAAGTAATTCTTGATTTCTTTTCTATTTCACTATATATGCCGGTATGTATGGCTATGTTTGGTGTTTTAATTTCTATTTCTTTTTATCAGATTGAAAACCCAAATAATAGTGTTATTAAGGGAGAGTCAAATACTGTATTTGAAGAAAAAGTTGATTCATTTGAATCTCATTCAATATAAGACTGATTTTGTTTTTTCGAGGTATTTATGTCAAAAATTAAGACTTTCTGGAATTTAGCTACAGGCTCTCGTAAATTTGTTGGCGCATTAGGTAATAATGGTCTATTAAATTGGATGAGTGATAGTAAATACTTAAAACTATTGTACAAAGAACAACTTGGTAAAGAACTTAATTTGGATAACCCAGTTTCATTTAATGAAAAATTACAGTGGTTGAAAATTCATGATCATAATGAACGCTATTATGATCTCGTTGATAAAATCAAAGCAAAGGAAGTTGTTGGTAAGATAATTGGAGAAGAACATATTGTTCCGATATATAAAATTTGGGATAAAGCTTCTTTAATTAACTTTGAAGATTTACCAAATAAATTTGTATTAAAGTGTAATCATGATCAGGGAAGTGTATTGTTAGTTGATGATAAGAATAAAATTGATGTTTCAAATATTCGCAAATCCTATTCTAAGCTTTTGAAAAGATCTCCATATCCAGGAACGAGAGAATATCCATATAAGATGATAAAGCCTGCCGTTTTTGCCGAGAAGTATTTGGGTGGAAGTATTATTGACTATAAGTTCTACTGTTTTAACGGTGAGCCTAAGTTTCTATATTGCGGGAAGGGTTTGACTACAGACCATTCATTGAAAATAGATTTTTATGATATGAATTGGGAGTTAATGCCTTTTTATAGAACTGACTATGATCGATTAGGAATCATACCTAAACCTCATCACTTTGAGCTAATGAAGAACATCGCTATGAAATTATCGCAAAATACTGCTTTTGTCAGAATTGATTTGTTCGAAGTTGATGACGTTGTCTATTTCTCTGAATATACTTTGTATCCCGCTGCAGGTTTTATGCCGTTCGTTCCAGAAGAATATGACATAGAATTAGGTCATTGGATTAAGATTTGATATTGATGCAATTATTAGTTTGAGATTCGGTTAATGAATAGAAAGAGAAAACTTTTTTTTAACACTTTTACGTCGCTTTTGTTTCAAGTTACAACTGTAATTTGCGGCTTTATTTTGCCTAAATTGATTTTAATTAGCTATGGATCTGAAGTTAACGGGCTAATTAATTCCATTAATCAGTTTTTAGCTTTGATTTCATTTTTGGATTTAGGTGTTGGTTCTGTAGTTCAGTCTTCTTTATATAAACCTTTAGCAATAAAAGATGAAAGTCAAATAAGTGCAGTAGTTACATCGGCTGGAAAGTTTTTCAACAAAATCGCTTTAGCTTTATCAGTTTATATTCTGTTATTGTTTTTTGTATTTCCTTTTTTCCCAAATTCGAATTTTGATTGGAAATACATTGATGTTTTAATTGCTGTAATCGGTATAAGTTCTTTTGCTCAATATTATTTCGGAGTAGTTGATCGCTTGTTGCTTACTGCTGATCAACGTGGATATATTCAATATACAGTTCAGATAGTGACACTTATTTTAAACACCATATTGTGTTATTTCTTGATTAAACAAGGTTTTAGTATACATTTTGTAAAACTATCTACTTCATTGATTTTTTTATTGCGCCCTATATTTCTTAGAATATATGTTAAAAAGCATTATAGAATTAACCGGAAAGCTGTTTATGACGTTGAACCAATTAAACAAAAGTGGAACGGAATGTCTCAACATTTATCCTCAGTTGTATTAGATAATACCGACACTGTTGTCTTAACTATTTTTTCAACATTCAGTAATGTTTCTATTTATTCTGTTTATCACATGATCGTATATGGAGTTAAGCAGCTGTTTTTGTCGCTTACTACAGGAATTCAGGCTTTGATTGGTGAAATGTGGGCTAAACAAGAATTAGACCAATTGAAGGATTTTTTTGGTAAAGTTGAATGGCTTATTCATACAGGAACTGTTTTTATATTTGGTTGTATGGGTTTACTAATAATTCCGTTTGTAAAACTCTATACTATTGATATAAATGATGTCAACTATGTACAAGTCCCTTTTGCCATTTTAATAGTTCTTGCTAATGCATGCCATTGTTTGAGATTACCTTACAATATAATGATTTTAGCAGGTGGGCATTATAAACAAACTCAACATAATTATATTATAGCTGCTGTTCTAAATTTGGTTATATCTATCCTTACTGTTTCTTTTTGGGGACTAATAGGCGTTGCAATTGGCACATTAGTTGCTATGCTTTATCAGACTGTTTGGATGGCAATATATGTATCACGCAATTTAGTCAAATGGCCAATCAAAAATTTCATTAAGCAATTATTGATTGATATTATAACTATACTTCTCGTTTTTGTTATTGGAGTGTTCTTTGACTTTGAATCAAACGGTTATATGGTTTGGGTGCTTCAAGCCGTGAAGTGTAGTTTAATGTTATTTGTTGCTATATTGGGGTTAAATTCTGTTTTCTATTTCTCACAGGTTAAAAACATGATGTTCTTAGTTTTTAAGAAGAATAGATGAGTATATTTTTGGAGTTATAATATGAAAAAAGTAATGTTGGTATTCGGTACCAGACCAGAAGCCATAAAAATGTGTCCTCTTGTTAATGAGTTAAAGAGGAGAGATACTATTCAGACAATTGTTTGTGTTACTGCACAGCATAGACAGATGCTAGATCAGGTATTAGAGACATTTGGCGTTGTTCCGGATTACGATCTTAACATCATGAAAGACCGTCAGACTTTGTTTGATATAACTACTAATATACTTAATGGTATAAAAGAAGTGTTAGAGAAAGAAAAGCCTGATGTTGTATTAGTTCATGGCGATACTTCCACAACATTTGTTACCGCTTTAGCTTGTTTCTATTTGCAGATTCCTGTAGGTCATGTAGAAGCCGGTCTTAGAACATACAATATCTTTAGTCCTTATCCAGAAGAATTTAACAGACAAGCAGTTGGAATTGTAAGTCAGTATAACTTTGCACCAACCAAGCTTGCTGCAGACCATTTAGTAGCAGAAGGGAAGAAACCGGAAACTATTTATATTACTGGAAATACAGTTATTGATGCTATGCAACATACTGTCAGGGAAGACTATACACACCCTGAGTTAGATTGGGTAGGGGATGGTAAGTTAATATTCATTACTGCTCACAGACGCGAAAACTTGGGTGAGCCAATGCATCATATGTTTAGAGCAATAAGACGTGTTCTTGATGAGCATCTTGAATGTAAAGCAGTATATCCAATCCATATGAATCCTGTTGTAAGACAGGCAGCTGATGAAGACCTTGGTAATTGTGATCAAATACATATAATCGAACCTATTGAAGTGTTTGACTGTCATAATTTCGAGGCAAGAGCTTATCTTTGCCTTACTGATTCCGGAGGAATCCAAGAAGAGTGCCCTTCATATGGCGTTCCTGTTCTTGTTATGAGAGATACAACTGAAAGACCTGAAGGGGTTGATGCAGGTACGTTGAAACTTGTTGGTACTGATGAAGAGACAATCTATAGAACGTTCAAACTCCTTATCGAGAATCAGGAAGAATATGAGAAGATGTCTCATGCTTGTAATCCATATGGAGATGGACATGCTTGTGAGAGAATTGCTGATATTCTTGAGGATAAAGCCTTTAACCCTTGGAAAGCAAATTAAATATGCTTAATCGTCGTTCCTGGATTGAAATTGATTTAAATCAACTTCTTGAAAACCTCCATATCTATCAATCACATTTATCTGATGATCAAGAAATAATGGCTGTTGTTAAAGCTGATGCATATGGTCATGGAGATAAAGTTGTGGCTAAATTCCTTTCTGATCACGGTGTTCACAATTTTGCTGTTTCCAATATTGACGAAGCAATTCATATACGTGAGGCAGGAGTAGATGGCCTGGTTTTAATTCTTGGGTACACACCAATTGATCGTTGTTCTGAACTTGTTAATTATGACATTACTCAAACTTTGATTTCAGAGGATTATGCTGAAAAGATTGCCGAACAACATTTGCCAATAAAATGTCAGTTTGCTCTGGATACAGGTATGAGGAGAATTGGACTTAATGTTGATAATCTAGATTATTGCGAAAAGATTATTCGTGAGTATTCGAAGAAACTACTTCTTAATGGTATATTTACGCATCTTTGTGTTGCTGATACAGCTTCGCAAGATGAATTCACTAAGAATCAAATCATGCTCTTTGAATCTGTTTGTAAGAGAGTTGCTGATTTAAATCTCCCGTTTTGTCATTGCATGAACTCTGCTGGTGGTTTGTGGCATCATTCAAATATTTCTTGTTTTGCCCGACTAGGAATAATTCTCTACGGATTAAAACCTGATTATATGAATATATTACCGGAAAGTATTAAGCCGGTACTTTCATGGAAGTCAGTTGTAAGTATGATAAAAGATGTAAAAACTGGCGATACAATAGGATATGGAAGATCATTTGTTGTGAATCGACCAATGAAAATAGCAACAATTCCCACCGGATATGCTGATGGATATTCTCGTTTGCTATCAAATGTTGGATCAGTGTTAATCAACGGAAAAAAAGCACCAATAGTTGGTAGAGTTTGTATGGATCAGTTAATGGTTGATGTTACCGATATATCAAATGTGATGATGGATACAGAAGTAGTTTTAATTGGAGAAAGTGGAGAAAACAGAATTACTGCAGATGACATTGCTTTTTTGACTAATTCTATCGGTTATGAGATTGTTTGTGGAATTAATAAACGTGTTGATAGAATTTATACCTGATTATTTATGTCCATTTTGGGGGAATTGTTCTCTTCCGATAAATTGTTGTTTAACTGCACATTTATATTTGCAGAATAGCTAAAAATATGATTTTTATTAATTAAGAGGTGGATTCAAATAGACGGCTACTTTAATTACGCTATAAGTAAGGTTACGTTTCAATCTGTATTTATATGGTTGATAATAGCTCTTTTTGTTGGTTTATTTGCGTATGTTTTATTTAAAAGAAATAGAATTGGTAGAGAAACTTTTGTGGCTTTACCTTTATTAGCTTTTTATTTGTCATTTGTAATTACAATAACGATAATTGAACGGCAGCCATCTGATAATGCACAATATAATTTATTGTTGTTTTGGTCATATCGGGCAATAGCCAGATGTGAATTAGATCTTATATCACAAGTTTTATGGAATGTAGTTTTGTTTATTCCTATCGGAATCTTAATAACTCTTATTCTGAAATCAAAATATAAATGGTTGATTGCAATAACTATTAGCACAGTATTGTCTGCACTTATTGAAGTGATTCAATTATTCTTACATCGCGGATTATTTGAATTTGACGATATATTTCACAACATGCTCGGTGCAGCTATAGGTATCTGTTTAACTATTTTAGTTGTATCATTAAAGAATAAGTTATCAAATAAATACTAAGGAGAAAAATATTGATTTCTCTTGATTATAATCAAGTATGTTTGTTAGAACTGTTAAAAGCATCTCTCTTTGATTTGCCCCCAATGTTACCCGAAAATACAAATTGGGGAAAAATCTATGAGATTGCTAAGGTTCAGTGCGTGGTTTCCTTGGTTGCAAATAGAGTGCCACTGGAGCATCGTGATGAGTGGCTTAATGTTTCATATCAAAACAAAGCTCATTATATGAAAATGATTTTCGAACAATCTTCATTAGTGAGATTGTTAAATGATAAAAGCATCCCTTTTGTCATTATTAAAGGTACAGCAGCTGCTATTTATTTTCCGGTCCCTTCGTTAAGAACTTTTGGAGACATAGACTTTTATACTTCTGAAGAATTTTCTGAATCTACAATTAAACTGCTTTTGAACAATGGATTCAAACTAATTTCTAAAGATTTAAGAGCATATGAGTTTGAGAAGAATGGTATTGATTTTGAGCTTCATTCAAAGTTTAGCAGCAAAAATTATAATGATATTGAACATTTACTTTTAAAGGGTTTCAATTCTGCTGTTGAATATAAGATTGGAGATTTGTCTTTCCCTGGTTTACCAGCATATGAAAATGGACTAGTTCTACTTGGTCATATTATGCAACATCTTAAAGACTCAGGCATTGGACTGCGTCAGATAATTGATTGGATGATGTTTGTCCATAAAGAATTAGATGATTCTGCATGGGATAATCACTTTAGAGAACTTGCTTGCGAAGCCGGTTTAGAGAAGCTAGCTGTTACTGTTACTTATATGTGTAAAAAGTGGTTAGGACTCCCTGATAATATTTCTTGGTGCAACGCTGCAGATGATGAGCTTGTCGACCAACTCTTAATCCGTATTTTTGAAGATGGAAATTTCGGACAAGATCGTGCTCCGTATGAAAATATCAGGCGCTACATAAAAGACGATGGATTGTTTACTCATCTTCAGCGCGCTGGAATTGAAAATTGGAGTTTAGCTAAGAAGTATAAATTGTTTAAACCTTTTGCGTGGTTATACCAAATCATCAGGTATGCAGTTATTGGTATTACTGGTTCATTTACCCGTAGAAAGATTTTTAAGAAAGATAAGCGGAATTTGAAGTTAGAAGAATTATGGAAAAGATTAGAATAAGCACAGTAGTATTATTGCAATATTTGACTCGTTGATTAATCCATATCTAAATATGCTCATTAACTTTGTGTTTGCAATTAGCGTTTCAATTGTTCTAGCAATTATATTTACATCATTTAAATTTCTTAGTATCTTTGTAGGAGAAAAAGTAAACCTAGATTACAAAGCAAACACTAAAACCTGCTAACAAAATCAAGAATTTGTTGGCAGGTTTTTTTGATTGGTTGTTTCAAGCATTTAAACAAACAGGTCAAAACTTCTCGGGTTTCAAGCCTCATTTTTCAGTATAAAGCAAGTGTAGTTTGAAGCGGAATTCCGTATTTTTTTGTCAGAAAGCTATGCTGCTGTTTGTGGAATTGTCGTATCATCAGAGCAGAATTTGTAACGTTAATATAAGATTATTGCTTGTAGAATTTAATTTGAGCTTTTTCAGATACTATGATAATCTCTTGAAGAAATATAAATAATACAGAGGATTTATTATATGCAGATTACAGAGGCTTTTAAAGGGAAAACGCTAGTCATCACCGGCGGAACGGGAAGTTTCGGTTCGACAGTGCTCAAGCACTTTTTAACATCAGATATCGGTGAGATCCGTATTTTTAGCCGTGATGAGAAGAAACAGGACTGGATGAGGCATACTTTGCAGGCTCAATACCCTGAACACGCTTCAAAAGTCAAATTCTTCATTGGTGATGTCCGCAACCTTGATTCAGTTCGAGATGCTTTATATGGTGCTAATTATATATTTCATGCTGCAGCATTGAAGGAAGTCCCTTCCTGTGAGTTCTTCCCTATGGAAGCTGTAAAGACCAACATTTTGGGTACTGATAATGTTATTACTGCAGCAGTTGAGAACAAAGTTGAGAGGGTTGTTTTCTTATCTACAGATAAGGCTGCTTATCCGATCAATTCAATGGGCATGACAAAAGCTGTAGGTGAGAAGATAGTGCAGGCAAGAGCTCAGAATGCATATGACAGATCCGGTACGGTTTTATCTTGTACTCGATATGGTAATGTAATGTGCTCTCGTGGTTCTGTTATTCCTTTGTTCATAGATCAGATCAAACGTAAAGCTCCTATAACAATTACGGATCCAAACATGACAAGATTCCTCATGAATCTTGACGAAGCAGTTAATCTCGTAGCATTTGCATTCGAGCATGCTGAACCCGGTGATCTGTTTATCCAAAAGGCTGATGCTTCTACAATCGGCGATCTTGCTAAGGGTGTTATGAAGGTTTTTGGTGAAACTGAGACCAAGATTATCGGTACCCGTCACGGTGAAAAGCTTTATGAGACTCTTATGACCAGAGAAGAGAAGCTTCGTGCTACAGATATGGGTAATTACTTCCGAATTGCTCCGGATGGACGTAGCTTGAACTACGATAAGTTCTATGTAGAAGGTAATGTACTTACCGAGAGTGATGAGGCTTATACTTCGCATAATACAAATCTGCTTGATGTAGATGGTGTAGTTAAGAAGATTATGACCACAGACTATGTTAAGGAAGAATTAGAGGGAAGACCTCATATTGTAGAGGCTTAAGGTGAATAATAT
>JAEEGL014378165.1_pt1 | contig 15245 bp, 9 predicted proteins | sample 9134231 | NCBI WGS metagenome assembly JAEEGL01 (sample SAMN16246548, study PRJNA631951) | gut metagenome | biome: gut microbiome; feature: rumen; material: fiber-attached | host: Bos | place: Iran: Karaj | collected 2018-10 | reverse complement strand
TGTTTGGCGGATAGCATCCAAGGTGGTCAGGCACGATGATAACCAGCGTCTTCTCCCACGATGGCTTCTGGCGAAGCGATGCGATGAAGCGTCCAACGCAGTCGTCTGTATAGGCAAAAGCATTCAGACGTTCGTCGTCAAGCTTATGGAAAGGAACGTCGAAGGGTTCATGCGAGCTGGACGTCTGTATCACACGAAGCATCGGCTTGCCTGCTTTCTTCTCATTCTCCACATCGTCCAGCAGCCGATTGAATACAAGATGGTCGTGCACACCCCATTTGCTGAGCCTTTCTGAGACGGGGAAGTCGCCGTCGGAAACAATCGACTTGAATCCCTGACTGACCAGATAGGAACGCATATTGGTAAAGTTGGCGTCGCCACCATAATAATAACGAAGCCCATAACCCACACGTTGCAATTCGTGTGCGATGGAAGGCAGCGTCGCAGTCTTACGAGGATACTTCATCAGGCTCGTTGTCGGTTGAGCCGGATAACCGCTGAGGATGGAGACAAGTCCGCGATCGGTGCGGAAACTATTTGCGTAGAAATGAGTGAATAGCACACCTTCGCCTGCCAAACTATCGAGCGAGGCAGCCACTCCATTACCACCAAGCGTCTTCATCAATTTCGAAGAGAAGCTCTCCAAGATGACGATGTAGATATCGGGGCGCTGCACACGTAGCAGCGGCTCAGTGGCTCCCGTGCCCTTCTGCGTCAGTTGGGCAAAGAGTGTCGATGCTTCGCCGTCGCTCATGAAACGATATTGCGAGGCGAAATCGTTTTGATGAGCCAACGACTCCATCAGGCAGAACATTGGGTTCACTGCTGCATGGTTCAGCTCGGCTTTCTCACTGAAATAGGCCTTGCCTGTATTCATCGACGACACAGTGACGCCTCCACGAATGAGCAAAAACAACACAAGTGCCGAAACGACTGTTGCAGCCGTTGCCCACCAGCGTCTTCTCTTTCTCTTCGAAGAGCGGTGTGCCGAGCGGCGACGATGGACATGAGCAAACGTTTTCACGTCGAAAGCCCAACAAGCACCTAAGTTAAGCACCCAAGTCAAAATGGCCAACATGAACAATCCACACACAATAGTCGTGCCGCAAGCACTTGCAAAGGCATCTTTGGGGGACGAGAAGAAATAGAAGAAAGGCGTAGAGTCGAGCGGAAAGCCCCAATAATCATAGAGAACCGCATTCAAAATGAACGTCAAAGCCACGAGAAAGGCCGACAAACCAATCCAGATGCGGGCCACCAACCTGAGCGATTTGCTCTGCCACCAGATGGCAATGCCCACAAGTAACAGGGGCAAAGCTGTCAGATAGCCTGCCATTGAAAGGTCGAGCGGCAACCCATGAAGCATGGTGCTCAACTTTTCGCCTAGCGAAGCGTCGTCATAAAGACCTCGATACCAACCCATGAACAGTGGTTTCTGCAGCACAAAAACCACTACCCAAAAAGCGTACAGACGTATGGCTCTCCAAACTTTCATCTATTCATCTTTATAGGAACAAGAAACTTCAACTATCCCTCACCCGAGAATTGCTTGATGCGCTGCTCTTCGCTGAGCTTGCAGATAAGCAACGTTCCATCCTTCTCAGCGACGATGTAGCCATCAAGACCTTGCACGACGACCTTACGTGCCTGCGTTGTATGCACGATACAGTTTTTGCTATCGAACATAGAGATGTCGTCGCCAATGAGCGAATTGCCATAGAGATCGTGTTTGGTATGTGCAAGCAACGATCCCCAAGTGCCCAAATCGCTCCATCCGAAGTCGGCAGGACACACGAATATCTCGTCGGCCTTCTCCATGATGGCATAGTCAACGGAGATATTCTCACACTCCGGATAGCGCTCATCGATGGCTGCCTGCTCCTCATCTGTGCCATAGAGACGTACCATGCCTTCGAAAATCTTGCTCAACGAGGGCTGATAGATGCGGAAAGCATTGACAATGGTTGACACACTCCAGATGAAGATGCCTGCATTCCAGAAGAAATTGTTCTGCTGAATATAGATTTTAGCGGTTTCCAAGTCGGGCTTCTCGCGGAAGGTGTCAACGCGATAGATTTCCTTGTTGCGTGGCGAACTATTGGAGAGGTCGGCCTGTATGTAGCCATAGCCAGTCTCTGGGCGATTGGGCTTCATGCCCAACGTGACGATGGCATCCGTCTCGGCTGTGAACTTCATGCACTTGTTGACCACACGGCGAAACTCTTCCTCGTTCATGACAATATGGTCGCTGGGCGTCACAACGATGTTTGCCTTCGGATCCTGCGACTTGATGCGCCAGCTGACGTAGGCGATGCACGGTGCCGTATTTCTGCGGCAAGGTTCCAGAAGAATATGGTTGCGCGGCACTTCTGGCAACTGTTGGCTGACCACTTCGGCATAGCGCTTGTTGGTGACGATCCATACGTTCTCCGGATTGCAGATGCCACGAAACCTGTCGAGCGTGAGTTGCAACAACGATCGCCCTACTCCCAACACATCGATGAACTGCTTTGGACACTCAGCTGTACTCATTGGCCAGAAGCGGCTGCCCACTCCGCCAGCCATGATAACGAGATGATTGTTTACTTGTGCCATATCAGAATATTGAAAAAGGTTGTTGTTTCGGTGAATAACTGATTGAAATAAACATCTGCAAAATTAAGAAAAATATTCAGCATTTGCAAAAGTTATACATGAAATATGGCCTTTTCGCACTAAAATAGTGAGAGCGAGAGGTCTATAGGAGCGCTTTCGGAGGCTTCATCGGCATCGTTGGCCGCCCGATCTTCGGCAAACTGCAGCATGAGTTGCCTGCTTTCTTGGTTGTCGAGATTCAGTTTGTAGACGCCGCGGGTGTCGGTTCGGGTGATGAGCGATGTTGCCGACTTCGAGTTTCGTTGCAGGTATTGCAACACATAGTCGTGAACGTCCTGATATTGAACAGGGTTGAAGAACGAGTTGAAGGCATTGAAGACATGGCGCGAGACTTTCTGGACAGAAATTCCCGCACTACCGGCCTCAGTAAGCACCTTCAATATTTCGTTATCGTAGTTGTTCAATATGCTGATAGATATGAAAAAAAGAGAGCTGAACAAAGATTTCTCTTTTTACAGCTCTCTTTCTGTATGCTGGGGTTTTGACCTTATGCCAATGCAACGAGGTTGCCCTCACCCTTTACCTTGCCCTCCTTGAAGAGCCAGCCAATACCGAGGTAAACTTCTTCAGTGGCAATCTTAGCTGCCTTTGCAATCTCTGCAACGGTAAGAGCCTTACCAGCTGCTGCAAGAGCCTGATAAACGTCACCAGCCTTGAAGCCGACGTTCTCGGCGTTGATTGCTACTTCTACCTTCTTGGCGGCTGCCTTCTTGGCAGGAGCCTTCTTCTCGGCTGCAACCTCTGTTGTAGCAGCCTTCTTAGTTGTTTTCTTTTCTGCCATAATTATTCTTACAATTTAACAAAATGTTGTATCCTATATTAACAACCTTTATTATTTTGCTGCAAAATTACGACAAAAAACTCAACACAAGATGTGGTTCTGGGTAAAACCTACAGAATTCAAGCGTTTTCTTGACTTAGGTCAAGACGTATCTGCAACTCTTCCAGCTGTTTAGGGTCAAGTTCGCTTGGAGCGTCGAGCATCACGTCGCGGCCAGAATTGTTCTTCGGGAATGCGATGCAGTCGCGGATGCTGTCGAGACCTGCCATGATGGACACGAAACGGTCGAGACCGAAAGCCAAGCCGGCATGAGGAGGTGCTCCATACTTGAATGCGTTGATGAGGAAGCCGAACTGGGCCATCGCACGCTCAGGCGTGAAGCCGAGTATCTCGAACATTTTCTCCTGCAACTTGCCGTCGTGAATACGCAACGAGCCGCCTCCCACTTCGATACCATTGCAAACGAAGTCGTAAGCCACGGCACGGACCTTCTCAGGAGCGGTGTCCAGCAATGGGATATCATCGGGATTGGGCAGCGTGAACGGATGGTGAGTAGCCATGAGACGCTGCTCTTCGTCGCTCCACTCGAAGAGTGGGAAGTCGACAATCCACAGGCACTCGAAGCGATTCTTGTCGCGAAGGCCGAGCCTGTCGCCCATTTCAAGACGCAGCGTACAGAGTTGGACACGCGTCTTGTTGGCCTTGTCGCCACTGAGGATGAGCACCAGGTCGCCATCGTTGGCTCCCATGGCAGCCTTCAGCTTCTGCCACACTTCAGGCTCATAGAACTTGTCGACTGAAGACTTCACGGTTCCGTCCTCGTTGAACTTCACATAGACGAGGCCCTTTGCACCCACCTGCGGACGCTTCACGAAGTCGGTGAGCTGGTCGAGCTGCTTGCGAGTGTAGTTGGCACAGCCGGGAACGCAGATACCACCGATGTACTCAGCCTCGTTGAACACGGGGAATGTGCCGGTGCCCTTGAGTACGTCCATCAGCTCAACGAACTCCATACCGAAACGCAGGTCGGGCTTGTCCGAACCGAAACGGCGCATGGCCTCATGCCACGTCATCTGCTGAAGCTTGGCTGGCAGATCGACGCCACGAATCTCCTTGAAGAGATAGCGGGCCATATCTTCGAATATCTGGAGGACGTCCTCTTGGTCGGCAAACGACATCTCGCAGTCTATCTGAGTGAACTCCGGCTGACGGTCGGCACGCAGGTCTTCATCGCGGAAACACTTGGCAATCTGGAAGTAACGGTCAAATCCAGAGACCATAAGCAGCTGCTTCAGCGTCTGCGGGCTTTGAGGCAATGCATAGAACTGACCGGGATTCATGCGCGAAGGCACCACGAAGTCGCGTGCACCCTCGGGTGTGGAACCGATAAGGATAGGTGTCTCCACCTCAATGAACTGACGTGAGTCGAGGAAGTTGCGAATGAGGATGGTCATCTTGTGGCGCAGCTCCAGATTCTTGCGCACACAGTTGCGACGCAGGTCCAGATAGCGATACTTCATGCGCAGTTCGTCGCCGCCATCGGTATTGTCTTCAATAGTGAAGGGAGGCGTCTGGCTCTCGCTGAGCACGTTCAGGGCCGTGACAAGGATCTCGATGTCGCCCGTGGGCATCTTCGGATTCTTCGACTGACGCTCGCTGACGGTGCCCGTAACCTGCACGCACCACTCGCGTCCAAGCTTGTTTGCACGCTCACAAAGGGCTGCATCCTTCGACTCATCGAACACGAGTTGCGTCAGTCCATATCGGTCGCGCAAGTCGACGAAGGTCATTCCGCCCATCTTACGGGTGCGCTGCACCCAACCTGCCAGCTGCACTTCCTTGCCGGCATCCGAGAGTCGAAGCTCTCCACAAGTATTCGTTCTATACATAATTATTATTTACGATTTACGGATTTACGATTTACGATAACGGTTTTCAAACTGCAAAATTACAACATTTTCATGAAATAGCCATAAGCAAAGGGCACTTTTTCAGCTGTGAAGGGCATTTTAATCGTTATTATGTCTTAAATTTTTAGGGTTTTCCATACGGAATTTAAACAAAAAGCTTAACTTTGCGTCGTAATTAGTGAAAACTATTCAAAACAGAAACAATATGAAGAAGATGTTACTCATGGCCATCCTGCTCGTTGCAAGCATCAGTTTTGCATCAGCACAGGAAAAGCAGGCCAAGATCAAGTTCGACCAAGTGACTCAAAACTTCGGTGAGTTCTCCGAGTCGAATCCCGTTCAGGAATGCACGTTCACGTTCTACAACGACGGCGATGCACCGCTTGTGATTAACCAAGCTGTGGCTTCCTGCGGCTGCACAGTTCCCGCCTACACGAAGGAACCCGTCATGCCCGGCAAGTCAGGCACCATCAAGGTGACGTACAACGGCAAGGGTAAGTTCCCCGGACACTTCAAGAAGAGCATCACCGTGCGCACCAATGGTCAGCCCGAGATGACGCGCCTCTACATCGAAGGCACCATGACAGAAGCTGTACAGCAATAAGTCAACAAGCCAAATGGCTACTGAATACAAAGCGATGGCCCACCCTACGGTGAGTCATCGCTTTTGATATTCGGGCACCTCACATAAGTAATACGATCACCTCACCATAGAGTAATTCCGCAAAGGCATCGCTTTCGTCCGTACAACTCATTGCTCTAGTACCCTATAAACCTATGCTTTCTAACCTACGACTCAATGCTTTCTAACCTATAACTCAATGCTTTACAGACTATAACCCATTGCTTTATAGACTGGAAAGGGGTGCTTTCGAAGGTCGAAAGCACCCCTTTCCATTACTCAGCGTCATGCTTCCTTCGACTGAAAGCACGACTTTCAACATTCAATAGCGACTTCCCTTATTCGGCAACGCGCTCATTATGGCCGACGAAGACAAGCGTTCCGGGGTTCACTCCACAATTGTAAGTGCCCACCTTCGAGCCATCTGCACGATAGCGAACTACGTAGCCATCGTTCACATAGGCATCGTTAGGATTGGCAAACGACTGGCGCGAAGATATGAACACATCGTCTGTAACGGGATCGACGCCAATGGCGCAAGGCGAACTGATGTCCTTTCCGTCGACAAAAGTCTTTGTTTCGCCCGTCTTCAGGTCATAGGATTGGTAGGCGTTCACCTCGTTCCACTGCTCATCATACGACGAACTGATGAGATAGAGCTTGTCTTTGCCCAATGCCATGTAGGTGGCCAAGGCCAGCGTAGTTACCTGATCGTCGAGGCTGATGTGCTGAATGGTGGCTGGTGCCGATGGCGAATAGTCGCCCCAAGAGGCCAGATAGAGGTCGTCGCCCGAGGAGATGAGCTGATTGGGGTTGGCCACCACCGTTACATCCTTGACCTTCTGAAGGTTCTGGGCCGAGAGTTTCACCAAGTTGGTGTAGTAGGCATACTGGTAGTTGCCCAGGTTTTCCCATGCGTTGCACACGTAGACATAGCCCTGACGACAGGCGATGCCCTCAAGATTGGCACCCACTTTCGCCGACTTCGCAATCACTTTCAGCGTCAAGGTGTCAACTTTTGACACTTCACCCGTATAGGACGACACGTAGACAGCCTCACCATCGGTGCAGAGTTCGCGCGGAGCGGTCACGCTGATGGGCTCGAATGCCTTCATGGTCTTGGCATCGACCACCTCCACCCGATTCTCTTCCTGCGTGGCAATGTACAGCTTCGAGCCGCAAAGGACGGCATTGTTGGGCGTTCCGCCAAGGTTTCTGCCATTGGCTGCGCTGAACACATTGCGTTGAACCTTGCCCGTTGCATAGTCAAGATAGTCGAGTGAGCCGTTCACTTGGCTGAAGTAGCTGCCTTCGTTGACGATGAACAGGCCATCGCTGACGGCCACTTCGCGATAGTGAACCACCGGGTCGTCGTCATAGCAGGCTGTGAAAACGAATACGCCTGCAAGGAGGCAGGCCAAGAGTTTCATGTACTTTTTCATTGTTTCTTGTTGATTTTTATGGTTGATAATTTGTTGATTTGATGACTGAATTACCATATTGGTACCTCTACCTGTACGCGCCAAGAACGGCCGGGCATGGGATAGTGGGCCACGATGTCGTATTGGCGGTCGAAGATGTTTTGCAACGTGGCGCGCAACGTCAGCCGTTGACCGCGACGGCCGATGCCGACCGTTCGCCAAAGCGAGGCATCTACCACCACGAAACCATCCATCTGTGTGCCTGGGGCATGCTCGCTGGTGGTCCATCGGCGGGTTTGTCCGCTGGTCGTCAGCGCAAGGTTAGCCCAAGGATTGAGCCAGCTGAACGTGGCACAACAGGCATGCCGAGGCGTATAGGGCAACTGTCGGCGGCCGTTCGACGTGCCTTCGGCAGTAGTGTCCATAGCTCGCTGCCAACTGTAATTGGCGTTCAGCGACAGCGTGTGGCTTCGACTGGCCCTATAAGTGCCCGATGCCGTGATGTCGGCACCCACGATTGTTGCCTCGCCAAGATTGCTGATGCGCCATACAAACATGTTGAATGGAACGGCCAAAATCTTGTCCGTCACCTTATTTATATATATATCGCCCGTTAAAGCATGGCTGAAGTTGCCCTCAGCCTGCTCCCAAGTCAGGCCAAGGTTGAGCTGCGTGGCACGCTCAGGCTTGAGTTCCGAAGCGCCGATGTGGTAGAAATAGAGCTCGGTGAACGTGGGCATGCGGAAAATACGCTTGCCCATCAGACGGACAAACAGGTGTTCCGCTGGCAGCAACTGATAGGACAGACTCAGCGAAGGGTCCACAGAGGAGGTCCGGTGGTCGGCATCTGCGGACGTAGACGTGGCCCTTTGGTCTTTAGCAAAGGTCATAAGCATGCGCCCGACCAATGTGAGGCGAGGCCATTGAGCCTTCGCCGCCACCATTTGGAGCAAGGTTTGGCGACTCGGATGCTGATCGTTGGCCGAAGGATGGCTATGGAGCGCGTTATACAGAACGTCGAGTGAATAGTCGAAAGAGAGCCATTTTACAGGCTTAAAGAGCACCGATGCCGAACCAAAGGCTTCGCGTTGCCAGTATTGGGCATCGCCAATACCGCTTCCAGCGGTGCGGTTCTCGTAGTCGGTATGTGCCCAGTTGTACTTAGCATGGACCATCAGCGACCAGGCATTGCTCAATTCCGACAGCCATTTCAGTTGCCCGAAGGCGGTCTGTTCGGCCAGTCGTTCGTGGTTTTCGTTGGTGTAGTAATGGACTATTCCTGGCAGTCGGCGGTGGTTATTGTAGTAGTAAGCCTTGGCAGCAAGGTCGTTTCGAGCATCTATCTGCCAGTCAAAGCCGAGTTCACCATGCACGCTGTTCATGTGGCTGTTGGTGCGCCGTTCGCGAGTGGTCAGCATTTGATTGTGCAAAGTGAATGGATAGTCGTTGTCGGCATGGAAATATTCGCCGATAGCGGTTATCCGGATATCGGACGTCAGCCGTTCGGAAATACGAAACGAAGGATTGACAAGCCCAAAGGAACCGATTGAGAAAGCCCCGGCACCCGTTCGTTTTGCCTTCTCCTCTCCACGAAGGACTGAAGGCTTTGCTGTCTCTGCGCCACGAGTAAGAATGGTATCTAAAAACCACTCATTTGCAGAGTGGGTGCGAGTGGGTTGCTGTGTCTCTAAGTACAACGTGGCTGCCCCCATCTGATTGCGTGCCGGTTGGAAGATGTTGTCGCCATCGCCAACGACCAGCTGCACGGAGTACAGATGGTCAAGGCTGTAGCGCGAAAGGTCGATTTCGCCTGTCTGACAGTCCGTAAGAGCGATGCCGTCATAAACCACAGCTGTGTGGCGCGCCCCAATGCCACGTACCGACACGGTCTTCATGCCCCCTGCCCCACCATAGTCGCGCACCGTTAGGCCTGCCATGTGGTTCAGCGCATCGGTCATCGAATGAATACCCAGCCGTAACATGCGCTCGTGGTCAATCCGCTGGATGGGTACCGATGCGCGTGTCTCCGTGCCATAGCGTGAGGCAACGACATCAACACGCTGCAACTCATAAGCCTGTTGCAGCGTACTGTCGGTCTGTGCTGCCAACTTTTGGCCGCACAACGACATGAATACACAGAAAAAGCAGCGCAAACGCGTTGCGCCCCACTTTCCTCTATTCACGATTTACCAGTTTAACGAAACGTAGCTGTTTTTCCCCTTCCCTTCGATCGAGGGCATAAGAATGCGCAGCGGCGCAACAACGGCAGGTCTTCTGACTTGCTGTCCGAGCTCGAACGCCTTCCCAAGGTAACTATTCAGCGTAGCAGAGCAAGCTAAACACTAAACACTCAGCGCTAAACACTCAACACAAAACTCACCTCAGTGGCATCTTGTTCGGCTCTCCATAAGGACAGCTCACAGCAGCGGGACTGTTCAGGGCTCTCACCTGATTCCCTTTTCATCGCTCCCTGTGTGGGATGCGAACCAATTGCGAGTGCAAAGGTAATAAAAAGTTTAGAGTTTAGTGCTGAGAGTTGTGAGTTTTTTCTGGTATAAACAAAAAAGGTAAGAAACCCGCGGGCTTCTTACCTTTCTATTATCAATGATTAATTGTCCATTTACTATACTCCCATGAAGGCCTTGACGAGGAAGTACACAAGAGGTATTGTGATAAGGAACACGCCAATGATGTCGAGAATGACACCAGCCTTGATCATCTTCGTGATGGGGATGTAGCCGGAAGCATAGACAATGGCATTCGGAGGCGTCGACACAGGCAGCATGAAGGCCAGCGACGTGCACAGTGCCATGACGATACAGACAGGTAACGGGCTGAAACCTAACGAAGCTGCGGTAGCAATGGCAATCGGACCCATCAGGTTGGCAACGGCTGTATTGGAAGTAAGCTCCGAAAGCAGCAGGGAAGTCACGGCGAACAGGGTGAGGAATCCCAACTCTGAAGGCTCACCGCCCATCAAACTCGTCAATGAAGTACCAATCCATTCCGACAGACCTGTCGAGAACACCATACCACCGATAGCAAGACCACCACCGAAGAGCAACAGTGTGCCCCACTCTACGCCCTTGACGCCTTCTTTCCACTCCAAGGTCATCTCACCTGTCTTGATGTTGACAGGCATTAGGAACAGCAATAGACCACCAATCATGGCAGCTATGGCCTCGGGGAAGTACTTGTTGTAGGTCTTAACAGCATCGGGAGAAATAGCATCGGGAGCAATGTTCTGGATAGCACTCAGGATACCGGGAAGAACCCAAAGCGTTACGGCCACGATGAAAGCGAAGAGCGTGTTCTTCTGAGCACGTGTCCACTTGCCAAGACCTTTCACACGTTCCTGAATAAACTCCTGTGCACCTTCGATGTGCTTCACATCGGCGGGGAACATCTTCTGCAGAACGAAGAAGGTAACGATGAAGTACAGCACCATGGCAGCAAAGCCCCAAACCATCCAGTCGAAGAAGGTAATGTGGGGAGCTTCGGGAGCTAACTCACGCAAGAAGCCCATCATAATGATGTTCGGGGGCGTTCCAATCGGGGTGAGCACGCCACCAATGGAGCAAGCATAGGCCGTCATCAGCATCAGGCCCGTGGAATATTTATAAGTATTCAGATCGATAACCTTGCCATTGGCGGCCATCATCTCACGGATAGCTTCCAGCAGACCAAGGGCAATGGGGAACATCATGGCTGCGGTAGCAGTATTGCTGATCCAACCTGAGCAGAGCATACATGCCAGACCGATAGCCAGGAAGATGCGACGGGGTGAATCACCCACCCATTTCATCGACATAATGCCATAGGCGATACGCTTGTCGAGGCCGTTTGCCATCATTCCCTTTGCAATCAAGAATCCTCCCATGAACAGGAAGATCATCGGGCTGGCAAAGGCCGAGAAGGCATCTTTAACCGGCACAACTCCAAAGACGACACAAAGCGTCGGACCTAATATAGAGGTGACGGGGATGGGTACTGGCTCACAAATCCACCAGAAAGCGACAAACGTCACGATGGCCAGTAGCTTATGAGCTTCAGGCGACAACCCGGCAATGGGAATAAACCATACTAACAAAGCACAAATCGGACCCATGATGGCACCAAAGATATGGCGTTTCCGATCGAATGCGGCTTCTTTCGAACTAATTCGCGCCGCAGCAGTTGTTTTTTCTGTTTCCATTCAGTCGATAATTTTATAGTTTGTAATTTAATTAGGTGTCACTTTTGGTTAAAACTTTGCAAAAATAATAATTATTTCTGAATGGGCAAAGAAAAACGTAAAAAAAAGTTTACCGTTCATCATTACCCAACTTCTGCAACTTGCTGGCCAATAATGAACGGCAAAAATGTCTGTGTCAACTATCAACTGTTAACTACAAACAGTCAACTATATTAGAGGACTCCCAACTTAGCGATGAAGTAGAGCATGATGTAACCGAGTACCATCGAGATGATACCGACAATCAGACCAATCTTGGCCATATCATTCTGCTTAACCAGGTTGGTAGCGTATGCAAGTGCATTCGGTGGTGTCGAAATAGGAAGCACCATTGCACTCGAAGCTGCGATAGCCACACCGATAAGGATGGTCGGTGTACCACCAATAGCTGCAAGCTTGTCGCCCATAGCGCCGCATACAAAAGCAAGGATAGGCATCAGCAGAGCTGCTGTAGCCGAGTTGGAAATGAAGTTCGACAGCGCGTAGCAGATGATACCTGAGAGAAGCAGGATGAGAATCGGTGAGAACTTACCGAAAGGAATGCTTTCGACGGCATTGGCTGCCAGACCTGATGCATTCAGACCATAACCCAGGGCGAAACCACCAGCCACCATCCAGATGACCGACCAGTTGATCTCTTCAAGGTCGTACTTCGTGATGATACCAGTAAGGGAGAATACCACAAATGGAATCAAGGCAACAGTATAGGAATTGATGCCCGTGAGTTTATCAGTCAACCAGAGCAGGACTGTAACGATGAAGGTCACGATAACAATATATGTACGCGTGTTCTTCTTCATGCCTCCTTCAATCTTCAGTTCCACAGTCTTCTGCGAGAACGGGAACAGCGTCTTCAAGATATACCAGCTGATTAACAGCAGAACGATGACCAACGGCAGCATGAACATCATCCACTCACCGAAGCCCATGCCCAAGTTCAGACCTTCAGGGTCGTTCAGGTACTTCAGCGCAATGGTGTTTGGAGGCGTACCGATAGGTGTTCCCATACCGCCAAGGTTGGCAGCGACGGGAATACTCAAAGCCATCGAGATGCGGCCTTTGCCTTCGGGGGGAAGCTGCTTGAACACTGGGGTAAGGAATGTCAGCATCATGGCTGCGGTAGCTGTATTCGATATGAACATCGAGAACAGGCCCGTGATGAGCAGGAAACCTAACAGCACATTCTCACTCTTACGACCGAACGGCTTCAACAAAGCCTTTGCCAACTGGGCATCAAGACCTGTCTTCGTGGCAGCAATAGCCAGGATGAAACCACCGATGAACAGCATGATCACAGGATCGGCAAAACAAGCCATGACACCCTTGTAGCTGAGCAGGTCGCCCACTTCTTCGGGATTACACATCCATTTGATGCCGCTATCGCTCGTGAATAGCAACATCAGACCAATGATAGCTACCGACGTGGCCCATGACGGAACCACTTCCATCAGCCACATCAGCGTGGCAAAAGCGAAGATGGCAATGATACGCTGCTGCACTACCGTCAGATTATCAATGCCGAAAGCCGTCGTCGGAAGATTCCAGAGCAACAGAGTCACGGCAAGCACTATCAGCACCTGCGTCGTCTTGTTAAATACTTTGTTGGGGTGAAAACGTTTCTCATAGCGCACCTTATGATAGGCCTCTACGAGATGAAATCCAGTAAAACTCTTAAACATGTTTCTATTTGTTATTTACGATTTTACGAATTACGTTTACTTGGCACAAAGCTGCTTTTCAAAGCGCTAAGCTCCAATCAGGGTGCAAAGGTACAAAAAAAGTTTCGAGTAAAGTCTTTGATATTTCAAGTTTTTTGACTATACGAGATATACATCGCATAAAAACAAAGCCGAGACTACACTTGCCATAGGCATTTTGTAATCTCGGCTTTGCAAATCTAACGCAGCAATTTGCTGTCCAATCAGCATAAACTGCGAAGGAGTATTAAGAAATATTATTGTATGAAATGAAAATTGTTACCCAAGGCAATAAATATGATACATGAAAAAACGGGGAGAAAACCAAAAAATCGTATCTTTGCAACAAATGTTGCGAAGATATTGCTAAAACGCAAGCGAAACAAGTTCGGATTCTGCATCTTTGCAAAAAAAGAAGAGTATTTCTTTTGTTCTGCGCTCGTTTTTCCGTATCTTTGCCATTGAATAAACAATCAGGCTACGAAACCAACAATTATGATTATGAGGAAAATATTGTTTTCATTTATGCTGATGGCCATTGCTGCCACAGCCAGTGCACAGCCTCGTACGAATGCTGACGGGACAGTGACATTTGAGTATAAGAACGATTCTGCCAAAAAGGTACTCGTAGATGTGCAGTTTGCAGGGCGCAAAGAGATGACACGAGGTGCCGATGGCACTTGGAGTGTTACCTTAGGCCCTGTGGCACCGGACATGTATCCCTACTGCTTTATTGTGGATGGGGTGAGTGTAATGGATCCAGCTAACCCATTGTACTTCCCCAACGAAGGGTTTAAGAACAGTCTGCTGGAGATTCCCGGCGGAGGATCACTACCACACGACATCCGAAACGTTCCTCACGGACGCCTTGAATATATCCATTACTACTCAAAGACTATTGGTGCGACGAACAATGCCATTGTCTACCTGCCACCAAACTATATGCAGGACATGCAGAAGCGGTATCCCGTGTTCTATTTGATTAGTGGCACGACCGATACAGAGGAGGTTTATTATAAAGTGGGACGCGTGAACTATATCCTTGACAACCTTCTTGCCGAAAAGCAAGCAAAGGAAATGATCGTGGTATTGCCCTATGGCAATCCAATGAAATTGGTTCCAGCCAAAGCTACTGAGGCAGGAGGAACTCCACCGACACGGTTTGGCGGTGACCCGTTCAGCAAGGACCTCGTGAACGACCTAATGCCTTACATTGAACAAAACTATCGCACTAAAAATGACCGCGACAGCCGTGCCATTGGCGGTTTTTCGCGAGGCGGCAATCAGGCACTTTACAACGGACTGAGCCATCTTGATAAGTTCAGCTACCTGTGTAGCTACAGTTCATTTACCTCAACGGACATCCCCAACGTCTATGACCAAGCTGAAGAAACCAACAAGAAGATACACCTGTTCTGGTTAGGTGTTGGCACTGATGACTTCCTCTATGGCAGTGCACGTGACTATATGGAATTCCTTGACTCGAAAGGCATTTGTGCAGTGAAAGAATTTACCAACGACAAGTTCGGACACACATGGATGAACGCCAAGTATTTCCTGAGCAAGACGCTACCATTGCTCTTCAACAAGAAGGCAGCCCAGGCTGCAATGGCAGAAGCCAAGCCTGCTCCAACAGCAACGGGTGAGGAGAAGCCGTTCACGACAGGAGTGATGGCACGCCTTTTCCCACGTCCCATTATCTCGCCTGAATACGATGAGGATGGTATCATCTTCCGTTTCAAGGCACCCGATGCACAGAAAGTGGAATTGGAGTGCGAAGTGCTGCCTAATAACATCGCCATGCAACGTGATAGCGACGGCGTATGGCAAACGGTGCTCAGAGATTATCTCTTCGACACGTTCAAGTATTGCTTTGTTGTGGATGGCACTCGTGTATGCGATCCTAGCAATATGTATCTGTCACC
>JAEEGL013447628.1_pt1 | contig 15245 bp, 12 predicted proteins | sample 9134231 | NCBI WGS metagenome assembly JAEEGL01 (sample SAMN16246548, study PRJNA631951) | gut metagenome | biome: gut microbiome; feature: rumen; material: fiber-attached | host: Bos | place: Iran: Karaj | collected 2018-10 | reverse complement strand
CTCACCAGCGGAGTTCCTGATTTTTGCGATATACAGCAGAATAAAACCGAAAGCCGCGGTAACAATGACAGCGTTGATGAGAGCTCTCAGTGTTTTATCCTCAATCTCTCTGAAAATCGCGACCAGTACGACCGATGACAGTAAATAAACCGCCAGAGTTACAACCGACGCAACAGCTACGGTAACAAACGGCTTAAGCTTCTGCTTCGTTTCGGCTTTCATTTTGTCTTCCTCTTCCTCCCTTTTTTGAGCACAGACTACGTCACGGTATTGTTCAATCGAAAACTTTACAGTGAATATACAATCCCATTAATTATTATACCAAAAAACGGGGGGGGTCAAGAATTATTTCACAATTCATTCATCAGGAAATGAATAAAACTTTTCGGTTTCAATAATCATAACATTTTCCTCCGATCTGTTTTTTGGTTATTCTTCTGCCTCATCCGGTTTTACCGGAGAAGGCGAGAGTTTAAGAGTTCCTGCAAGAACGAGAGTCAATATTCCGCTGGCAAAAGCCGCGACGCCCGCCATCAGCCACACTCCGTTCAGGTCCCATATTGCCGTCAGGATAAAGAGAAAAGCAATCGGGAATACAAGAGTTCCAAACAGCGATACGATGAACGACCGAACCGCCCTTTCAAGAGCCGTGAAATAGGACGAAAAGCACATATCAATCCATCCGATAAGATAGGAAAACGAGAAGATCCTTATCGCCGTTCTGCTGACTTCAAGCAGTTCCGTGTCTTCGGGTTTTATAAACAGTACGGCAACGTACGGGCCAGCGAAAAGCATGAACAGAAAAGCAACCGACGACGTGATGACAGACGCCAGGACGACTCTTTTGAAGATTGCCTTCATCCTGTCGATGAGATTTGCCCCGTAACAGTAGCTGATAGCCGGCTGAAGCGAATCGCATATTCCGAAGTTCAGCATCCCGACGATGCTGTCGACGTACATAACGATAGAAAATGCGGCAACCGCGGTTGTTCCTCCGAACTTGAGAAGAAAGAGGTTCATTACTACGCTCATAACCGAGACTGCGATAGTGGTGAAGAATTCGCTCGCGCCGTTGGCAACGATCCTGAAAAAGCGCGAGGCCGGAATGCCTTTTTTCGAATAATATACGTCCATCCGCTTTCGAAGAAAGACGGACAGCGTAATAACCGAGCCGAGCACGATAGACGCGCAGCTGCCGACGGCCGCGGCCCAGACGCCCTGTTTCAGAACTGCTATAAGCACAAAATCGAGTATTACGTTGAGCGCCTGAGTCACGATCCCTACCACCATACTGAGTTTTTCTTTTCCGCAGACGCGCAGATAGTTGTCTGTGGCATAGTAGATGGGGACGAGCGAGCCGAACAGTGAGTAAACTTTCAGATACTCAACCGCGTGGGCAATCGCTTTTTCGGTAGCGCCAGGAGAGATCAGCGTTACAAACGGTCTGGCAAGGAAGAATCCCAGAACGCTTACGACAAATGAAAAAGCGAGGATAAATATTACCGAAAACGAAAAAACGCGCGACGCCTCTTCGCGTTTCTTCTCTCCGAGCAATATCGACATATTCACCGAGGCCCCGGTGGCTATCATATTTGATATTGCCGTAACTATCATTATGATTGGCATCATAAGGTTGACGGCCGCCAGCGCGTCCTCGCCGAGATATTTGCCGACAAAGATACCGTCGACTACGGAGTATAACGCTCCGAATACCGACGTGACTACAGCAGGAACCGCACATCTGAAAAACAGCTTCGTCGGGTTCTGCGCGGCAAAAAGTTCTGAATTCATGTTTACCTCCTGAAAAAAGAAAAGCCCGGGTAAACACAGCGTCTGCTGCATAAACCCGGGCTCACCCGGACACCTATTCCGGCAATTGAGTGCTGCGGCACTCTGCCTCCGGTGACCAAATCTGGCGGAGAGGAAGGGATAACTCCGCTGCGCTCCGTGATTCGCTCGCCCTCCGCCTGGCAAACAAGCTTGCCGATCTCCGGGCGGCGAATGCGAACCCTGTCGCTGCGCTTCGCTCCGCGACAGGGTTCGACCCTGGATTCCTCTCCTCCATAGCAAAAGCGCCCGAAGGGGCGCTTTTGCTATGGCGGAGAGGAAGGGATTCGAACCCTTGTGACATTGCTGTCAAACGGTTTTCAAGACCGCCTCGTTATGACCGCTTCGATACCTCTCCGTATTCGTTGCGGCGCGTCGGTCGGACGCGACAAATATGATACCACAAAAGCCCAGGTTTGTCAAGAGATTTCGGCGCGAAAGGCGGGCGTTGGGACAGGAAGGGACGGGAAGGTAACACGCGGCGCCGCGCGGACGGCGTTCCGGTGGATCCTTATGAGTTACGAGCCGGCTTTGCGCCTGTCTTTGCCGCGGCGCCGGAAAAGGACGACTGCCGCGATACAAAGAATTGTCGGGATCGCCTGCACCGAAATCACCGACGCGCAGCCGGAGGAAGATGCCGCGACGGACGTCTCTTCGTTCGACGTTTCGGGCGCCGTCAGGGCGGTTTTCGTCCATAAGGCGACGTAATCCGTCGGGAATTTGACGTATCTCGTCAGTTCGGGTGACCAGCCGGCAAATTCGTAGGAAAATCCGTCGGCGTCCGGTTTTTCGGGCGCGGCGGGAGGATCCGAACGCAGATCGCTTCCGAAATCGTACTCGGCTTCGAAAAGCAGGGTCCCGTCGTCGTCAAGGAAGCGCATGGTCACCTTTTCCGCTTTCCAGACGGCGTAAAGAGTGACCGACGCGTCGTCGGAAAAGGTGTCTCCCGGCAGGTATTTTATCTCTCCGCCTTTTTTTTCTGCCCAGCCGGAAAAGGTAAAGCCCTGCTGCTCGGGTACGCCGGTCGGAATAACGGCGGGTTTTCCGGCGAATTTCCGAACCGCGCGCGGAGGATTTTTGCCGTCGCCGGCGTCGAAAGAGATCAGATAAGATATTTTGTCGACGGAGACCGCATAAGAAAGAGATATCCAGCCGGAGCCGATATTGCCCCAGCCGCCGTCTGTCTCGGTGACGGTGACGCGGTCTCCCGCGGAAAGCGCCGATACGACGGGATGGGACGTGCCCGGACCCTTTCTCACGTTCAAAGAGTCAGCGGTCACGACGTATTCGCCGGCGGGGTAACTCTCGGTTACGGTAAGCGGAAAATCGTATTTCGTTCCTTCCTTTACCGTGTATCCGGGCGTTCCGTAACCGACGATATAGGAGTCGGTCCGTTCGTACCTCCTCTGCGTCACGTTGTCGTCGGCGTTCCCTTCGACGGTGTAGACGTGGCCGTCGGACGTGCCGACGACGATGCCGATATGCGTGGACGTCGCCGTCGATCCCGCGTTTTTAAAGAATATCAGGTCGCCGGGCAGGGGAGAGTATCTGCTCTCGCGGGTCCGGTATATCCCGGCGGACGAGAGGAATTTTATGAAGCGAGGGCAGCTGACTTCGGTGATGACAAGGTCCTCGGGAATTCCCGCCTGACGCAGGCACCAGGAAACGAAGGCGGCGCACCAGGCGTATCCGTAGCTGGTTCCGTTGCCTTCTCCGTTGTCGAGCTTTCCGTAAAGGCGGGTGTATTCGACGAAATTGCTGTTTCCCGAGTAGTTCTGCCCGTCCATATCGGCGTCGCTGTTGCCCTCGTGATAACCGACCTGGGAAAGCGCGACCGCGATAAGGTCGTATCTCTGATCGCCGGTCATTTGCAGAGCGGTCAGTTTTTCATAGTATGGAGATGACTTGTATTCCTCTCCGTATTCGTATTTTACCGCGGCGGCTGACGGCGAAAAAACGGCGGGCAGACAGACCGAAAGCGCCGAAAGGCAGAAAATCAGCCGGATGAACAAAGATTTTTTCACGAAAAATTCCTCGAGAGCAGTATTCTGTAATAGTACGCGGCCATGGCGCTCCAGCCGTGGCAGAGGGAACCGGCGCCGCCGAAGTCCGCTTCGCCTTTTATCGTTTCCCAGAATGTCGTGGCTTCGTGCGAGAGCATATACGAGCAGTCCCGGTCGATCTCGGCGAGGATCTGCGGCGCGTATTTTTCCGCGTCTGCGCTCAGCAGAGCGTCGTACCTGAAGCAGGCCATGCTGAGGGTGGCGGGGATGAGACCGTCGCCTCCGTTGTTTTTTATCGCCTCGAGAGCGCGAGACGAATCGGTCCCGCGGGCAGCGCCGCAAAGCAGACAGAGCGCCTGGGTGAGGACCGAAACACCGGCTTCGGGGCGGTCGGTGAAGCTGCGGAAAAGGCCGTCGTCACCGAGGAATACTCGCCTGACGGCTTGCCGTACGCCGTCGGCGATCCACTCGAATTTTTTGCGGTCGGCGTCTTTTCCGACCGACGACGAGATCCGGGAGAGCGAGACGAGCGCCGTAGCCAGAAACGCGTTGAAGGGCGCCTCGCATGGCGGGTCGGTTTCGTCGTAAACGTATTTCGATCCCGACATCGTCGGGGACCATTCGTAAAAATTCCAGTATCCGCGGCTGTCGGGATAACGCGGGACGAGACCGCGGAAGTTTCCGTCGGTTATCATCCGGGATAGGACAGTGTCCATGAGCGATTGCAGCACGGAGTATTTTTCCGCGGCAAAGGCGACGTCTCCGGTCAGCCGGACGTATTCTTCAAACTGGACGAAATACGCGAGCGTGTAGAAGGGTATCGGATAATCCCTTCCCGCCGGGAAGCAGAGGGAAAGCAGACCGTCGGGCCTGACCCCGCGGCTGATCAGATCGAGCGATGCGCGCGCCATTTCGCGGTTACCGTCTTTGAAAACGTAATATCCGGCGAGCATCTGGTTGCGTGAATCGAGCGTGTACAGCGCCTGCTCTCTCCAGGGGCAGTCCTCGTAATGCTCGTGCATACAGCAGCGAAGCGTGTGAACGGCGGTGTCGTATATACGTTTGCGCGGCTCAGGCAGGTCGGGATCGGGCGCTTCTGCCGGGTATTCGACCGGAACGAAACGGAAGGAAAGATTTTCCGGCCGGACGGCGGAAAAGATCTGAAAATATCTGCATCCGAGACGGCGCAGGGCAGGAAAGAAGCGGTTGTGCCCGGCAGTTGCTGCGCAGGTGAACGAAAAATCGCGTCCGCCGATGGCCGTGCGGCATCTGCCGTCGGTGAGATGCTCTCCCCAGCCGCAGATCAAATCGCACGGCGCGGGGGAATCGAATTCGATGAGCGGGAATCCGACGGTCTCGCGTCCGAGATCGAAAATGAAGAAATATCCGTCCTCGCCTTCAGCCGGATCGAATTCCGCCTTCAGCATCAGCTCCCCTTCGTTTTTTCCTCCGCGGAAGGCAAATCTCCCTTCGCGGACGCGTGCGGCGCCTACCGGGGGCAGGGCGGAAAGCTTTTTTACCGGCCGCGGCAGGACTGCGGAAAAGGACAGGTAGGTTTCTTCGGCGCCGACGGGAACTTTTATTTCGGTTCCTGCAGTCAGGGAGAAACCGGCTCCCATCTGCGACGTGATGATCTTTCCGCGGTGCTGCAGATAGTCCGGCGACAGCGCGCACCCGACGCCGCGGGACGAGCATGCGCCGGAAACCGGAACGCCGTCTTCGAACAGGGCGAAAACGGTATAAGCCGGATGCGCGATATGCGTCAGCGAGTCGATCCCGCAGTGCCACGACCGTATGACGAGCCGGGAACCGGTCCGCGGGGCGAGTTCGTACTCGTCGTAAACGAGCCGGTCGGGGTAGTCGGAATACTGACCGAAGCCGGCGAGTTCCCCGTCGAGAAAAACGTTGTAATCGCTGTCGGAAGCGACGCGTAGAAGATATTTTTTTCCCTCGCGGAAAACCGCCTCAGGGAAAAAATCGGTATATTCGTCGGGTTCTCCGCCGCCGGGAAAACGGACCGGACGCGCGGGAAGTTCGGGACAGGGAAGTGTGATCGTTTTGTTTTTTTTCATGATCCGTAAAGATTGAATACGGGCACGCCGTGTTTTTCGGCGTATTTTACCGTGTAAATGGTGCCGCCGTCGGTCTCGTCGGGACGGAGCCAGGCGACGCAGAGGTCGGCGGCGTCGACCATCGCGCGGTCGCGCGCGAGCATGCAGCCGCGGTGGTAGGACGGTGAAACGAGGATCTTTTCGTCGGCGCGTTTCATTATTTCGGAATAGACGGTCCGGTCCGCAGGGGTCCAGTATCTGTCCTGATCGGGACAGGGAATCATAAGCCGCAGGCGCACGCCGCGACAGGTCTGCCTCGCCCGCAGTACCGAAAGGGCGGCGCAGGTGTCGAATCCGAGGGCGCCGCCGGTTATAAAGAGTTTTGTTCCACGCGATACGAGGGCGGAGATCAGGGCGGAAAGCTTTACGTCGATCTGCGCGCGCTCGCCGTCGCCGAGGATCCTGTGGCCGGTAAAGCAGACGGCGTACGCCTTTTCGGGAAGATTTCCGATCATCGTTTTCCTTCGTGTTTATTAAGCGCGGAAAGAAAATCAAGAGCTTCGCCGTAGCTTTCGAAGCCTTTTCCCGAGAAGGTGGCGGCGCAGGCGAGCCGGATGAAGGACACGTGCCTGAACTCCTCGCGCGAGTCGGGATCGCTGAGGTGGACCTCGACGGTCGGGAGCGAGACCGCCTTGACCGCGTCGAGGATGGCCACGCTGGTATGGGTGTAGGCGCCGGGATTGATCAGGATGGCGTCGGCGGCGCCGAGCGCCTGCTGAATGCGGTCGACGAGATCTCCTTCGTGGTTCGACTGGTAAAATTCGGTCTCGTCGCCGTTTTTCGCGGCGCGTTCGCGGCAGAATTCCAGAAGATCGGCGTACGTTTTACGCCCGTAAATATCCGGTTCGCGTATGCCGAGCATGTTGAGATTGGGTCCGTTTATCACAAGTATTTTCATTTCATTTTTCTCCGGTGCTATTCAGTATCTTTTCACGTCCGGCGGAAGCCGGACATATCGCGCGAGCGCCGCCAGGCGCGAAGCATCTGACGGTTCCGATTTGGTATCGTTTCGACTCGCCCCCCTCATCCTGTCGCTACGCGACATCCTTCCCCCCGAGGGGAAGGTAGGGGACGCGGCGATCATTTGGGTGCCGCTGCCGTTTCAAAATGTCAGTCGTTATTGGCAGTTATTGCCGTTTATTAGAGTTCGTGTCGCCCGTATGAGCGATGCCCGCCATTTTGCCTTCCCCGTGGGGGGAAGGTGATTTTTCGCCGGCGTTTTGATCATGCCGGCGAAAAATCGGATGAGGGGGGCGAGTCGAATCGTTTACGGAGCAAAAACGAAATAGAATCCGGTGTCTCTGTCTGTTCAGATATCTGATCGATTCGGTGTAGCCTCATCCGTCGCGCGTACGCGCGACACCTCTCGCTGCGGCAGGCTCAGCCGGAACGGCTGACCTGGGCACTGGCGCGGCTCTGACAGCCCCCCGTTGTGTCTTCACTACCGCGCCGCCGCTTCGCTACCCCGAGGGGAAGGTAGGGGACGCGGCGATCATTTGGGTGCCGCTGCCGTTTCAAAACTACTAATGAGAAATAACAGATCGATTTGATTTATTCCATGGATCCCGTCAGAGGTTTTTATACAGCATATTAATGATATCTGTCGCGGTCTCATCCGGGGTCGGGCGGCTCTGAACCGTGACGTCGGCAAAGCAGCGGTAGAGCGGTTCGCGCTCCGCCCAGAGCGCGGCCGCGCCGCGCTTCTGCGAGAGCGGACGCCCCGCGTCGGTCAGCTCCGACGGGTCGCGCTCGATAAAGACGATCCTGCCGTTCTGATGAAGCAGCGGGTAGTTTTCCTTTCGCGTGACGCATCCTCCTCCGGTGGCTATCACCTTTCCGGAGAGCTTTCCGATTCGTTCGAGCACCCGCGTTTCGACTGTCCTGAAGGCGTCTTCCCCGTGCTCCGAAAGATAATCAGGTACGGGTATGCCGAGTTCCTTCGATAATTCGTCGTCCGCGTCGACGAACTCTTTGCCCGTCCGCTCCGCAAGTATCCTTCCGACCGTCGTTTTGCCGCATCCGGGCATGCCGACAAGGATCAGATTTTCGGTCATATTCCCGATCCGCTCGGTTATTTCCGCGACAAGTCTCGCGGAAAGGGCGTTTCCGGTAAAGATTTCGGAAGAAGCCCGCGCCTGGGCGACGAGCATGTAAAGGCCGTTGAAGGCGGGGATGCCCAGCTCTTCCGCTTGCATGACAAGACAGGTCCTTGCCGGATTGTATATAAGATCGAAAACCGCGGAAAGTGAAGCAAAGCCGGACAGATCAAGCGGCGAGCGCAGGTTGTCGGGATACATCCCCACGGGAGTGGCGTTGACGATGACCGCGGCGTCGGAATAATGCCTCGAGATATTTCCGTAATTGTCATCACCCGAGCGGCTGATAACGACCGGTAGAGCGCCGAGATCTTTAAGCGCGCGGCAGACGGCGCGCGACGCGCCTCCGCTGCCGAGGACGAGGGCTTTTTTCCCGCAAACGTTTATACCCGATAGGCCGACGAGAGCCGCAAAACCGGATACGTCGGTGTTGTATCCGTATATTTTTCCGTCGCGTCTGACGAGGGTGTTGACGCTTCCGGTCGCCGCCGCTTCGTCAGACAGAACGTCGGCTGCAGCCGCGGCGTTTTTTTTGTACGGAATGGTGACGTTCAGTCCGTCCCATTCGCCGTTTTTTATGAAATCCGCGACTTCTTCCGGCGACTTTTCATAAATGAGATAGGGATACGCGCCGAGTTTTGAATGGATGAGCGGCGAATAACTGTGACCGAGATGCTCCCCGAGCAGGCCGCAGCGGAGTTTTTTTTCTCCGATAATTCTCTCCTGACGGTCGCGGCTGATCCTGAAGATCGTCTCCCAGAGACGCCGGGCGTCGTCTTCGAAGCCGGCGGGCGCCGCCGACGCGATGCGGTCGAGCTTTTCTTTTTCCCTTCCGGGATCGAGGACGGGCATCCCGCGGTCGGACTTGTATTCCGCTATACCTTCGCATACCGACGTGCGTTCGGCGAAAAGCCGGAGAAGCTCCGCGTCGATCCGGTCGATCTCTTTTCTGTATCCGGAAAGATCCATCGCTCAGAGCTCCTTTTTCCTGCCGAGCAGTGCGTCGAGAACGGCAAACGCCGCCGCCGATTCCACGGCGGGAAGAGCCCGGATCACCACGCACGGGTCGTGTCTGCCGGGGATCGAAAGATCGGTCTCGCTCATCGACGAGATATCGAGTGTCTTCTGGACCCGCCCGATGGAGGGCGTCGGTTTGAAGGCGGCGCGGAAGACGAGCGGCATTCCGTCGGTTATCCCGCCGAGGATCCCGCCGCAGTTGTTGGTTTTGGTAATCACCCTGTCGCCGTCGCGGGCGAAGGCGTCGTTGCTTTCGCTCCCGCGCATCGAGGCGACGGAAAATCCCGCTCCGAATTCGATCCCCTTTACCGCGGGGATCCCGAAGACGACCGATGCCACGCGGTTTTCCATCCCGCCGAAGATCGGGTCGCCGAGTCCTGCCGGGAGTCCGAGAACGGCGCATTCGGCGGCGCCTCCGACCGAATCCCCTTCGGCGCGGGCGGCTTCTATCGCTTCGCGCATGAGGCGTCCTCTTTCGGGGTCGAGAACGGGAAAATCGGGACAGAGTTCATCCTTCGTTATATCTCCCGAGTCGGCGATCCCGCCGAGCGAAAAGAGGTGCGAGCGGACGGTTATTCCTTCGCGTTCGAGCATCTGCAGGCAGACTGCGCCGGCTATGCAGAGTGGGGCGGTGAGTCTTCCCGAAAAATGCCCGCCGCCCGACGGGTCGCCGGCTCCGCCGTATTTTACGGCGCCGGTATAATCGGCGTGGCCAGGACGCGGGATCTTTCCGAAAAGGGAATAGTCCCCGGGGCGGATATCGGTGTTGCGGATGATCGCCGTGAGCGGAGCGCCGCATGTGACGCCGTCGCATAAGCCGCCTAAGAATTCCGGCAGATCGGCTTCGCGTCTTGACGTCGAGAGAGGGGATCTTCCCGGAGCGCGGCGCGCCAGGAAGGAAGATATTTTTCCGGTGTCCAGGGCGATGCCGGCCGGGACTCCTTCAAGCGTCATCCCGACGGCCGGGGAGTGGGACTGACCGAATAACGTAAGGCGAAGATTTTCGCCGACGGTGCTGCTCATTCAGACTCCTTTCAGTGATTCGAGATCGTCCCAGAATCCGGGATAGGATTTTGCGACGCATGAAGGATCGGTGACGGTGACGGGACGTTCGCAGACGAAGGCCGCCACGGCCGCCGACATTGCGAGCCGGTGATCCGACAGCGAGTCCGCCGTCCCGCCGTGAAGGCGTTTCTTCCCGGTGATCATCAGATCGTCGCCCGAAACGTCGGCGCCGCCTCCGAGCGAGCGGATAAGCGCTGCCGTTCCGGCGAGCCGGTCGGATTCCTTCAGACGCAGGCGTCCGGCGTTTTTTATCACGGTCACGCCTTCCGCGACCGACGCCACGACCGAAACGACGGGTATGAGATCGGGAATTCCCGACGCGTCGAGCGTTATGCCGCGCAGTTTTCCCCGCTTTACCGTGACCGAGCCGGCGTCCGCCGAGACCTCCGCTCCGAAGGAGGCGAGGATATCGAGTATCACCGCGTCGCCCTGTTTCGTTCCGGGACGGAGCCCGAGGACGGTTATCCCTTTTTCCGACAGCGCGCCTGCGCAGAGGAAAAAGGCGGCTCCCGACCAGTCTCCGCCGGCTTCGGAAAAGGGAGGAAGGGCGGGACGCTGACCGCCGGGAATCTTATAAATATTTGCGTGTTTTTCAAATACGACGCCGGAGGTCCTCATCGCCTCCTCGGTCATCGCGATATAACCGCCGGATTCGATCCTTCCGGTCACTTCAAGCGTGCTGTCTCCCGAAAGAAGAGGAAGAGAGAGAAGCAGTCCGGTTATATACTGCGACGACACGTCCCCGCGGATCGAATAGCTCCCGGAGCGCAGTTTTCCCGAAGCGAAAAGTCTGTTTCCGTCACGCGAAAAAATCATTCCGCGTGACGCGAGAAGAGATTCGAAGGGTTCGAGAGGGCGTGACGGGAGCCGTCCGCGCATGACAAAGACGGCGCCGGTCCCGAGCGCTCCCGCAAGCGGGATGAGAAAGCGCAGAGTAGATCCGCTTTCTCCGCAGTCGCAGACGGCGGGAACGGCGGCCGGAGTCCTTCCGGAAGCAGTAAAGCAGCCGTCACTGAATGTTACCGGCATGCCGAGCGCCGAAAGGCAGGACGCCGTTGCCAGCACGTCGTCCGACGGGCAGGGGCATTTCACGCGGCAGACGCCGTCGGAAAGGGCGGCAAGTATCAGAAGTCTGTGCGCGTCGGATTTGGACGGAGGGGCGGTGACGGTCCCGTATCTTTCTCCCGCCTTTACTTCTGCCTGTTCCATCCCGACGTCCTTCCGGCTGATATCCATTTTCCGACCGATGCGGGGTCGATCCCGCGTATTGCGCACTTTCCGGCCTTTTCGGGTACGATAAGCTTCAGTTCCCCGCCGATATTTTTCTTGTCGGACAGTACGGCCGAGCGCATTTCGGGGACCCGGAAGGGAATGACGCGGGGCAGATTGTATTTTTCAAGCGCCGACAGAAGAAGTTCGAGTGACGCGCCGTCGCATATCCCGAATTTCACCGCAGCGCGGGTGACCGTCGCCATTCCGGCGGCGACCCCTTCGCCGTGGGAGATCGAATAACCGCTGAGCAGCTCGGCGGCGTGTCCGAAGGTATGCCCGAAATTGAGCAGCATTCTGCACCCGACGTCGAATTCGTCCTTTTCCACGACGTCTTTTTTCATTCGTACGCAGAAGGAGATCACTTCCTCCGGCGCCTCGGATACCGGACGTGCAATAAGTTTTCTAAGAAAGTCCTCCGAACCGATCATGCCGTACTTTATCACTTCGGCGCATCCGCTGCGGTACTGGGCGTCGGGGAGAGTGTCGAGCGTCGAGGTGTCGCAGAGCACGAGGGAGGGGCGGTGAAAAGCGCCGGCGAGATTTTTGCCGGCGGGCAGATCGACTCCGGTCTTTCCTCCGACCGAGGAATCGACGGCCGCAAGAAGGGTCGTCGGTATCTGGACGCAGCGCACTCCTCTCAGATATACGGCGGAGGCGAATCCGGCGAGATCTCCGGTGACTCCGCCGCCGAGGGCGACGATCACGTCCGAGCGGGTCAGCTTTTCCGTCGCCGCGGCGTCGAGGATCCGTCCGAAGGTTTCGAGAGTCTTGCTTTTTTCACCGGCTTCGAAAACGAAGGCCGATGTCTTCATCCCTGCGTCCCGGAAAAGCTTTTCGGCCTTTTTTCCGTAAAGCGGCCAGACGTTGGAATCGGAAACCACAAGCGCTTTCCGGGCTCCGCCGACGGCGCCGAGAAACTGTCCCGCGTCGTCGAGCAGATCTCTTCCGACGGCGACGTCGTATCCCTTTCCGCCTCCGACTCTGATGACTTCGGTCATCTGTCGGCCTCCTCTTTTTTCGCTTTGCCTTCGGCGATCAGACGGCGCAGTTCCTCTCTGTCGCCCGCCTTCAGGGCGTCGCGGTAGGTGGAAAGATTGTCTATAAGGCAGTCTATTTCGTTTATGAGATTGTCCGAGTTGTCGAGAAACAGCTCGCTCCACATATCGGGATTCATATATGCGACCCTGGTCATGTCGCGGTAGCTCCCGGCAGAGTAGCCCTTACGGTCGGCCGACGTCGGGCTTTTTATATACGCGCTGGAAACGACGTGAGCGAGCGCCGAGGTAAAGGCGATCATGCGGTCGTGACGGGCGGCGTCCGAGACGGTTATGCTTCCGAAGCCGGCGGGGGCGAGCAGTTCCTTCGCCCTGCCGAGAAGCGCGATGTCGCCGAAATCGGGCGGAACTATCACCATCGGGGCTCCCGAAAAAAGGTTCGCTCTCGAATACTTGAAGCCCGAGTACTGCGTTCCCGCCATCGGATGTCCTCCGAGGTAGGTAAAACCGTATTCCTTCGCGGCGCGGAAGCCGGTTTCGGTTATAAGTCTTTTCGTTCCGCAGCAGTCGATGACGAGCGGACGGGAGCCGAAAAGCGGCGCTTTTTCTTCGATGAAAGCCGCGGCGGCGCCCCGGTAGAGACAGACGAGGATGAGATCGCACGAGGGAATATCCGCGTCGGTCAGAGGACGGCTGACGGCGCCCGAAAGAGATGCGAATCCGAAGGTTCTTTCGTCCCGGTCAAGCCCCAGTACGGTCCATCCGGCGGCCGAGTACGCCTTTGCGAAGGACCCTCCGATAAGTCCGAGCCCGACTATTCCGACGGTCATTTTACCGCCTCGCGGACGGCGCCGATCTTCGCGGCAAGCCGCGCGTATTCCTCCGGGCGGAGCGACTGGGCGCCGTCGCATAGAGCGTGAAGCGGGTCGTTGTGCACCTCGATGATGAGTCCGTCGGCGCCGCAGGCCGCGGCCGCAACTGCCATGGGCGGTACCATTCTGGATATGCCGGTGGCGTGGCTCGGATCGACGATGACCGGCAGATGAGTCAGCTCGTGAAGCATCGGGACGGCGGAAAGATCGAGTGTGTTGCGCAGATAGTCGCTGTATGTCCTGATCCCGCGTTCGCAGAGGATGACCTTTTCGTTGCCGCCCGCCATTATGTATTCGGCGCTCATCAGCAGTTCCTTGAGGGTCGCCGCAAGTCCTCTTTTGAGCAGTATCGGCTTGTTTGTCTTTCCGACCTCCCGGAGAAGGTCGAAGTTCTGCATATTTCTCGCGCCGATCTGAAGGACGTCGACGTCGGCGAAAAGATCGAGATCGGTCGCGCTCATTATTTCGGTGACGATCGGGAGACCGGTCTCGGCGCGCGCGGCCTTGAGCAGCTCGATACCCGTCGCGTGGAGCCCCTGAAAATCATACGGCGAGGTACGGGGTTTGAATGCGCCTCCGCGCAGCAGGTTCGCTCCCGCCGCCTTGACGGCTTTTGCGATGCCGATGATCTGCTCTTCGCTTTCGACCGAGCAGGGACCGGCTATCATACAGAAATTTCCGCCTCCGATCTTCACTCCGCCCACTTCGACGACGGTGTCGTCGGGGTGGAATTTCCGGTTGCAGCACTTGAACTGTTCGCTGACCCGCTTTACCGAATCGACTATGTCAAGACTGGCTATGAGGTCCATATCGACCTCGGAGGTGTCTCCGATCAGTCCGAGGACCGTCTGGTATGCTCCGTCGGAAATATGAACGCCGAGGCCCATGTCCTTGAGCCAGTCGATCAGTTTTTCCTTCTGCGGTTTTTGTGTGTCGGGTTTTAAAACGATGATCATTTATCTTTCTTCTTTCTTGTGATTGTCGGTTATATCTGCCGCGGAATGGTCACGGCGCGATGAGTGAATATATATCGTCGCGGGTCTTTACGAGTCCCGTGTCCCTGCACAGGCGGGAGAGAACGTACTTGTCCCTGACGTCGCCTGCCAGATCGAAGCAGGATACCAGCTCGTCTTCCGTCATTCCCAGTTCCTCCGGTTTGGTCGGGAAACCGATCGAACGGCAGAAGGCTTCGTAGTCCTCGGATTTAGGAAGACCGTCGATATATCCGCATATTTCGTCCCATCCGGCGATTATCCTGTCGAGCCGCGCCGGGTGTTTTTCGGGGTCGTATTTTCCCTCTTTCGCCTCGAGGGAGATCATGGCCTCGGCGCCTTCTCCGACGAACGCTCTCAGCTGCCCGGCGTGCTCCCTGTAATCGAAGGCTGCGAACGCCCGGATGGCTTCCTTTCTGTCGGGAGTGAAGCGGCGGAGTTTTTCATAAGCCCTGAGGCAGGGAAGGACGGCAAATCCGCACTGGATGCCGTGCAGATCGGTACGTGTGCCGAAGGAAAGTCCGCGCATGTCGCGTATGTGGGAAATATAGTGTTCCATTCCGGACGCCGGCCTCGAAACTCCGGCGCAGGTCATGGCAAGTCCGGCAAGCACCAGTCCCTCGGCCGTGGCGGCGACAGCGGCCCGGTCGCGCTTTACCGCGGCGGGGGCGCTTTCAATGACCCGGCGGAGAGAGGATGCCATCATGTCCGCGACTTCGGGGCAGTAGTACTCCCCGGTTATTACGGTGGCGATCCGCCATTCGACGAGACTGACGTATTTTGCCGCCATGTCCCCGATACCGGCAAGGATCATCTCCATCGGAGCGTCGGCGAGGACCGAAGTGTCGGCGATTATCGTTCCGGCGGGATTCGACGGGATCGAAGTCTTGAGTCCGAGAGCGTCCATCGATGACGACGTCGAGGCGTAGCCGTCCATCGAGGGCGCCGTCGCGCAGTAGATATAGGGCCGGTGCGTCAGATTCGTCATCATCTTG